>Ga0335078_10004548_pt1 | contig 20543 bp, 21 predicted proteins | sample Lox_Sample_32_FD_206711 | JGI IMG/M metagenome (GOLD analysis project Ga0335078, IMG submission 206711) | Soil microbial communities from Loxahatchee National Wildlife Refuge, Florida, United States - Lox_Sample_3.2 | ecosystem: Environmental > Terrestrial > Soil > Wetlands | place: USA... | reverse complement strand
AAGATGTATGTCGGACCCGGGGCTTGCTCGACTCGTCGGGGAACATCGAGCACCCGAAACTCCACCACTCCGAGACCATCGTATGCGCCAGTTTCCGAAAAGAGAACGTCTTCGGGCTCACTGAAAAGGCCCCTGTTAACCGACTGCTTCATTTGAGATCGAATAGCTTCTGGAGCCAGTTTTCCCTCGATGAAATGTTGACTCGCATACCTGAGGTACAGAGACTCCTCATCTCGAAAGTCCTGTACGGCGTCCCTGTCGCGCCGATACATCCTTTCCGGACGTTCACGCGGCGAGGTGTACACGGATTTGATGAATTGCGTCCAGCAATCTGTCTTCGGTGGGTTCAAGCTCCCAGACTGTTGGCTCTTCCCTCTCGAAGTACGTACCCGCCGCGGCCTCGCCGGTGTTATAAATCTCAATGATTGCGCGATATGAGCCCTCAACAAATGAGAGGGCTATTCCGCCCTCCGCTGAAGGCGTCAAGCGGGTGGGCACGAGCGATTCCCTTTCCAGAATCCGGAGAAGCTCCCCTGCTACCCTTCGCGAAGTATCATTCGGCGGCTCCGCTCCGTACGTGTCCCAATCGTGGCTGAGGGTTTCAGTTTGGACTAAGCGTTGTCTCGCGTCGGCGAAACCAAACTTCTGCTGCCAGAAAACACTCCCGAACATTTGGTTAATGGCTGATAGGCGACTGTCGCGGATTGCTGAGCTGACCGCCCCATCACGCTTGCCGATGAACTCGTAGATGCACACATCTGCCTCAGGCCCTGGTACATGTAGTAGAGGCATATCAATACTCCAGTCTGGAACCAAAGAGGGCTCGGGTGCGATCTGTGATGGAGCCCTCGAAAAACTGGTTCTTTCGGTCGCGCAACTTCTCCAAGAGCCCCCAAATCTCTTCATCGGAGTCCATTGGGGCCTCTTTGAAAACATCGATATCAAGAATGACGGAATTCATTTCGGGCTGTGGCGGAGCGATTGCCGCTTGGTTGAAGATCAACAGGCCTCCGAAGTCTACCTGCGGAAAATGGAGTTGCATGAAAAAACCGCTTATATCCTGCGGGAGCGCCGGTGATACTTCCGGTGTTGTTCGGAAATAGTCCTTGTAGTCAATTGCCCGCAGCGGGATGTCGATTTGGTTTATATACCGGACTGCAACCCTCGTGATTTTCAGCGGAGCGAGCTCCTCGCGGTAGATTTCCCACAGGCGTCGCGCCTCGTCCCGCAGTTCTGTCCAACTGCCGTAGGGCCGAAGCCGGCTGAAAGTGAAACCGTCGCGTCGGGCCTGGATGACTTGCTTGGTATCGGTTGAGTGGTAGGCGAAACCAACTTGCGTCTGGGTCGCGGAAGCGCCGACTTCGTCGCCGCCTGAAAAACGGCCGATTACAGCGATCCCCTTCTTCTTGGTGGGATACTCCTCGCGTATGCGGTCGTGAATCGATTCTAACAACGACAGGCTTATCGTGCTCTTCGGATCGACCTTGATGTCGATCAAGGCTTCCGTGATCGGCGCGTTTTCGTAATGGACAGCCAAGAATCCTACCAAACAGAGTTTAGCAAAAACGTTCGGACCAGTTGACCTGGTGCCGCGACACGGGCAGAATCACGCCCGCGTCGGACCCCGTCGCAGACTCGTAAATCTATTACCTCGCTTGCGTGCATTGCTCGTCGCCAAAACGCAGCAACACCTCCTGGCTCCGCCTGTTCGCAGGAAGGCGCGGGCCGCTTGGCTCACTCGGTGAACATCTTGGGTACCTTTGTGTGCTGTAGCCCCTTCTCGGCTACACTGGCCGCGATGACTGCTCGCCTGGTCGGTCCGGATGGCGGCGTGGACGGACCGGATTCTCGAATGCGGTTAAAGCGTGGGAGCGGAAGCAAATGAACGAAGTGCAAGACCGGCGCGTCTGACCTTACGCTAGTGGCCGTTGCGGGCCATATGTCGCGGTGGATGCTGGAACACAACAGCCACGTTCGCATGGCCGCGAAGCGGGCAGCCCTGGACAAGGTGGAAAGCAGCTTAATGGGAGGGCACGCCGCAGAACGCCAGCCCGCAGTCGGGAAGGTCAATTGAGCGGTTACGTCACAACGATCCCTCCACAATTTCCCTCCGTCCGTTGCTCTTGATTTGGCTGGTGGGCGGTCGCAGGCTCGAACTGCGGACCTCCTGCTTGTAAGGCAGGCGCTCTAACCGGCTGAGCTAACCGCCCGCTCCCCTGATTCTATCATTTGCCATCCATTTCTCCGGCGAAATCCGCGGCGCCGGCGCGCGCGGCCGAATTCCCGTCCGCATCCATCGCCGCAGTATCATGAGAGTTTGCCGGAATTCGCTGTAACGGTTGTAATCCCTACTTTGGCCGCCGACGCGCGCCTCGTTGAATGCCTGGAATCGCTTAAAGACCAGAGCCTGCGCGATTTTGAAATCGTCGTCGTCGACAACAGCGGCGAAGGAAAGGCCAGGCGCGCGCCCCTGCCCTCGGGAATTCGAATTCTCGAAAACGGCAGTAATGCCGGGTTCGGGGCCGCGATAAATCGAGGGTTTCAGGCGTCGAATTCGCCCTTCCTGGCGGTTCTGAACGACGATGCCGCGGCCCATCCGCAATGGCTCGAGCGGCTGGTGGCCGCCATGCGACAGCGGCCGGACGTCGGAATGTGCGCCTCCCAGGTCCGCCTGTTCGGCGAGCACCGACTCGATTCGGCATCCATGCTCGTCTCCGGCGACGGCTCCAGCAAGCAGCGCGGCCATGGACGGCTGCCGGAGGATTTTCCCGAGCTGGAAGAGACGCTGCTGCCTTCCGGATCGGCGGCGCTCTACCGGCGCGCCATGCTGGACGAAATCGGCGGGTTCGACGAGTCGTTTTTTCTTTACTGCGAAGACACCGATCTCGGGCTGCGGGCGCGATGGGCGGGCTGGAAATGTCTGTATGTACCCGACGCCGTGGTGGAGCATCACTATTCCCACTCGGCGGGAGGAGCGTCGCGCCTGAAGGCGTACTTCGTGGAGCGCAACCGGCTGTTTGTGGTGTTCAAGAATTTTCCGGCGCGGATGCTGATCCGCGTGCCGTTCGCCAGCGCGGCGCGCTATCTTTGGCACGTGTGGTACACGATCCAGGGCAGAGGCGCCGCGGCCCGTTTCCGGGCATCGGGACATGCCGGACCGCGCATGATCTGGTACGTGATCCGCGCGCACTTCGCGGCGCTCGCCGCCGCCGGACGCCTGCGGAAGCAGCGGCGCTCCATACGGGAACGCGCCCGCATCACGCCGCGGGTTTTCCGGCGGCTGATCGATTGCTATTCGATCAGCGCCAGAAAGGTAGCCCAGCTTTGAGCGGCATTCGACCGAAGGGCCCCGGCGCGCTGCTGGTCATCGTTCCCGCCTTGAATGAGGAAGGCGCCGTGGGAAACGTGGTTAAATCCGTGCGCGCCTGTCTTCCGGGGACTCCCGTGCTGGTAATCGACGATTGCTCCAAGGACAACACCATCAGCGTGGCCCGCGAGGCGGGAGCGGAGGTGCTGGCGTTGCCGCACCACCTGGGGCTGGGCGGCTGCGTGCAGGCCGGCTACAAACTGGCGTATGAGCTGGGCTTCGACTACGTGATTCGCGTGGATGGCGACGGCCAGCACGACCCGCGCGATATTCCGCGCATTCTCGAGAAACTCAAGACCTCGGGGTGCGAGATGGTAATCGGATCGCGGTTCGCCGAATCGAACGGCTCCCGCACCGGCGTGGTGCGGCGGCTGGGAATCGCGTTTTTCCGCACCGTGTTGCGGCCGATTCTGGGCAAGCCGGTGCAAGACCCCACCAGCGGATTTGTCGGCGTCAACCGCCGGGCGCTCGACCTGTTCAGCCGTAGCTTCCCGCTGGAATATCCGGAAATCGAGGCGCTGGTGGTCTTGCAGCGCAAACGCTTCCGCTTCGAGGAAGTCCCCTGCAAAATGCGCAAGCGGCAGGCGGGCAAATCGTCCATCACCGTGATGACGTCGCTTTACTACATTTTTCACGTGCTGCTGGGCGTGTTCGTCAACGTGCTGCGATTCGAGGGCCGCCGGCGCGTGCCGCCCCCGGAATCCTGACCCCTGGAATCCTGACCCCTGGAGCCATCCAATGGATCACCTGCTGAATGTAACCACTATCTTGAGCGTCATCCTGCTGATCATCGTGCTCGTTTCCGTGCGCCGCGCGCACATCCGGCCGGAATACTCGGTCACCTGGCTGATTGCCTCCGCGGCCATGCTGGCGCTCTCCCGAATGCCTTCGGTGCTGGAAGCGCTGCGGCGTCTCAGCGGCCTTCCGGATACGCCGCTCACCCTATTCATGCTCGGCGCAGCCGCGTTCCTGATCATGGTCTTTCGCTTTTCGGTGATCCTCTCGCACCTGCGCGACGATAACATTGCATTAGCGCAGCGCGTCGCCATTCTGGAATATCAGGTGAAGTCGAACTCGAAATCATGAAGTCCAAGAAGATCAGCGCGGCGAAGCCGGCAGCCCCGGCCAAGGCCGCTCCCGGCAGCGCGAACTGGCAGCCGTGGGTCTGGGCGGCGGCCGCGGTTTTGGTGGTGTTCTGGGCGTACGGTCCGGCGCTGCACGGCGCGTTCCTTTTCGACGACACGGCGCAGCCCTACGCCAAGCCGTTCTCGCACGAGCTCCCGGTATGGCTGCACATGCCGCGGCCGGTGCTCATGCTGAGCTACTGGGCGAATCGCGAATTGAACGACGATTCGACTTACGGGTACCACGTGGTCAACCTGCTGATCCACCTGGCGGCCTGCGGCTTGATCTTTCTGATTGTCCGGCGGTTCCTGGAATGGGCGGGCACGGAGGTATCGCGGCGGAACCTGCTGGCGGGGTTCGCGGCCGCGATTTTCCTGCTGCATCCGGCATTGAGCGAAGCCGTGGCCTACATCTCGGGCCGTTCCGAATCGCTCAGCACGATGTGGGCGCTGGCCGCGGTGGCGGTGTTTCTATACCGGCCCAAACCGGCTGCGGGATGGGGCACGGTGGTCGCGGTGTTTGTGCTTTTCGGCCTTTCGGTGGAATCCAAGCAGCAGACGGTTGTGCTTCCGGCTCTTTTTCTGCTGATCGATTTCTGGTGGAACCCGGGTTTTTCGCTGAAAGGCATCCGCGGAAACTGGAAATTGTATGTACCGATGGCGGCCGGCGCGCTGGTAGCGGTGATCGCGGCGCGCAATCTCATCCTCTATGGCGGCGGCGCCGGTTTCGGCGTCGATTTCGCGTGGTATCAATACCTGTTCACGGAATTCCGCGCGCTGCTGGTTTATATCGGCGAGTTCATCCTGCCCGTCAATCTGAACGGCGACTGGGTGTTTCCCATTTCCAAAACGATTTTCGATCACGGAGCGGTGGTCGCGCTGGCGGTGCTGCTGGCGCTGGTGGCCGCGGCGTGGATGTTTCGCCGGCGCTTCCGGTTGGCGGCTTTCGGGTTGCTGGCCTACCTCATCCTGATGGCGCCGACCTCTTCGATCCTGCCCATCGCCGATCCGGTAGCCGAGCGGCGTCTCTACTTCTCGGTACTCGGGTTGCTGCTGATCGCGGTCGATTTTCTGGGCCGTTTGAAGCTCGATCGCAGAGGATTGTGGCTGGTTTGCGGCATCCTGGTGGCGGCGTGCGCCGCCGGCCTGCGCGCGCGGGCGGCCGTATGGGACGACGACCGTGCATTCTGGTCGGACGTGGTGGCCAAAGCGCCCGACAATCCACGCGCGCATTTTCATGTCGGTTTTCAACGCGCCGAGGCCGAGCAATGGGACAACGCGGTGCGGGAATACCAGGAAGCGCGGCGGCTGGGCTACGATAAGGCCGATCTGATGATCGATTGGAGCGTCGCTTACCTCCATCTGGGCGAGAAGGAGAAAGGCCTCGAGAAGGCCCTGGAAGCGGTGCGGCTGGAAAACGGGGCAGCGGAGTGGGTCCAGGAGGCCACCGCGTACGCCGGCCTGCAGCGCTGGCAGGAAGCCCTGGGAGCCCTGGAGACGGCGCAGAAACTCGATCCCTCGTTTCCCGCGACCTATTTGACGCGGGGCCAGATACACCTGGCGAATCAGCAATGCGCCGCCGCGGTGAAGGATTTCCAGGATACTCTGGCGACGTCTCTGCCGGGCGAATCGGTGCACGATCTGGCCGGGCAATTCCTCCAGCAAGCGCAAAGCTGCGCCGGAACGCACTGACATGCGGCCGCTGCGCATTGGCGTGAATGCGCTCTACCTGATTCCGGGCGGCGTGGGCGGAACGGAGATTTACCTGCGGAGCCTGCTCGGCGCCCTCGCCGCGATCGATACGCGGAATCGCTACACCCTGTACACGAATCGGGAGACCGGAAACGATCTTTCGCCCGCCGCGGCCAACTTCTCCACCGAGGTCCAGCCCGTGCGCGCGCGATTCCGCCCGGCCCGCTTGTTCTGGGAACAGGCATGGCTGCCCCGACTGGGCGAGGGCCTGGACGTGATGTTCAATCCGGGATTCACCGCGCCGTTGGGCGCTCCCTGCAGGCAGGTGACGGTATTTCACGACCTGCAGCACAAACGCCATCCCGAGTTCTTCCGCTGGTACGATCTTCCGGCGTGGGATTTCATGCTGTATTGGTCGGCCAAGGTTTCCGAGCGGCTGATCGCGGTCTCGGAAGCGACGGCCGCGGACCTGGTGCGCTACTATCGTACGCCGGAGGACAAAATATCGGTAGTGCCGCACGGCGTCGATCCGGCATTCCAGGCGATCGCCTGCCGCCGCGCGCCGGAGCCGTTGCTGCTGACGGTTTCGACCCTGCACCCGCACAAGAACCTGGACGGCCTGCTGCGCGCCTTCGCGGAATTTCACAAAACCAGGCCGGAATTCCGCCTGGTGGTCTGCGGTCTCCATGGATTTGCCGCCGAGACTCTTCACGAGCTCCGCGACGCGCTAGGTTTGCGGGATTGCGTCGAGCTGCCCGGCTGGATTCCCCGCGCCGATCTCTACGAATTGTTTGCCCGCGCCTGGGCGTTTGTCTACCCGTCGCGATTCGAAGGCTTCGGAATGCCGGTCCTGGAGGCGATGGCGGCCGGCATCCCGACGGCATGTTCCGCCATCGAGCCGCTTACCAGCGTCGCCGCCGGCGCCGCGCTGCAATTCGATCCATTGGATTCCTCCGCGCTTTTGCAGGCGCTGATCCGGGTCGCCACCGATGAACCCGAGCGCCGCCGCCTGTCCGAAGCCGGCCTTCGCCGCGCGCGGGATTTCTCCTGGAGCCAGGCCGCACAGCTCACGTTACGGGTATTCGGCGCGGCTTCCGGCCACTCGGGCTCCTGACTTCTGTCCGCAGACTCGTTGGCTAACTCTGTTACACTCAACCATTGATGACCGTAAACGAAATCCGCGAGCTGATCGCTCTCGCGGCGGAGACTGGAGTCGCCGAGCTGGAGGTTCAACGCGGAGAGAACCGCGTGCGCATCCGGCGCGCGGGATTTGCGCCGGTGCAGGAAGTCGTGATGACCCCACAGGCGGTTCCGGCGACTTCGCCGGCCGCGCAGCAGCCGCTTCCGGAGGCCGGTAAGGACAAAGGTGGTGAAAAGCCGCCCGATCCCGGGGTGGCGCTGGTGAAATCCCCGATTGTCGGCACCTTTTATGAAGGCCCGTCTCCCGGCGCGCCGCCATTCGTGCGCGTGGGAGAACGCGTGCAACCCGGCAAGGTTCTCTGCATCATCGAGTCCATGAAGCTGATGAACGAAATCGAAGCCGAGACCTCCGGAATTGTAGAGAGCAAACTGGTTCTGAACGGACAGCCGGTGGAATACGGCGAGGCGCTGTTCTCCATCCGAACGGTCTGAATCTTCACATTCCGGTAAAATCCGCATCCAAACCACCCCTGTCTCTCGTCAATATATGTAGGATGTAATGCAGGATGCTGATCAAGAAATCGGGGGAAATTCCTTACTCGGAGATAACCCCCAAGCAGGTTTATATCGACCGCCGCAAGCTGCTGGCGGCACTGCCCGCGGCCTTGTTCGCCGGACGGGAATTGTTTTCGCCGGGAAAGGCCCGCGCCGCCAAATTCGACCACGTGGGCAAGAGCTCGCTGAGCATTACCGACCAGCCGACGCCCTACAATAGCATCACCCACTACAACAACTTTTACGAGTTCACCACCGATAAGACCGAAGTGGCGGACCAGGCGAAGAATTTCAAGACCAGCCCCTGGACGGTGTCCGTGGAAGGGCAGATCAAGAATCCGCGCAAGCTCTCGATGGAAGAAATTCTGTCGGTAGCGCCGCTCGAAGAGCGCGTTTACCGGCACCGCTGCGTGGAAGGCTGGTCGATGGTGGCGCCGTGGGTGGGATATTCGCTGAACGCGCTGTTGAAACAGTTTCAGCCGACCGAGAAAGCGAAATACATCGCTTTCGAGAGCTATTTCAGCACCAGCCAGATGCCGCATGCTTCCTATTCAGGCATTTCATTCCCGTACACCGAAGGGCTGCGGATGGATGAAGCCATGAATCCGCTGGCGATGATCGTGGTGGGCCTGTACGGCGAAAGTCTGCCGCCGCAGGACGGCGCTCCGGTGCGGCTGGTGGTTCCGTGGAAGTACGGTTATAAGAGCATCAAGTCGCTGGTCAAAATCAAGTTCGTCGATAAGCAGCCCTATACGACCTGGAACCTTGCGAACCCGCCGGCATACGGATTCTATTCGAACGTAAATCCCAACGTTTCCACGTTGCAATACAGCCAGGCTACGGAGCTTCCGCTTGGATCGTTCCGCCGGCGTCCCACGCTGATGTTCAACGGCTACGGCGACCAGGTCGCCGGCCTCTACAACGGCATGGATTTACGAAAGTATTACTGAGCGATGCGCAGCCGTTGGGCGAAGATCCTGGTCTTCGCATTGTGTCTTGTCCCGCTGGCCCGGATGGGGTGGCGCGCGTGGAACCAGGATCTGACCGCCAATCCCGTCGAATATCTTACGCATTTCACCGGCGACTGGACGATTCGCCTGCTGGTGATCACGCTCTCGATTACACCGCTGCGGCGGGTTCTCGGTCTTCCCGATCTGGTCCGCTTCCGCCGCATGACCGGGTTGTTCGCGTTCTTTTACGGTTGTCTTCACTTCTCGGTTTATTTCTGGGTGGACAAGGATTTCCAGTTCAAGGAGATGATCGAGGATATCGGCAAGCGGCCCTTCATTCTGGCCGGTTTTACGGCCTTCGTCTGCATGATCCCGCTGGCGTTAACCTCGACCGCGGGCTGGATTCGCCGGCTGGGCGGAAAGCGATGGCAGCGGCTGCACCGGTTGATCTACGTCAGCGCGATCGCAGCGGTAGTTCACTATTACTGGCTGGTTAAATCCGACACTCGCCTGCCCGTTTTTTACGGCAGCATGGTCGCGCTGCTGCTTTTGTACAGGGTTGTGAATGCGGCTGGTTCCCGGCGTGGGGAACTGCCGGCGGCTGCCCGGCCGTCGAAAGAATCGGCCGGCGCCCGATAGATAGATTTCGGGCGAGGACTATCTCAATCCCAGACCCTTGGCGAGCACCGCGGCTTGCGCCTGCCGCTTGGTATCGGCCAGCAGGTGCAGGTAGTTGGTCTCCGCTCGAACCACCCGCGGATCGTTTGCCGGGAGCAGTTTTTGCAGCAACGGGAGCGTGGCGCGGCTGAGCTGCTCGGAAGCTACGTATCGTTTCTCGGCCCGCAACACTTCTCCCAGCTCGTTGCGCGCCACCAGCGTCTGCAGCGAGTCGGCTCCCAGCCCGCGATCGAGGATGTCGGCCGCGCGGCGGTAAAGATCCTCGGCGGCATGGTCCCGGCCGCGCTCGTGTTCGAACGCCGCGAGATTCATCAAGCCGCTGCCGACATAGGGATGGGTGGCGCCGCGAGCCGCCGTCCACATGTCGATGGCTTTGCGGTAGGCCCGCTCGGCTTCTTCGTAGCGCTCCTGGAACCGGTAGACCTGGCCCATATTGCTGTAGAGCGCGGCCAGTGCCACATTATTCGGTTCCAGGTTGCTCGAGGCCAGGTTGAAAGCGGCCAGGGTGAAGCGCTCGGCTTCGCTGAAATCATGTTCCGCCAGGGCTACCGCCGCCAGGTTCGCATTGAGTGCGAACCCTAACTTGCCCGAGCTGCCCGGCAATGCCGGGGCCATGATGGCGCGCGCCTCGGCAAAGCGGCGCTGCTCGGTATAAATGGCGCCGAGGAGAATGCGATTGTTGGTACGTTCCGGCTCCTGGAGGATGCCATCGGCGCGCAGGGCGGAGGCTTCGGCCTGATCCAGATCGCCCATGGCGCGATAGAGAGCGCCCAGGTTTTCCAATGCCTCGCCGACGTCGGGGCTGGATTTTCCGGTGGTCTCTTCCAGTTCGGCGACTGCCACGGTAAGCGCTTTTTGCGCCTCCGGGTAGCGGCCGATATCGCGGAGCAGGGCGCCGAGGTTCTCGGAGGTGCGGGCGCGATCGCGGCGCGTAGATAGACCGTTGCCGGCCTGGGACCAGGCATCCAGTGATGCCCGGTACAAGGCTTCGGCTTCGGCATAATGCGCCTCTTTTGCCAGCCGGACCGCCCGGTTGTTGAGCTCGATGGCGTTGGGCGGCGACGGCGCACCATTTTCCGCGGTCCAACCCGCGCCTGCGATCCCGAATCCCAATACCCACACTACGACAGCGCGCACACTTTCCTCCTTCGATTTTTCGGGTCGGTGCAAAACAGAACGACACCTGCCGCCGGCCGCCACAAGTGCGGCCCGGCATCCGAACGGTCACGAAGAAACTCTCTTGGCTCGCTCGAAGTAACTTATCGGACCGGAGCCCGGAAATCTGAGTGGTCCATAGTTATTTCCCCCATGATGAGTTTGTCGCCGTCTTTGCCAGTCGGGCCTGAAGAACTCACCCTATCTCCTACCTACGCACACGAAGGCTTTTCGTGAGGGAAATGAAGTGTGAACTCTACGCGACGTTCGTGTAAAAGACACCCGACTTTGAGTCGCAAGATGCGACGAACGTTACTAACTGGAGAGATAAGATCTTCATAAGTCGAGGGCCACCCGAAGCAATGTCGCGCCATCTCCCGCCGGTCATGTTTTTCGGGTTTCCGGAGGATGCTGCCGGTGCTGTTCCGACACACGATGCCGTTTGGGTTATACCTAGATCATGCGCTCAGACGCGATCCGGATCTTCGTCACCGGCGGCACCTTCGACAAGGAATACAACGAGCTCACCGGCGAGCTGTTTTTCAAGGAAACGCACATCCCCGAAATGCTTCGTCTCGGCCGCTGCCGGCTGGAGGCCGCCGTGGAGACGCTGCTCATGATCGACAGCCTCTTCATGACCGATGACCACCGGCGGATGATTCTCGAAAAGTGCGCAGCCGCGCCCGAGCCCCGCATCGTCATCACCCATGGCACCGATTCCATGCCGGAGACCGCCGCCGTGTTAGGCAGGGCAATACGCGACAAAACCATCGTTCTGACCGGCGCCATGGTGCCCTACACTTTCGGCTCCTCCGACGGAATCTTCAATTTGGGCACCGCCCTGGCTTTTGTACAAGCCCTGGATCCAGGAGTTTACGTCGCCATGAACGGGAAGTGTTTCGGCTGGGATTCCGTCCGCAAGAACCGGGAACTGGGGGTCTTCGAGGATATCGCGTAGCCCGAACATTACTTGAGCGTACTTCTGTCAAGAAAAACAATTATTTAAATTTCAATGCGATACGAGAAAATCCTGGCACTCTCGTGACGAGTGTGCTAATAATGGACGTTGGAGCTGCGACCGCATGAAAACGGCCGCGGATCCACTCGAAAACCTTAAACTCAATACATTACTCATGGAGGTCAAATCATGAAGATTCGTCCGCTTTATGACCGGATCGTGGTCAAGCGCGTCGAGCAGAAGGAACAGATGCAGGGAGGGCTCTACATTCCCGATTCCGCCAAAGAGAAACCGCAGGAGGGTGAAGTGGTGGCTGTGGGAAAGGGCAAGCGCTTGGAGAACGGAAGCCTCGTACCGCTGGATGTTCAGGCGGGAGATCGGATTTTGTTCGGCAAGTACTCCGGCAGCGACATCAAAATGGATGGCGAAGAGTACTTGATCATGCGCGAGGACGAAGTCCTCGGAATCCTGGAATCCAAACCGGTAGAGGCAAAGAAAGCGTCCTAAGGAGCGATCGATAATGGCAAAGCAAATTGTATATTCCGAAACATCCCGTCAGGCGATTTTGCGCGGCGTCAACCAGTTGGCGGATGCCGTGAAAGTGACCCTCGGCCCCAAGGGCCGGAATGTTGTCCTGGAGAAGAAATTCGGCGGTCCGAACATCACCAAGGACGGCGTCACGGTTGCCAAAGAGATTGAATTAAAGGACCCGCTCGAGAACATGGGCGCGCAGATGGTCCGCGAAGTGGCGTCGAAGACGTCCGATGTGGCCGGCGACGGCACCACCACCGCCACGATTCTGGCGCAGGCGATCTACCGCGAGGGCGTGAAGGCGGTTGCCGCCGGCGCCAATCCGATGGCTCTCAAGCGCGGCATCGAAATGGCCGTCGAGAAGGCCGTGGAAGAAGTCAAAAAGCTCTCCAAGCCGGTCTCCGGACACGACATGATCGCCCAGGTCGGCACCATCTCCGCCAACAGCGATAAGACCATCGGCAACATCATCGCGGACGCCATGAAGAAGGTCGGCAAGGACGGCGTCATCACGGTGGAAGAGTCCAAGACCATGTCCACCGAACTCGACACGGTGGATGGAATGCAGTTCGATCGCGGCTATCTGTCGCCCTACTTCGTGACCGATGCCGACCGCATGGAAGCCGTTCTGGAAGAGCCCTACATTCTGATTCACGAAAAGAAAATCAGCAACATGAAGGACCTGCTGCCGGTGCTCGAGCAGATCGCCCGCTCCGGCAAGCCGCTGCTGATCATCGCCGAGGAAGTGGAAGGCGAAGCGCTGGCCACCCTGGTGGTCAACAAGCTGCGCGGCACCCTCAACGCCTGCGCGGTGAAGGCTCCGGGATTCGGCGACCGCCGCAAGGCCATGCTGGAGGACATTGCCGTCCTGACCGGCGGCACGGCGATCATGGAAGAAACCGGCATCAAGCTGGAAGGTGTGGCGCTCAAAGATCTCGGCCGCGCCAAGCGCGTCACCGTCGACAAGGACAACACCACCATCGTGGATGGCGCCGGCAACCAGAAGAACATCGAAGGCCGCATCAAGCAGCTTCGGGCACAGATCGATGAGACCACCTCCGATTACGACCGCGAGAAACTGCAGGAGCGGCTGGCCAAGCTGGCCGGCGGTGTGGCGGTGATCAAGGTCGGCGCGGCCACCGAGACCGAAATGAAGGAGAAGAAGGCTCGCGTGGAGGATGCGCTGCATGCCACCCGCGCGGCGGTCGAGGAAGGCATCGTTCCCGGCGGCGGCGTGGCCCTGTTGCGCGCTTCGGCGGTGCTGAAGGAAACCAAAGTGGATGGCGACGAGCAGATCGGCGTGGACATCGTGCGCCGCGCCTGCGAGGAGCCGGTCCGTCAAATCGTATCCAATTCGGGTACCGAAGGCGCCATCGTGGTGGGCAAGATCCGCGAGAACTCCAACCCGAATTTCGGATTCAACGCGCAGACCGACACCTATGAAGACCTGGTGGCGTCCGGCGTCATCGATCCTACGAAGGTGACCCGCTCGGCGCTGCAGAATGCCTCGTCGATCGCGTCGCTGATGCTCACCACCGAAGCCATGGTCGCGGAGATTCCGGAGAAGAAACCGGCGGCTCCCGGCGGTCCTGGCGGGCACGGTCCGGAGATGGATTACTAACCCGGATTTTCGCTGTTTTTGGCGCGCTCCCCGGTCCAGGCTGGGGAGCGCGTTTTTATTTGTCTTCCAGCCCGGAACCGATCGCCAGCCTGGCGATCTGAATGTCCTGCACCGCTACGCCGGTAAGATCGGCAATCGTGACTTCTTCCGGGTCACGCCTGCCCAGGCCGGGATTCTGCAGCAATTCCCCGATTTCCACCAGATCCTCCGCCCGAATCAGCCCGGCTTTCACTGCATAGAACGAATCGCCGAACGAGGAACATTGCGCGCGGCTGTCGGCAAAACAGCGGGCGCGCGCGAACAATCGCGGATCGATCTCCTGTTTTCCCCCGCCATCGGCGCCCACCGCGGTAATATGCGTGCCGGGCTGAACATCCGCCGCCGAAATCAGTGCGCCCCGCGCCGGCGTGGCGGTGACGATCAATTGACAGCGCGCGCAGAGCTCAGAGACCGAAGCGGCGATTTCGATGGCAAAGCCTTCCACGCGAAATGCGGCTGCCCGTTCCGGCGATCGCGCCCACAGCACCGCGCGGCGGCAATCGGTCACTTCTTTGAGCAATTCCAACTGCAGATGAGCCTGCGTGCCCGCGCCGACGATTCCAATGCGCTCGACCCGCGGCGGAGCGAGATACTTCGCGGCCACCGCGCCGGCCGCGGCCGTCCGCAAGTCGGTCAAATACCCTTCGTCCTGGAGCAATGCGAGCGGTTCGCCGGTGCGCGCGCTGAAGACCAGCATCATGCCGTTGCTCGATGGCAGCCCGATATCCGGATTGCGATAGAAACCGGTGGCGATTTTGACGGTGAAGGTGGCATCGTCGCGGACGTAGCCGTACTTGATGTGGCAATCGCCGGGAGGATCGGTGAATTGCAGATGACCGACCGGAGGAACTACCACCTCCCCGCGCGAGTACGCGATGAAGCCCTGTTCGATCGCGCGGATGACGGCATCGGGCGAAAGCGCGCGCGCCAGCCCGGCGCGGCTGAAGATTCTCAAGACTGCTCCCGGCGCGGCCCATAGCCGGCGCCGGGCTCATCCTGAGCCGGCGATTCCTCGGCCGGCTCGGAAAGCGCCACTACGTCCTGTTCCTCTTCAGCCGGCTGTTCCGGAAGTTTGCGCCTCCTGCGCCCCGCCGAATCGTCCGGATGACGCCGCTCGATGGGATCGTAAGGAGAAACGGAGCCCACGCGAAAGTCGTCCATGGTCGAACTCCTGGCTTTAGTGTGCCATGACGCGCGTATCGCCGCTACCGCCGGCGGCGGGACCGGAACCGCAAACGGGCCGGGCGAAAGTCACGATTCCCACCGCCGAGCGCGGGGATTCGCCGAAGCACTGAACGAAAACCTGGAAACTCATCGGAAACTCCGCGAGATACCGGAAATCGGTGCGGGTTAGGCGCGGCGTTTGGCCGATTCGGATTGCCACAGGTCGACCGCGCGCCGCAGACCGATCAGCGGCAACTCGGGTACGAATTCATCGAACAGCGACTCCTCGTCGAAGAGCCGCCCGAATCCTCCGGTGCCGACCAGCAGGGGACGATCGCCGGGAAAGTGTTTGCTGGTCACGGCGGCGGCCAAAGCGCGGACGGTCGCCAGGGTTCCGTAATACAAACCGGATTGTATGCTGTCGACGATCGATCGGCCCAGAATCTCGGCGGGCCGCACGATTTCGACCGAAGGCAGGCGCGCGGTATTCGATTCCAGGGCTTCCATGGCGATGTGGATGCCGGGCGTGATGATGCCGCCGAGATACTCCTTGTCTTTCGTGACCGCGCACAAGGTGGTGGCCGTGCCGAAATCGACGATCAGCAGGTTGCGTCCCGGAAATCGTTCGAGCGCGCCGACGGCGTTGGCGATTTTGTCGGCGCCGACTTCGAGCGGGTTGCGGTAGCGGATCTTCAACCCCGTTCTGGCGCCGGGCTGCAGCAGGAACGGATCGAAATGAAAGTATTTGCGGAAGGAGTTGCGGAGCGAATGCACGGCATCGGGGACAACCGAGCAGATGCCGGCCATGGCAATCTCTTCGGGATCGAGGTCGTTTTCACGCAACACGGCGCGGAAGAACATTCCGAACTCATCGGAAGAGGCGCGCACGATGGACGTCCGCCGGAAGGTGATTCTCAATTCGTCGCGGTCGTACACGCCGCCGTAAATCTGGCTATTGCCTACATCGAGGGTCAGCAGCATCAGGCGCAGCGCTCCCGGACGCACGGTGCGGAAATGGGAACATTATCGATGAGGCGCACGCCATCGAGGAACACGGCGGCGAATCTTCGGCTCCATTGCTCGTCGACATAATCGACTCTGAAGCCTTCCGCCTCTAATGCGTGGCGGGCTTGCACCGGTCCGGGGGAAGTCGTGAGAATGCGATAAATCGCGGCTGCCTGGCGTCGCGAATCGGGCGAAAGCAGCGCGTTCCGCGAACTGGCCGCCAGTCCCGACTCTTCCCGCACCGTCGAACAGGGGACGATGGTTGTGGGAATGAAAAACTCACGGACCAGTTGCGTAACGGTCTGCAATTGCTGATAATCCTTCTCGCCGAAATAAGCGCGGCCGGGACGGACGAGATTGAGCAGCTTCAGCACGATGGTCATGACGCCCTGTAAAAAGCCGGGCCGGAATGCGCTCTCCATCATCGGAGCACCTGTGCCTTCCACGCGCAACCGATAGCCGTTGGGATACAAATCCGACGCCGACGGGACAAACACTTCGTCCGTTTCGAGATTCTTCAGCAACTCCAGGTCGCGGTCGAGCGTTCGCGGGTAGCGGTCGAGATCTTTCGGGTCGTTGAATTGCGAGGGATTGACGAAAATGCTCACCACTACCACGTCGTTCTCGCGGCGGCAGCGCTCGACCAGCGACGCGTGCCCGTGATGCAGCGCCCCCATGGTCGGAACGAAACCGATACTGCGGCCTTCGATCTGGCGGCGGCGATCGAGCCAGGAATCCAGGCTGTTCCAGACGCGCATCACGAGTAGCTCTCCTCAGGCGCGGGAAATGTTCCGTCCTTGATCGAGGCATCGAAGCCGGCAACCGCGTCCAGGATGGCGCCCGAGCCGTTGGCGAAGGTACGGGCGAACTTGGGCCGGAAATCCAGGTTCATGCCCAGCAGATCCTGCAGTACGAGAATCTGGCCGTCGCACGCCGCGCCGGCGCCGATGCCGATCGTCGGAACGCGCACGGAATCGGTGATTTCGGCGGCGAGCGCGGCGGGGATGCACTCGAGCACGATGGCAAAAACTCCCGATTGTTCCAGGGCGGCTGCCTGGCGCAGGATCTCGCGCGCGGCTTCGTGGCTGCGTCCCTGCACGCGAAAACCGCCGTAGGCGTGCACCGATTGCGGCTGCATCCCGAGGTGGCCCATCACGGGAATGCCGCTCTCGACCATACGCCCGACGACATCTTCGTGGCCATCGATGCCTTCGAGCTTGAGCGCTTGAGCGCCCGCGGCCAGCAGCACCTGCGCGGCGTCGAGAGCGGCCGGTATGCCTTTGCGATAGGAGAGAAACGGCATGTCCGCGACAATGAACTTGCCGGCCGCGCCTCGGGCCACCGCTTCGGTGTGGGCGCGCATCATTTCAACGGTCGCATGGAGGGTGGAGGGATGGCCGTAGATCACCATGGCGGCGCTATCGCCGATCAGGATGCCATCGACCGCGCTTTTGGCGAGCAGGCGCGCAAAAGTGTAGTCGTAACACGTCACCATCGAGAGTTTGCGCCGTTCGATTTTGGCGCGCTGGAAATCCCGGCTGCATGTGCACGGGATCGTCGTCGTGGGAGAAACGGATTGGCTCAACATGGCCTCGGTACCTGTCAAAGTCTCGATCAAGTCCTGGACTTACATGCTGCCCGGCAGGGCGGCGGAAATTCAATACGGAGTCGCTGCAAACTGTCAGCGCTCTGGAGGAATTATAGCATCGCCATGACGGAGAAAATGCCGCGGCGGGCCTGACTTGGAAACTCACCGGCACGCCGCAATCTCGCGCGCGTGTTTCGCGAACAGCGGATCGGGCGTGTGCCGCTCGAGCGCCCTGGTCATGGATTCTCTGGCTTCGGCGCAGTGCCCGGCGCGGAACTCCACCCAGGCCAGGGCGTCATAGGTATACACGTCCCGGCGGAATTCCAGCTCGTTGCGCGCCAGTTCCAGGGCACGATCGAGATGGCGGCCTTCATCCGCGTAAACGATCGCGAGGTTGCGGTCGGTGTTTTCGAAATTCGCTTTCGCCAACCGGTCGATGACATCCAGCAGGGCTTCTTCCTGCGTGGCTTCGGCAGCCTTCCCTTGGGCGAGGTAGAGTTCGCGCAGCTCCGCCGCATACTCCGGCATGGGCACGATGGATTGCGCGCGTCTATAGTTGAGGATCGCCTCGGGAATTTCGTGGCGTGCCGCGGCGACGCGTCCCAACCCGGCGAATGCCGGGTGGAATGCGGGGAACAGGTCGAGCGCCGCTCGATAGTTCGCCCGCGCCTCGTCCAGGCTGCCTGTTTTGAAGTACAGATTGCCGAGATCGACCAGGCACCATGCCAGGTTTTCGGGAACCGTGCCGGAAGCGTGGACCGCGCGGCGCATGGCTTCGATCGCGCCTTGAGCGTCCCCCGTCAGAAAGCGAAACCAGCTGACGCGGTTGTAGCTGGAGAGCCCGGGCTGCAATTCGACCATTTTGGCCAGCGCCGGCTCGGCCCCGTCGTAGTCGCCGATTTCCATAAGCGAATCGGCCATCATGCCCCACAAGCGCGGCTCCTGCGGATGGGCGGCCACCAGGGCGCGCGTATTCTCGACCACTTTGTGGAAATGATGGCGGTTGAGCTCGATTTGATTGCGCAGGATCAGCGAGTCCAGATCGTTTGAGTCAGCGGCCAGAGATTTGTCCACCAGCTTTTCGGCGCGTTCGAGATAGCTGAAATCGGTGGTCTCGCGCATTTTCTGCAGATATGCGGAAGCCAGCTCGTTAAGGGCGGCGGGCGTGTCGGGCGAGGCCGCCACCGCTTTCCGGGCCTCGGCAATGCGGCCGTCGGTATCGGCGAACACGGCGGAAACGAACAGAAGAAGTATCGAGAGTTTGGTCATGTAAGTTCATCCTCGACACCCGTGAGGCGAGTCGGAACCCGCCCCACGGGCGTGTGCCGCAAGCTACCTGGCGCAGGGAGCCATAAAGACGGCGAAGCAACCGGGATCGCCGGGGTTGATATGCCGGCGGTCGCGGCCGCTGTTCGCCCACTGCACGTACGGGAACGTCTCCTGATATCCGACGTCGTTGGTATTGACACCATCGCCGAGCCGGACATTGTTGCCGACCAGAGCACCGGCGACGGCCCGCATGGAGATGTCGGTTACGTCGTCGGAAACGCGGCGGCCGTTAGGAAAACCGGCGGTGTCGCCGCCCAACAGGCCCAGACGGCTGCGATTGGCCATGGGTGTGGGCGGAATTTTCGTATTGAGGCGCAGCAGATCCGCCACCGGTCCCGCCGGTATGGTGGAATCGCCGGTGATGATGGGCAGATACTGCATCAGGAACAGCAGGTCATTGCGCGGCGCCGGAGGTACCTGCACTCCATAAACGACGTTGAACACGGTGGCCAGCAGCGGATTCAGGGCATACTTGGCGAACTGCGAATCCTGCGAGGGAATGCTGCGGCTCCAGTTGTCCTTGTCGCCGGTCCCGATGATCACTTCGTTGATCAACGGATTGCCCATGCGCTGCACCTGGACGAATCCGCCGGATGAGGTATTCGGACCGCTGCTGCGGACCGTCATTTGCGGTCGCGAGGTGACGCCCCAGGCTCCGATGGTCGATTTGCCGTTGGCCGTGACCATGGCGATCGGAACCTCGATGGCGATGCAATTCACGTTAAAGCCGGAGAGGGTATCGGCGGCGGTGTTGTACGAGTTGTTGGCATCGTCTTCCGGCGAAAGAATCGGAACCGTTCCCGTCTGGTAGGCGCCCGGGCGGAAATTCAGCGAATCGAAGGTAGCGCCCAGATCGATATAGAACGGATCGTCGACGGTTCCGGCGAAAACCCGGACGCCGTTGCCGAGGTTGTAAATTCCCTGTTTCGCCAGGGCCGGATAATTCGGCATGGTGCGCGGCCCCACGTTCGATGGCACCGCTACCAGGCCCGTGCTGGGCGTCAGATTGGTGGTGGTGGCGTTCGCGCCCGTTCCCTGCACCACGTTGACCGTGTAGGTCTGTTTCAGGCTCAATCCGGCCGAACCGGATCCGGTCAGAGAGGTGATCGCGGGTGGAATGACTCCTCCGATGCCATTGCCCGCGCCCACGAATCCGGTGAATACCCCGGGCGCCTGAATCTGCGTCGTGAACTGGAAGTTAAAGGTAATGTCTTCTAACGCGTCGTAGGTGTTGTCGATCTTGATGCTGTACAGCACATCGGGATCGAAGGGAAAGTAGTTGGGACCATTGGCCGGCTCCAGAAGCGGATCGACACACAAGATGAAGGTAACTTTCGTTGGGTCGTCGTAACTGACGAACGCGAAAAAATCGGTGATGTCGGCGGCATGATCCAGGGCTGTGAGCGGGGCTTCGCGGTGGCTCGCTGCGAATGCGATTGGTATGGGGGCAGCGAGGAAGGCCGCGAGAGCCATGGCGAGATATGGATTAGCTTTCTTCACGGTTTCCTGAACCTCAAGTTGGGATTTGGCACTTCATTGTTCAGAACGAGTGCCGGGGGACGATCGGATTTAAAGTGCCGCGGGCATTGGACTGCCGGACAAAGCGATTGTCCGTCATACAACATAGGCCGTATTTTGCGTTTTCAG
>Ga0335078_10004547_pt1 | contig 20545 bp, 18 predicted proteins | sample Lox_Sample_32_FD_206711 | JGI IMG/M metagenome (GOLD analysis project Ga0335078, IMG submission 206711) | Soil microbial communities from Loxahatchee National Wildlife Refuge, Florida, United States - Lox_Sample_3.2 | ecosystem: Environmental > Terrestrial > Soil > Wetlands | place: USA... | reverse complement strand
TCGTCGATGTAATCGGCAAAGCATCGCCGGTTAAGGCGTGCGGCCGTCACGTTCATGAGCTTTTCCTTCCGTCATTTGCTTTTGTCGACGGCAGATAATACGCGGGCGGCGCGAGAGCGGATGGCTTACGGTCCGGCAATGCCCATCGCGTCGACGAATTCACGCCGAACCTCGGGCGGCTGGCCGAAATGGTGGCGGAATTCCTTGAGCCGCTGGCGCAGGAGCGGATCCTTGTCGTAATCTGCGAGCGGAAGGCCGTCGCTATTGAAGTCGCGCGCCATGTTGGGCAGCGAAATGCAGGCGGCCTCGTTGGCGCTGCGGATGATGCCGCCAGGCTCCCTGCCCGCCTCCATCGCCTCGATCTCCTTGAAGAAGCGCGCGCGCATCAGCGAGATGCCGATGTCGCTCGAGCGCAAATTCTCCTTGGTGCGGTCGGCGATGCGGCCTTGGCCGACCCAGGCGACGATGTCCTGATTGATGACGTGGCTGGTGATCCAGCGGCCATCCTCACCCTGGATCGGGCTCTTCCACACCGGCACGCGCTCCTGCACGTAGGGCTCGCGACCCTTGGGCACGCGCATGAAAAACCAGGCGACCGAGAGCGTGTTCTCGTCGTCGACCGGCACGCGCCATTCGAAATGGCTGCCGAGATAAAAGCCGTTCGGCCACAGCGCGACGCGGCCGACCGTCCAATAGCGGTCTTCTTCGCTCTGCCCCTCACGCACGCGCTTATAGATCAAGCCGTGCTCGAACTCCTCGAACTTGAGTTTCAGATGCTTGGGCGCGACGTTCTTGTCGCCGCCGCGCAGGCGCGCGCCCCAATTGTCGTGCATCCATTCGAAATGCACCGGATCGCACGAGTTCTCCTGGCACTGAAACCAGTTGCAGGGAATATCGGCGAGCACGATCTCGCGAAAGCCGTTCCGCCAGGTGAACGGCTCCCACACCGGCAGCTCCGGCGCCGGCTTGGGACCCAGATAAGCGAACAGAAGGCCCGCGCATTCCTTGACCGGATAGGCTTTGATCTCGCAGCCGGCCTTCGACGGCTTGGGATTGGTGGTGTCCTCGTAAGGCTGCTCCAGGCAAGTTCCGGACTCGTCGAAGCGCCAGCCGTGATAGGAGCAGCGGATGCCTTTGTCCTCGACCCAGCCATAGGTCATGTCGGCGCGGCGATGCGGGCAATGGCGGTCGATCAGGCTGTAGCGACCGCCGCGATCGCGGTAGAGCACGAGGTCTTCGCCCAGGAGGCGGACGGGCTTGATCGGATTTTTGCCGTCAAGCTCGCTTGCACCGCCAATCGGCTGCCAATAGCGGCGAAGCAGCGCCCCCATCGGCGTGCCGGGTCCGACGCGGGTGAGCATCTCGTTGCGAGCGGCGGTGAGCACGTTTTTACTCCCTGTCTGTCGTCCGACGATTATTTCACCTCTTGCGGCGCTCCGGGAGGGGGAGAAGCCGCCGGTCGGAGCAGCTATGGCCGGTTGCGGTAGCGGGGGCGAATTTCGAATCAATTCGAAAATGTTTTTTTATCCGCGGCGCAAGAATTCTATCGTTTCATGCCGGCATGAGCACGGGCAAGGACGTAGGCTCGGAAGCGTTCGACTGGTACGTCGAAGCCGACCACGCCGTCGAATCGCGCCGGCACATCTATTCGCGCGCCTACCGCGACGAAGAGCGCGCCAATTCGCTTGGCCTCATCATCACCACGTCGCTGCTGTTCGTTCTGCTCGCCTCGGCAATCCTGGTCGGTGGCCACGCCGCGATCGCGCCGCTCTTGCAGCGCGCCATTGTCGCGCGCGATGCGAACGTCACGGGCGACATCGTCTATACCATGCCGGACGGCGTGTTTTGCCGGCACATGTCTTTTGACAATGCCACCGGCGAGATCACCGAGGGCGCCGTCGAGCAGTGTGCGGGGCCCGCGAGCGGCGACCGGCTATCCTTCACCAAATTCAAATGGGGCGCCCACTGACTTGCTCGATTTCCGCAACCGGCCGAGCAGGCTCCCTCCCCGCTGAACGTTAAAGATCGCAGTCCGCAATCGCCGACATTGGCGCCTCGGCCGGCCTTGCGACAGCAGCCTGAATTTCGTGCGCCGGAACCAGATGGCGGCTGACGAATTCGCCCTTTTATAACCTTAATCGCGTGGCCGGTCGCTATTTGGGACCGGGACACCGGCCGGCCGTTAGTGAAAAAGCGAAAGTCTGCGTTGAACCAATCGACCGTATTTTCGACAAACGCTACGGTCCGAACCAACGAAGATCAGGATCAGGGAACGAAAGAAATGCGGACCATGCGTTTTGTCTGCTGGCTGGCGCTGCCGGTCGGCTTATTCATCGGCGGCATCAACGCCGCGAACGCCGAGGTCAGCGATGAGGTGCGGCAAGCCTGCACGCCCGATGCAATGCGGCTGTGCTCGGAATTCATTCCAGACGCCGCCAAGGTCAGACTCTGCATGATTCGAAAGCACCGCGAACTCAGCGAAACCTGCCGGGCCGCGATGGCCGGCGGGGCAAAGGCCGGGCGCGTGTCTCACAAGCGGCGCAAGTACGCCCGTCACCATCGTTATCGCCGCCATCACAAGTGATCCGGCGCGCGTGGCGGCGCGCCGCCCGCTTCATTGCATCGGCTTGATGCCGAGCGCCTTGGCGAAGGCGGCAACCTTGGCGCGCTGATCGTCGATCGATTTGGCGAACTCACTCGGCCCGCCGATATTGAGGAGCTGGCCGGTCGAACCCATGCGGTCCTTGATGATCGGATCGACCACCGAGGCAAAATCGGCGCTGATCCGTTGGCGCAGATCAAGCGGCATTCCGGGCGGGCCGAACAGTCCTACCAAGCCGTCGAACCGCAGCAGCGGATAGCCGGCTTCCTGCACGGTCGGAACCGCCGGATCGGTGGGCGCGCGCGCGCCGCTGGTCACGGCCAGCAGCTTGATCTTGCCGGCCGCGAGGAAGGGCTGGACGATCGCCAGCGCCGCCTCATAGGCCTGCACCCGGCCGACCGCCAAATCCTTCGCTGCATCGACCGGATTGCGGTACGGCACCTTGGTCATGGTCAAGTTTTCGCTCTGCAGCCAGCCGGCAAAAGTGAAATCGTTGGCGCCGGTCACGCCGGCCCAATTCAGCTTGCCCGGCTCGGAGCGGACCAGCGCAACGAGATCCTTCAGCGAGGCGACTTTCAGATCGGCGGGGACCGCGATGACGATGATGGTGTTGGACACTTGCGTTATCGGAACGAGGTCGTCCGGCTTGTAAGGCAGGTTCGCGTGCAAATAGGGATGCGCCGTAAACGAGGATGCCGGCGAGAACAGCAGCACATGATCGTCATGGGCGCTGACGAAGGCGTTGATGGCGACAAGCGCGTCGCCGCCGGGACGATTTTCCACGACCACCGGCTGGCCCCACTTTTTGCTGAGCCGGTCGGCGAATAGCCGCGCGGCGATATCCGAGCCGGCGCCGGGGCCGAGGGGTAAGATGAATTTGACCGAGCGAGTGGGCCATGCCGTCTGCGCGGGCGCCACAGCGGCCGCGGCGATGACGGCGACGAGCGCAAACGCCGCAGCAAACAGCCAACGCAATTTTACGCGCATGATGTCCCCTCGCATTGTCCTTGTACGACCGAGCATCCGATCTTGGGAATTGTCGGCGCTAAGTCTCAAGCCCCGACGGCACGTTCTTGTTCTCGCTGGCGAGCTTCATGCCGGCGGCGAGCGCCATGGTCTCGGCCAGAGCGGCGAAATCCTTCTGCAGATATTCGTCGGGGTTTTTCTGCAGCGTGGCGGCGCCGAAATGGCTCTGCAGCACTTCGCGCGTTGCCGCCGTCACCGGCATCGGCACGTCCATTTCGCGGCCGAGTTCGAGGCCGAGATCGAGGTCCTTGCGCAAAAGCTCCGGCGTGAACGTCGTCGTCCAATCGAGATTGACCAAAGCCGGCGACTTGTAGCGGGTGAACATCGAGCCCATCACGCCGTTGTTGAGGAAAGCCAGAAACGCGTGACGCGGCACGCCCATTTTGTTGGTTAAGAGCGTGATCTCGATCAGATTCTCGATCACGACGCCGAGCATGACGTTATGCGCGATCTTGCAGACGCGGGCGAGCTCGCCCTCGCCCACATAAGACACGCCCCGCGGCGCAAACACCTCGATCAGCGGCATTGCCGTTTTGCACGCGGCTTCCGGCCCGGAGACGACGGCGGACAGCTTTCCCGCCTTGATGACCTTGGCGTTGCCGCTCACCGGCGCGGCGATGAAATCGGCGCCGAGCTGTTTGAGTTTGTCGCGGACGGCGGCGGATTCTTCGACCGCGATGGTCGAGCAGTCGACCACGATCGGCGGCATCTTGCCGCCCTGGCTGCAGACGCCATCCTTGCCGTACAGCACCGCCTGCACGCTCTTGCCGGTATCGAGGATCGAGAACAGGACGTCGACGTTTTTGAGTTCGGAAAGGTGATCGACGATCTTGCCGCCGATTTTCGCAAGGGGCTCGGCTTTGGCGCGCGTGCGATTCCAGATCGAAACGTCGTGGCCGGCTTTGATCAAGCGTTCCGCCATCGGTTGACCCATGCGGCCCATGCCGATCCAGCCGATTTTCTGCGTATTGTTCGTGGCCATCGCCTGCTCCCTTGTTGACGGCGTTTCCTAGCACAGGAGACGAACGCTGCAACGCCTTGTGGCTTGGAGCGCTTTCCGCCCTTGCCGCTCCATCGGCGGATTTGTAGGTTCGCGCCATGCAACAAGCCGCACCGCTCGCCGACATCGCAGCGAGGCCAGCCGACGGAGAAGCCGGCGCGCTGCGGATCGTGCTGCGCAACGCGTTTCCTTTCGTTGTGGTCGGCTGCATTTGGGAGGCGGTCGCGCATCTCGGGCTATTCCCGGCGCAATTCTTCCCAACGGTGGAAACCATCGCCGAAGCGTTCGTGCGGCTGACGCTGTCCGGCGTGCTGCCGCATCATGCCCTCGACACGCTCATTCGGCTGCTCGCCGGCTTCGCGCTGGCGGCCATCGTCGGCGTCAGCATCGGCGTTGTCATGGGGCGATCGCGCCGCGCCGAGGATTATCTGTTGCCGCTCGTAGCCATCGGCGCGCCGATTCCGGGGCTCGCTTACGCGCCGCTGTTTTTACTCTGGTTCGGTCCCGGCAACGTGCCGTCGGTGTTATTGGTCGCCTTCGTTTCCACCTTCCCGATCATCTACAATTCCTGGACCGGCGTGAAAGCCGTCAAGGAGATTTGGGTGCGCTCCGCGCACGCCATGGGCGCCGACAATCGCGCCCTATTTCGCCATGTCATCCTGCCGGGCGCGCTGCCTTACGTCATGACCGGTCTGCGGCTCGGCCTGGCGCAGGCCTGGCGCATCCTGGTCGCGGTCGAGATGCTCGCGGCCGTGCCGTGGGGATTGGGGTGGATGATCTTCGGCGCACAAGAATTCCTCAACACCGACGTGATGCTCGCCGGCATCGCCGTGATTGCGGTGATCGGCGTCGGCCTGGAGAAGCTGGTGTTCAAGCCGCTGGAGAATTTCACGCTGGTGCGCTGGGGGATGATGGCGTCATGACTGCGGATCGGGTGCGCACACTAAGACGCGGGGCGACCAGCATCGTGATCGCCGCGGCGGTCTACCAGGCCGTGGCGCAGAGCGGCTTTTTCGCTTCGGCGTTGATGCCGGGCCTGCCCACCATCGCGCAGACGCTGTTCGGCATGCTGGCCGACGGCTCTATGTTCATGCACGCCGTCTTCACGCTCTATCGCGTGCTGTTCGGATTCGGCCTCGCCGTCGCCATCGGCCTGCCGCTCGGCGTGCTCATGGGTCGCTTCCAGGCGGCGGAGAATTTCGTGCTGCCGCTCGCCAGCGCGCTGATGCCGATACCCTCGCTCGCCTGGATCCCGGTTTTCATTCTCTGGTTCGGGCTGGGCAACACGGTGACCGTGCTGATCGTGTTCTATGCCGCGCTGTTTCCCATGCTGCTCAACACCTGGACCGGGGTGCGCGCGGTCAATCCGATCTGGCTGCGCGCCGCCGGCGCCATGGGCGCGGATGAGAAGAAACTGTTCTGGAAAGTGATCATCCCCGGCGCCTCGCCGTTCATCATAGCCGGCTTGCGCCAATCGTTTCTGCGCTCGTGGATCGCGGTGATCGGCGCCGAGATGCTGGCCGCCTCGAACTGGGGGCTCGGCTGGGTCATCTTCGACGCCCAGCAATTTCTCAACGCCGACGTGATGCTCGCCTCGATCCTGGTGATCGGGCTGATCGGATTTTTCACCGAACGGCTGGTGTTCGGCTCGCTCGAGCGCGCCACCATCTACCGCTGGGGCATGGCACGGATGGCGAAGGGATAAATCGGATCTCAGAGATCAGATGTCTCAGACGTGACACCTGAAATCCGGGATCTGATATCCACTTCACTCAGGCTTCAAATTACCGTCCTTGATGATCTCCTGGTACTTGGCGATATCGGCGCGCACGAAGGCGGCAAACTGATCGATCGACAACGGCGTAATCTGCGCGCCGGTGGCTTGCAGCCGGGCGTTGACCTCCGGTTCGACGATGATCTTGTTGATGGCGCCGTTGAGCTGCTGCGCAATCGGCATCGGCAGGCCGTGCGGGCCGAAGAAGCCGACCCACAGCGTGAAATCGAAATTGGCGAGGCCGGTCGCCTCGGCGACGGTCGGAATGTCGGGATCGAGCGGCGCGCGCTTGATGCTCGACACCGCAAGCAGCTTCACTCGGCCGCTGCGAACGAGCGGCACCGCGCCCGGATAGGCCGGGAAATAAAAATCGACCTGGCCGCCGGCGACGTCGTTCAAGGCCGGGCCGGCACCCTTGTAGGGCACGTGCACGAGTTTGCCGTCGAGCTTGAGTTTGAGCAACTCGCCGGCGAGATGACCGGGCGTGCCGACGCCGGCGGAGGCGAACGTCATCGGCGTGCCGGCGCGCATCGCCGCCACCCATTGCGCCGCCGTCGAATAGGGCGATTTGGGCGGCACCACGAGCGCCAGCGGCATGACGCCGGCCAGCGCGATCGGCTGCAGATCCTTGCGCGGATCGTAGCCGACGTCCTTCATGAAATAGGGATTGATGGCGATCTCGGGCGTTTGGCCGACCGTCAACGTGTAGCCGTCGGGCGCGGCATGGGCGACGTCGCGGGCGCCGATAGTGCCGCCGGCGCCGGAGCGGTTCTCCACCACGACCGACTGATGCAGCTCGATGCCGAGCTGGTTGCCGATGATCCGGCCGAGGATGTCGCCGGCACCGCCGGGAGGAAAGTTGACGATCAGCCGGATTGGACGGTTCGGATAAGTCTGCGCCCAAGCAGCGGATGCGCAGGCTGCAAGCGCCACCGCAATCATCGCTGCCGCGGCGGCACGGACACTGATCGTCATTCTCATGGCGGCGCTCCCCCCCGTTTCTCGCTGGCCGCGGCCGATGGCCTCTGGCACAAAGCCTGCGCGCCGGCAGAAGCGTCCATGTTAGTTGTTAAGGAGCAGGCTAGGAAGCGGCGATGGCCCATATCGAGGCGCGCGACATCACGCTGACTTACGACACGCCGTCGGGCGCGGTGCCCGGCGTGCGCGGCGTCAGCTTCGGCATGGCGGAGTCGGAATTCCTCTGCATTGTCGGCCCAAGCGGGTGCGGCAAGTCGACGCTGCTCAACATCATCGCCGGTTTCCTCACCCCGACCGCCGGCGAGATTCGCGTCGCTGGGCAGAAAGTGACCGGCTACGGCATGGACCGCGGCGTCGTTTTTCAGGACTTCGCCCAGCTGTTTCCGTGGCGCACCGCACTCGGCAACGTGGCTTTCGGCCTGGAAATGAAGGGCATGCCCAAACCCGAGCGCGAGAAGATCGCGCTTGAGCAACTGCGCCTCGTCAAGCTGGAAAACTTTGCCAAGTCCTATCCGCACCACCTGTCCGGCGGCATGCAGCAACGTGTCGCGATCGCGCGGGCCCTTGCCTACAATCCGGCGGTGTTGTTGATGGACGAGCCCTTTGCGGCGCTCGATGCCTTGACCAGGGACGACATGCAGCGGTTCCTTGCCGACGTGTGGCGGGCGACGCGCAAGACGGTGATCTACGTGACCCACAACGTCGCCGAAGCCGTGTATCTTGCCGACCGCGTGGTAGTGATGACGCCGCATCCGGGCACGGTGAAGACCGAGGTGCCGATCCGGCTTTCGCGCCCGCGCGATCCGTTGAGCATCGAATTCGTCGACTATCAGAAAGAGCTGTTACGCCTGCTTGGCCAGGAGACGCGTCGCTCGTGACGGCGCGTTCCGATCAGAGAAAAATGGGAGGACGATCATGACCAAACATGCACTCACGCGACGCCAATATCTCGCGGCGGCGGGCGCCGGGGCGCTGGCGCTGGGATTGAACGCGCCGCGCCGCGCCGCAGCGGCGGAAACGGTCCGCCAGGGTTACCAGACCAACATCTGGGGCATGCCAACTTATTATCTGATGAAGTCCGGCTATCTCGAAAAGCACGGGATTTCGGCGCAGGATTTTGCCGTGCCCTCCGGCAACATCACCATGCAGCAGATGGTGGCCGGCCAGGTCGATCTCGGCACCTATGCGGGGCCGTCCTTCATCATCGGCAACGTCAAGGGCGGCATTGTCGCCATCGCGGTGATCGAGCATGTCGGCAAGACTGCGCGCATCACCGCGCGCAAGGACCTCAACATCACCAAGGTCGAACAATTGCGCGGCAAGCGCATCGCCAACCTGACCGGCTCGTCGGTCGGCAACGACCTGGTCGACGTGGTGCTGCCGCATTACGGCCTGCACAAGGGCGACTACCAGGAAATCCGCATGAACGTCAACGACATGGTGGCGGCGCTCGCCGCCAAGACCGTGGACGCGATGGTCAATGTCGAGCCCTATAACGTCATCGCGGTGGCCGACGGCATCGGCAGCGACCTGCTGGACTTCTCCCAGTTCGACAAGATGCCGGTGTTCATGGCCGCTACCGCCGAAATGGTGGAGAAGCGCCCCGACGTCATCGTCGCTTATCTGAAAGCCTGGCTCGACGCCGCCAAGGACTTCAAGAACGATCAGAAGAAAGTCAACGACGTCATATACGCGTTTTACGCCAGCAAGGGCTACAAGATGTCGGCGGACACCTTCACCACCGCCATGTCCCGCGTCGAGGTCAATCCGGGCTTTCCGGATCTGAAGTCCTACATGCAGCAGCAGGCCGAGATCCTGATCCAGAACAAGACGATCAAGACCGTCCCGGATTGGAGCAAGGCGTTGCGGCCGGATTTCATGGAAAAGGCCAAGGCCGGAGCCTGATGTTCAAATCCTGCGGGATGAGCTAAAGTTCCCTTCATCGTCATGGCCGGGCCCCGTCCCGGCCATCCACGTCTTGAATGAGCGAGCGATAGACGTGGATGCGCGGCGAAACGGCCGGGCATGACATTAAGCTATTGCGGAAGAGGAGACGCCGAATGGCCGCTACTGAATCGAGCCCGTTGATTTCGACCTATCAACCCGTTGTCTGGAATTTCAAGCTTCTGGCGCATGACATGCTGGCGGGCTTCGGCGGCATGGGCGAGGGCATGTCGGTGCAGATCGCGCCCGACGGCCGCCGCATCATCTGGCTCGCGCACGAGAGCGCGCCGAAGAATTTCACCGCGGTCGACGTGACCGACCCGCGCAAGCCCAAGGTGGTGTGCCAGACCGACCTACCGCACGCCGCCATGCGCTCTAACTCGCTCGAGACCTGCGGCAACCTGATGGCGGTGGCCTATCAGACGCAGAAGAAGGACGCCAAGCCCGCGGGCTTCGAGCTGTTCGATATTTCGAAACCGGAAAATCCGAAGTCGATCTCGTTCTTCGACTGCTCCGGCCCGCATTCGCGCGGCGTGCATCAGCTCTGGTTCTGCGACGGCGAATACGTGCATTGCGCGTCCGGTTCGCGCGATTTCACTCCCACCCATCCGCAAGACGATCAGTTCTATCGTTGCGTCGACGTGCGCAATCCGTCCAAGCCGGTCGAAGTCGGCCGCTGGTGGATGCCGGGCACGCGCCAGGGCGACAATGTGATGCCGCCGACCCGCCACCAGCTCGACAAGGGCTATCGCGCCCACAACACCAACGTCTATCCGCAGCGGCCCGACCGCTGCTACCTCGCCTATATCGACGGCGGCATGTTCGTGCTCGACATTTCCGACAAGGCGAATCCGAAGAAAATTTCGTCGTGGACCAACTCGCCGCCCTACACCGGCTTCATGCACACCATCGTCCCTTTGTTCGATCGCGGCCTGATGCTGGTGACCGACGAGTCGACGGAGAACAACGCCAAGGACTGGCCGAAGCTGATCTGGGTGCTGGACGCGCGCGACGAAAATAACCTGGTGCCGATCTCGACCTGCCCGCTGCCCGATCACACCATCTACGCTAAGGCCGGCCGCTTCGGCGCGCACAATATCCACGAGAACGTGCCGCTGCCGACCGCGTGGCAGAACGATCAGATCGTGCTCGGCACGTTCTTCAACGGCGGGCTGCGCGCCTACGACATTTCGAACCCGTATCAGCCGAAAGAAGTCGGCGTGTTCATGCCGCCGGCCCCGCCCGGCGCACCGACCGGCACCATCCAGATGAACGACGTGTTCGTCGACGAGCGCGGGATCGTCTACACCGTCGACCGCCACGTCGGCGGGCTGTACATCCTCGAGATGGATTTCTGACCACGTCCAGCCTCGACCTTTTTCCCTCGCGCGACGCCGGTCCGTTCGGACGGCGGCAAAAACGCGAGCGCGGCGCGCGGATTCCGGTGACGATCGTCACCGGATTTTTGGGCGCCGGAAAAACGACCTTGCTGCGCCGTTTTCTTTCGTCGCCCGAAGGACAAGGCACAGCGGTGATCGTCAACGAGTTCGGCGCCGTCGGAATCGACGACGCGCTCCTGCGCTCCAGCGCCGACGAGACCGTGCTGCTCGGCAACGGTTGCGTCTGCTGCATCACCCGCAGCGATCTGCAGCTCGCGTTGCGCCGACTGGTCTTCGACCGCGAGCACGGCACAGTGCCGCCATTTACCCGCGTCGTCATCGAGACGAGCGGCCTCGCCGATCCCGGGCCCATCCTGCAAACGTTCTCGACCGATCGCGCGCTCGGCGGCGAATTTCATGTCGACGTGGTGCTTGCGGTGATCGACGCAATGAACGGCGAAGCGAATCTCGATGCCGCCGCCGAGGCGCGCAAGCAGGTGATTCTCGCCGATCGGCTGGTGATCTCAAAAGCTGACCTTGCCGACGCCGCTTCAGTCGAACGGCTGACCCGGCGGCTGCAACAGCTCAATCCACGCGCACCGATCGACATCGCGGTCGCCGGCGCGCTCGATCCGGACCGGATGATCGCGCCGGCCGCGGAACACTCAAGCTTTGTCGCCGAGGCCGAACACTCCGACGGCATCGAGAGCTTTAGCATCGAAACATCCGCGCCGATCGAGTGGCCGACGTTCGCGCGCGCCATGGAAACGTTGACGGCGCTGCGTGGCGCCGACCTGCTGCGCGTCAAGGGCCTGCTCAACGTGGCCCGCTGCCGCGGCCCCGTGGTCATTCAATACGTACAGCATCTTGCGCATCCGCCGGTCGAGCTTGAATCGTGGCCGGATGAAAAACGCAATAGCCGCATCGTCTTCATCACCCGCCACGTGCCGGAGCGCCAAGTGCGCGATCTGTTCGCGGCGGTGCAAGCGCTGGCGAAACTCTAGACTGGCCTGCTCAATATCAATCAGGCCGTCCCGATCTCCGCGACGGCGCGGCGCAGCGCCGCGACAAGACCGGCGCTGTGCTTGAGGTGGCTCTCCTCGGCGTCGAGAACGCGCGTGAACGCCCGCTTCTTCAGCGCCAGCAGGTCGATGCCGTCGCGCCCCAGGTCGAATCCGGCCGAGTCGCAGACGATATCGATCAGCCGGTCGATGGCGTGCAGGCGGCCGAGCAGATAATCGTTCTCCCGGTAGCGCCGGGAGAAGAAGCCGGCGAAATTGTTGAAGCCTATTCCCTTCAGGCTTTTGGAGCCGGCAAAGCTTTTCAATGTGTGCGTCTCTTCGGGGCTGATGCGGTCGATGAGAATTTCGCGCAGCTCGCCGGTGCCGCGCCCGGTGGTGACCGAAAAGGTGAGCACGTCCCAGAACGGGAATCCCAAATAATTGTCCAAGACCTCGCGGCGGGCGTCGGGATGCCACGACGCCGGATCGAGCGAGGCCAAAAGCTCATCGAGATCGCGCGTCGTGGCATTGAGATCGATTTCCTTCCCCAACGTCTCAACCAGCTCATCGATGATCTTGACGCTGTCGCTCGCCACGATGGCGCGCGCATAAGCGGCAAGGTCTCTTGCCTCCGCCGCCGAGGGCGCATTCTGCGAGATTTTCTCCACCAGGGCATGGACGCGGGGGCTGAAAAATTTCGGCTCGCCGCATTGCTGCAGGACATCGAACCGCAGGTAAAAATCGCGCTTGAGCCGGTCGACCACGACCGGGTCGAGGCCGGGAAAGCGGCCTTCATCGAGCAGCCGATAGAGCCGATTTTGACCCTCGATCAGAAAATGCAGCCGACGCCGCCGATAATCGACGTCGAAAGCCAGGAAGAATTCGACCCATAGCGGCAGCCGTGGCAGCGCCGCGGCCTCGTGTTTGAGCGCCTCGCTCTCGGCTTTCCGGTAGACGATGCCGCGATGAACCGTCCATGCGTTGATGATCTCTTCCATGGCGCGGGCGAGCGGCGAGTTTGCCGGCACGCCGCCGATCATCGCGATCATGCGGGCAACGAAACCGCGCACCGAAGCGAGCTTCAAGCGCACATAACCCTCATGGGCGAAGCCGGCCTCGCGCGCCACGCGATCGTTGACCTTTTCGCGCCAGAAGCGGATGTCTTCCGTGGCAAACGGGCTGTCGAGCGGCTTATCGATGATGTCGCCGACCAGCGCGCTGACCTGCGGCCGAGCGTCCTCGATGATCGATTTGATGCTGCGGACCTGGGCGTTGAGATTGATGACCCAGGCAAGCTCGTTGGCGATCGGCTGTTCGGACGGCAGGTCCGAGAGCGCTCCCTTTATGGTCGAGAAGAAATTGGGCAGTTCGCTCCGGTTGGCTTTCCGCAGCGCTTCAGGTTTTGCATCGATAAAAACCAGCCGGCGGTCGACATCGCGATAGGCGGATCGGTTATAGATCGCCGAAATGGCCTCGCGGAACGGCCGGTTGTTGAGCACCGCGCCGTCGATGAACGCGGCCTTGGCCGGATCGACGTCGGCGCGAATATGGCGCTCGAAATTGCGCAGGATGAACTCCTCGCGGCGCGGCCATCGCCCGCCGCGGCTGGCAACGACGTGGTCCATTTCGACGATCTGCGCCGGCGGAAACGCGCCAGGGAAACAGGACGTTGCCCGCGCCGCGAAGGCGAGCCCCGGCGCGTTATCCAGATCGAAGTCGCTCTCCACTGCGCCATCCGCTCGCCGGTGATAGCTGAAATGGAGCACGTGGCGATGTTCTAGCTCGTAGATGAGTGGCGGATCATGAATTTGAAGAAGCTGACGGTAGCCATGATAGTCGGTCAGCGTCACGAACAAGTCGAGGCTCTGGCCCGATGGCAGCAGCGAAGCTGTGGGCGATTTCGGCTCCCCCATGGCGACGGCCGCCTCGTACATCAGCGCGGCCATCATTGGGCCGGAGAACGGCGGCTTGAACCACCGCGAACGCAAGAACAGCGAAAGTTTCTGCCGCACCTCCTTGTCCTTGACCGGATCGAATTTGCCGGTTGCCGCGGCGGCCCAAATGAACGGTTTCAGGATCCACTTGCTCCATGCTCCGGCGCGCGCTTCCGGCGCCAAGAGCGTGGTGACATCGGCATTTTCGAGCCAGAGATCGCGCAGTCCCGCGGTCGGCAGATCGTGACTCAGCGCGCGCGCCAGCATGCTGGCGTTGATCCCGCCGGCCGAAGCACCGCTTAGAGTATCGACGATGACTCTCAGCTCGAGCTTGCGGCCGATCTCGCGCAGCAATTCGAAGTAATCGGCTTCCGTATCGTATTCAGGATCGCGCGGATCGACGGAATCGAAAAACAAGGCCTTGGCGCGTTGCGAGCGGTCGGTGATTTTATGCAGCGCGCTCGAAGCGCGCACCAGCTTCAGTATTTCCTTGCAGATGCCATGAATGTAGATGGCGAGCGAGACGCCGCCGAAGCAGACGAGCGCGATGCGGAGCTCTTTCTCGCGCAAGACTTGGCCCCTTAAGCCGGCAAATCAGCCGGCATCTTCGCATTGCCCGACCGATTCGCCTAGATGCGAAGCACCGAGAAGACCAAGCGCGATAAGACCGCCTAAACCGAGCTCACGGAACTATTCCTTCCTCGCTTGTTTGTGAATGAAGCATGGCGGGAATTTGCCGTCGCGAGCATTTCCCTGCCGGTGCTTTGGGACTAGGCTTTGCGTAACAATCTGCGGCTTCGCACCAAGCCGCAGGGACTCGCGACCGGCTTGCTGCGCGCGCCCTCAAGGGAGCCCGTTCCATGACCAAAATATTCACGCTCAACGTCAACGGCATCGACCGCAAGGTCGAAACCGATCCGGACACACCGCTCCTTTATGTGTTGCGCGACGATCTCGGTCTCAACAATCCGCATTTTGGCTGCGGGCTCGGCCAATGCGGCGCCTGCACGGTGCATATCGACGGCAAGCCGGCGCACTCGTGCCGGCGGCCGGTTGCGGCGGTGGGCGACAAGAAAGTAGTCACACTCGCCGGGCTCGGCACGCCGGAGCATCCGCACCCGCTGCAGACGGCGTATGTGGAGGAGCAAGTGCCGCAGTGCGCATATTGCATCAACGGCTGGATCATGAGCGCCGCCGCCCTGCTGCGCGACAACAAGAAGCCGACCGACGCCCAGATCCGCACCGCGCTGCGCCACGTCAAGTGCCGCTGCGGCACCCACATGGCCATCCTGCGCGCCGTCAAACGCGCCGCCGCGATGATGGGTTGAAGGAGGCCGCCATGACCCGGCACGAAAATTCCGCAAACTTCTCGCGCCGCGCTCTGCTCAAGGCTGGTGGCGCTCTCGTCGTTTCGGTCGGCGCACGCGCCGCAATTGAGCCGGCACACGCGGCCGACAGCGCCACTGCCGCCACGACAAAGCCGCCGCTCACGCCTGACCAGTTGTCCTCCTACATCGCAGTGGATGCCGACGGCACCGTTTCGGCGTACTTCGGCAAGATGGACATGGGCCAGGGACTGTCGGTCGCCATCCGGCAGATCGTGGCGGAGGAGCTCGACGTCCCATTTGACCGCACCAAGATTTACATCGGCGACACCGACACCAGCGTCAACCAAGGCGGTGCCTCCGGCTCGACCGGCGTCCAGGACGGCGGCAAGCAGATGCGCATGGCCGCCGCCGAGGCGCGGCGCGTGCTGGTCGACATGGCCGCCGAGAAACTCGGCGTTCCCGCCAACCAACTGGCCGTCAAGGACGGCGTCGTCAGCGCTGCCGGCGATGCCAGCAAAAAAACAAGCTATGCCGAACTCATCGGCGGCAAGTTCTTCAACGTGCATCTCGATTGGAACGGCAAATACGGCAATCCGCTCTATGCGCCGGGCAAAGCAAAGCCGAAAGATCCAAAGGATTACACGATCATCGGCAAGCCGATGCCGCGCGACGACATCGCCGGCAAGGTGTTTGCGCAGACCGATTTCGCCATGGACATCAAAGTCCCCGGCATGGTGCACGGCCGCATGATCCGGCCGGCAATCGCCGGCGCGGTGCCGGTGAAGATCGACGAGAGTTCGATCAAAGACATCGCTTCCGCCAAAGTCGTCTGGGACAAGGGTTTTCTCGGTGTCGTCGCCGACAAAGAGTGGGACGCGATCAAGGCGGCGCGGACGCTCAAGGTCGAATGGTCGAACGCAAGCCCGCCATTTCCCGAACAGACCACGCTCTACGATCACATCCGCAAGGCGCCGGCGCGCAAACGCGAAGTCGGCAAACAGACCGGCAACGTCGATGACGCGTTCAAGACGGCCGCGCACGTGATCGAAGCCGAATACGAGTGGCCGTTCCAGTCGCACGCCCGCATGGGGCCAGGCTGTGCATTGGTCGAGATCAAGGACGGTCACGTGACCTGCTGGACCGGCACGCAGAAAGCGCATTTCGTCCAGACCGGCCTCGCCAACATCCTGCAGGTGCAGCAAGAAGACGTTCGCGTCATCTGGACGACCGGCCCGGGCTCTTACGGCCGCAGCGACGCCGACGACTGCGCGGCCGACGCCGCAGTGCTGGCCAAGGCCGTAGGAAAGCCGGTGCGTCTGCAATACATGCGCGATCAGGGCACCGCGTGGGATCCGAAAGCGCCAGCGTCGATCCATCAGGTGCGCGCGGCAATCGATGCGTCGGGGAATGTCATCGCGTACGACTTTCTCAGCAAGGGCTTCTCCCGCGTCGACGTCAACACCAACGGCAGCCAGCCCAAGGACACGCTCGCCGGACAAATGACGGGCGTCGCGCTAAAATCGGGCGACGGCTTCGGCTTCCCTGCCGATTCCTACGGCTTTGCCAACAAGCGCGCGGCCTGGGAGACGGTCGCCCCACTCCTTGACCGTGCGTCGCCGCTGCGCAGCGCGCACATGCGCGATCCGGTCGGGCCGCAAATTCATTTCGCCAGCGAATCCTTCATCGACGAAGTTGCCGCTGCGCTGAATATGGATCCGGTCGCATTCCGGCTGCGCTATGTGCGCGACCCGCGCGACATCGCCGTCATCAAGGCGGCAGCGGAGAAAGCGGGCTGGCAGCCACGTCCGACGCCGCGCAAGAAGCAAAGCGGCGACAAAGTCTCCGGCCGCGGCATCGCCTACGCTCAGCGCGGACCGACGCGCGTGGCGGTGATCGCCGAGGTGGAGGTCGATCGCCCGAGCGGCCGCATCTGGGCGCGCAAGTTCACCGTCGCCCACGATTGCGGCCAGATCATCAATCCCAATGGGCTGCATCACGCCATCGAAAACAACGTGGTGCAGGCGACGAGCCGCGCGCTCTGGGAAGAGGTCAAGTTCGACAACGCGACGGTGACCAGCGTCGATTGGCACACCTATCCGATCCTCGATATGCCCGAGGCGCCGGATCAGGTCGACATCGTGATGATCGATCATCCCGAAATCGCGCCGTCCGGCGCCGGCGAGGCGGCGAGCCGGCCAGTGCCGGCGGCCATCGCCAATGCGGTGTTCGACGCCACCGGCGTGCGCATCCGCCGCGCGCCGTTGTCTCCCGCCAATGTGAAGTCGTCGTTGTCTTGATGCGCCGCCATGACGCGGCGAGGCACGCGGTGTAATCTGATGCCATGACGATTACCCGCACGCTTGACGAAGCGCTTGCGCCGATTGACGACGGTTGTGTGCTGGCGGTGCCGCGCGAGTCGTCGGGCGTACCGATGGCGGCGACGCGGGCGCTGATCCGGGGTGGGATCAAGCGCCTGCATCTGGTCACGCTGCCGACGTCGAGCCTGCAGGCGGATCTGCTGATCGGCTCAGGCTGCATCGAGACGCTGGAGACGTCCGCGGTGAGCCTCGGCGAATTCGGCCCGGCGCCGCGCTTCACCGCGGCGGTGCTGGCTGGAACGATCCACATGCGCGACGCCACCTGCCCGGCGCTGCACGCGCAACTCCAGGCGGCCGAGAAGGGCGTGCCGTTCATGCCGTTGCGTGGACTGATCGGCTCCGACGTGCTCGCACACCGGCCGGACTGGAAGACGATCGACAATCCCTTCGGCAACGACGATCCGATCGTGTTGTTGCCGGCGCTCAAGCCCGACGTGGCCTTGTTTCATGCGCCGATGGCCGACCGCGCCGGCAATGTGTTTATCGGCACGCAGCGCGAGCTGGTGGTCATGGCGCACGCGGCGCAGAAGACAATTGTCACGGTCGAAAAAATTCACGACGGCGATTTGTTGCGCGATCCGCTCTACGCCGCCGGCACGCTGCCGGGCTTCTACGTCGAAGCGGTCGCCGTCGCGCCGCGCGGCTCCTGGCCGCTGCCGCTGCCGGATCATTACGGCATCGACGCCGCGCATATGGCCGAATACGCGCGGCTCGCGGCAACCGCAGAGGGCTTCACGCAATATCTCGATCGATATGTCTATGAGCGGCGCGCCGCCTGAGCCAGACAACTTCCGCGATGAGGAATTGCTGGCCGAAGTGATCTGCCGGCTGATTGGCCAAGATCGCAAGAATTTGCGCCACATCGCGGTCGGCGCGCAGTCGCCGATCCCGGCGACGGCGGCGCTGCTCGTCCGCGAGCGCGGCGGCGGGCGGCCTTACGTCTCGCTGCTCGGCAGCCGCGACCACACTTTCTTCACCGACGGCGCGCGCGAATTGTTCGACTGCGCCGGCCAGGGCCGGGTCGACGTGTTCTTCCTCTCCGGCGGCCAGATCGACGGCCAAGGCAACATCAATCTGGTCAGCGTCGGCGAATACGAACGTCCCAGGGCGCGCTTTCCAGGCTCGTTCGGCTCCGCCTACCTTTATTACGTCGTGCCCAAGGTGGTCCTGTTTCGCACCGAACACTCGCGCCGAACGCTGGTGCCGAAGGTCGATTTTATCAGCGCGCCGGGCGGCAGTCCGGACAATGTCTTCCGCTCGGGCGGCCCGATCGCGTTCGTGACCAACCGCTGCCTGTTCGATTTCGACCGTGCCCGCGCACGTTTTCGCCTCAAGAGCGTCCACCCGGGCCACAGCGTCGACGAGGTGATCGAGAACACGGGCTTCGATTTCGACCGGCCCGCCGCCGAAATACCGACGACACCCCCGCCTTCGGCCGAGACCCTTCACCTCATGCGCACCGTGGTCGCGCCCATGCTGGCAGGGGTGTATCCGGAGTTTGCCAGAAAAGTGTTCGGCGTCGCACCAGTCCCGTCATCCTGAGCAGCGTGGCCATCGAGGGATGCGGCCGAGGAGTCACGGGCCGCCGCCCTCCGAGCCTCGCGGAGCTTGTCATCGGGCCGGCCACTTCGGGCCGGACCCGTTGGCGTGCACTTCACGGTGACGGTTAAAGTTGCACCGCCTGCCGGGGCGTGATTGTTATTCTCCCAAGACAAACCAAGGGGGAAACGCGCGGTGCGCACCGTTGAAGCGGCAGTCATCGGCGTCGGTTGGATCGGCGGCTTGCGCGCGGAGGCGCTGGCGCGCACGGCTTTAGTCGACAAATTGCATTTGTGCGACATCAAGCCGGATCGGCTCGCCGAGGTGAAGAAGCTGTTCAACCCGGCCACCGCCACACTCGACTATCAGGATCTGATCAAGAACGACGCCATCCGCGTCGTCTACGTTTCCACCACGCCGGAGGCCAACCATTATCCGATCGCGCGCGACTGTCTGCGCGCCGGCAAGAACGTCATGCTGGAAAAGCCGATCGCGCTTGAACTGTGGGAAGCCGACGAACTGATCCAACTGTCGAAGCGCAACAATCTGAAATTCACCATTGGCTATTCGCAGCGCTTCAATCCGAAGGTCGCCTACGCCAAAAAGAAAATCACCGACGGCACGCTCGGCAACGTCGTCTCGGTGCTGGTTAGCCGGCATTTGTCGCGCGAGCTCGGCAAGAAGATCGCCAGCCGCGTACGGCTTTCGCCCGTGGTGATGGAATCGACGCACGACCTCGATTTCGTGTTTTGGCTGCTCGAGCCCGCCAAGCCGGTGCGCGTCTACAGCCAGGGTGCCTACGGCTACATGGCGCCGATCAACGGCTCGCACGATGTCATGTTCACCACCGTGACGATGGATAACGGCGTCGTGGTGATGATCGGCGGCGGCTGGAATCTGCCGCCCAGTTTTCCGAATTATTGCGCCAGCTGGATCGAGATCACCGGCACCGAGGGTTCGCTGTTTCTCGACGATACTCAGCGCGATAACTGGCTCAACACGGTGGCGCACGGCCAGGAATTTCCGATGTCCACAATGCCGGGCGAGTGGGTCGATCATGTCTTTGCCGGCGGAATCGGGCCGGAAACGATCCATTTTCTCGAAGCCTGCATCCGCGACACGCCGGTAATGGTCACGCCGGAGAGCGCACGCCGCGTGATGGAAACCTACAGCGCCGCCGACCTCTCGGCGGATCGCAACGAACCAATCGATCTGCCGCTGTCCAACGAGACGATTTCGGGTATCGCTGAGCTGAAAGCCAAGAACCGCGCGGGACTGAACGTATGAAAAAGTCCGCCAAGGGCATAGGCCTCGCCATCGTCGGCGCCGGCCGGGTCGGGCTGTTCCGCGGCGAGGTGGCAACGCGGCACCCGGCGGTCGAATGGATCGGCATCGCCGAGCTCAACCACAACCGGGGCGGCGACGTCGGCGCGCGCATCGGCGCCGATTTCATCACCACCAGCCATCGCGAGCTGTTGGCGCGCCCGGAAGTGACCTGCGCGATCATCGCCACCGACGAGCATTTGCACGTCGAACCGGTCATGGCGGCGGTTGAGCGCGGCGTGCCGATGCTGATCGAAAAGCCGCTCGCCACCGACCTCGCGGAGTCCGCGCGCGTGCTCAAAGCGATCACCGACGCCAAACTCGATGCCGTGGTCGGCT
>Ga0335078_10004546_pt1 | contig 20548 bp, 16 predicted proteins | sample Lox_Sample_32_FD_206711 | JGI IMG/M metagenome (GOLD analysis project Ga0335078, IMG submission 206711) | Soil microbial communities from Loxahatchee National Wildlife Refuge, Florida, United States - Lox_Sample_3.2 | ecosystem: Environmental > Terrestrial > Soil > Wetlands | place: USA... | reverse complement strand
ACGCCATCGATCTCGTAGGGTAGTTTTTCGCGCTTCTTATCGCAGCGCTCGATGTAGCGCTCCACTTGCTCTATTGAGGGGCAGACCTGCCAGTCGTAGCTGGCTTTGAACCGCAATGTCGTGAGCGCTTCGAGAACTTCCGAGTGCTTTTTCTTGGGAATCCGGTCGTCGACACGCAAATAATAGGCAAAGAATTCCAGTTGGCGCGACGCGGTGATTTTCGGATCGAGCATGCGCACCGCGCCCGCCGCGGCATTGCGCGGATTCGCGAAGCGCTTCCCTCCCTGCGCCTCCTGCTGTTCGTTCAGATCCTCGAAGGCCTTGCGCGTCATCATCGCTTCGCCGCGAACTTCGAAGCTGTCTCGTATTCCCGCCTTCTTCACGAGCACAGGATCGATCGCCAGCGGAATCGAGCGGATGGTTCTCACGTTGGGCGTGACGTCCTCGCCGGTCGTTCCATCGCCCCGCGTCACGCCGCGCGCCAGCTTCCCGTCCTCGTAAATTAGCGACAGGCTCAGCCCATCGAATTTCTGTTCGCAGACGTACTCGACCCTGTCCCGCCCCGCCGCCTGGCAGACGCGCCGGTCGAATTCGCCCAGCGCCTCGAACGAAAACGCGTTATCGAGGCTCATCATCGGCGCGCTGTGCCGAAACTGCTGAAAGCCTTCGCGGGGCGCGCCGCCCACGCGCTGCGTCGGAGAATCGGGCGTTACGAGGCTCGGATGCTCCCCCTCCAGCTTCTTGAGGCGCTCCATGAACCGGTCGAAACCCGCGTCGGAAACCTCCGGCTCATCGAGAACGTAATAAAGGTATTCGTGGTGGCGGATTTTTTCGCGCAGCTCGTCGATTTCTTTGGCGATGTCGCGGGACTTCGCCGTCACAGCCTTGGGCATGGAAACCTCAGCGGTATGCCTTCGGACCAAACGAGGCAATATTATACAATGCGGCGTTTGCCCTGAAGGTCGCGCGAGGATATGCCCGATCAAATCAAAGACGCTCTCCTGATCTACAACCCGACGAGCGGGCGCCGGCGGCATCGTCGCTTCGCGGAGGTCGAGCAAGCGGCGCGCATCTTGAAAGATGCCGGCATTCGCGCCGAACTTGCGCCAACGACCGGACCGGCCAGCGCAACGACGATGGCACGCCAAGCCGTCGACCAGCGGCGCGGGATGGTGATCGCCTGCGGCGGCGACGGTACGATCAACGAAATCGTGAACGGCCTCGCGAAAAGCGACGTCCCCATGGCGCTGCTCCCCGCAGGCACTGCGAATATCTTGGCGAAGGAACTGGGCATTCCCTGGGATATCCCGCAAGCCGCGCGGTTGATTCCGGGCGGAATCGTGCGAAGGATCGCGCTCGGCGTCGCCATTCCCACGAACGGCAACGCTTCGGACGTAATGCCGCGAAACGGCCGCTATTTCCTTTCGGTCGCGGGCGCGGGACCGGATGGCGCGATTGTCAATAGCGTCAGCCACGACTTCAAGAAGAGCGCGGGCGTCCTGGCATATTGGTATGAGGGCTTTCGCCAGCTCGTTACGTACAATTTCCCGGAATTTCGAATCCAATCGAGCGGGCAGGAACGCCGCGCAACCATCGTCGTCGTCGGCCGCACCGTCAACTACGGCGGCCCTTTCAAGATCACCACCGGCGCAAATCTTTTTGGCAATGATTTTGAGTTCTTGACGAATTCGCGCCGCAGCCGAATCGCCTATCTCGCCTGCCTTCCGGCGCTGTGGCTGGGCACCTTGCGCAAAATGAAGGGAATCGAAACGTGGAAGGCCGCCGAAGCGACTTGCGAGCCGGCCAATAACGAGCCGGTGTACGCGCAACTGGATGGCGAGCCGGTCGGCTGCGTGCCCTTGGCGTTTCGCATCGTTCCGGATGCGCTTTCCATCGTGAGTCCCGCGAAATCGTAGATGAGATTCTGAAGAGAGCCGCGCGTTGGAGCCATTCACACACGCGTTCACTTCGCTCGCCTTGGCGCGCGCCGGACAACGCAAGCTGCCGCGTTTCGGCGCTGCGATGCTGGTGGTTGCAGGGCTTGCGCCCGACCTCGACTATGCCAGCTACTTCGTCGGCGCCAGCGCGTTCTTGCGCTTCCATCGCAGCGTTCTGCATTCCATGATCGGATTAGCGGTAACGGCAGCGGCGGTCGCCTCCCTTTTCTGCCTGCTCGATCGCAGAATGCCTAAGAAAAAGATCACGCAGACTGCGATCGCACAGCCTCTCGGATTTGGATCCGCCCTTGCAATCTGCGCGATCGGAGTCGCCGGACACGCGCTGCTCGATCTTTTCAGCGGAACGGGCGTGCAGCTCCTCTGGCCGTTTCACACGCATTGGTACGGCTGGGACGTGGCCACGAATTTCGATCCCTGGGTTCTGACGCTGCTCGTCGCCGGGCTGCTCTTGCCGCTGCTTTTCAAGCTCGTAAACGAGGAAGTCACCTCCGGCAAAAAAAAACGCAGCGGAGGGACCGCCGCGATCGTCACTCTCCTGCTGCTCGCGGGTTATTTCGGCTTTCGCGTGCATATGCGCGTGCGCGCGGTTGACCTGCTGCTCTCACGCGAGTATCACGGCCGCGTAGCGCTTTCCGGGGAGGCGTTCCCCGAGCCGCTCACGCCATTCGAATGGCGCGGAGTCGCGGTCACGGACAACACGATAGAGGAGGCCGACGTTCCGCTCGGCGCAGGAGAGGATTTCGACCCGAATAGCAGCGTTACCCGATACAAGCCGGAGGACTCGCCCCAGCTCGAGCTGGCCGAAAAATCCGCCGCCGCCGCGCGATTCCTCGAATATGCGCGCCTGCCGATCGCGAGCGTGCGGCGAATCGAGGGCGACTATCGCGTCGAAGTGCGCGACGCCCGTTTCCCGGAAAATGACGATGAACCCGCCGACATTTTCCTGCGAATCGAAGTCGCCGACAATCTTCAGATCCGGAGCGAACAGTTTCTTTTCGCGTCCTCGCCGAATCCGTAGCTCAATCCTTCATTCGGGGTGGTGCGGGATTCGGGAAAGGAATTGGTTCGCCGCAAACAGAAGGATCACGATCGTGAGGACGCTCAACGCAAACCCGAGTTTGTGAGCGCCGATGTAGAGAAACACGGCGTCGCCGTAACGCACGGCCAAGATTCCTTCCGCGAAATACCGCAATCCCCGCCCGAGCAGCAGCGCGAGCACGAACGTTCGAAGCGGCACCTGAAACACGCCCTCGGCCAAAATAAACGGCTTGAACGGCACCGGCGGCGGCAAGACGGCCGGGAGAAACACGCTCAAGAATGCGTTGCTCTGCACCCAGCGCTTGATGTGCACCGCCGTGCGGCCCGCATGCCGATGGAAGTACGCTTCGCCGCCTTTTTTTGCCAGCAGATACAGCCAGATGCAGCCCGCCAGCGAGCCGAGCGCCGCCATCGCGCAGTAATACGGCATCCGCGACGGCTTGTTAATCGACACTTCGATCACCAGCGCGTCCGCCACCAGAGGAAACGATAGCGCCGAGGAATCGAAGAACGTGACGAGGAATAGCCCGCCGCCTCCCATCACCGCGACCATTTTTTGCAGCCAGAGCGGCAGCTTGACGTGATTCATTTCGTCAGGAAGGTCATTTCAAATCGAGCGATTGTATCAAATTTTCGCGCATGCCCTCCCGTCCGATCCGCGCGAGCAAATTGCCGATTTGCACTCCGTCAGCTAAAATTCCTTGGAGCAATTCTTCAGAGATGACATCACTCCTCCACGAACTGAACGAACGCCAGCGCGAAGCCGTGCTTGCAACCGAAGGCCCGGTCCTCGTTCTGGCGGGCGCTGGAACGGGCAAGACGCGCGTCATCACCTACCGCGTGGCGCACTTGGTCGAGCAGGGCGTGCCGCCGGGCGCCATCTTGGCGGTCACCTTCACCAACAAAGCCGCCCAAGTGATGAAAGACCGCATTCAGGATCTGCTGCGCTCCGCAGGTTACGACGCTTCCGATGTTTGGGTTTCCACGTTTCACTCGTTTTGCGCGCGATTGCTCCGCCGCGAGGCCCGTCATCTGGGGCTGCCGCGCGATTTCGCCATCTACGATGACGACGACCAGACCTCCGCCGTGAAGCGCGCGCTCGTGCAGCTCGATCTGCGCACCGAAGACTACCCGCCGCGCAGCGTTCGCGCGCAGATCAGTCACGCGAAGAACCATGGCATTTCGCCTGATGAAATGGAATCGGAAGCGAAGAAGATGCACGACCCCGGCCGCAAGGACGTCGCCGCCATTTTTCGCGTCTACGAGGATATCCTGCGCCGGGCCGCCGCGCTCGATTTCGACGATTTGCTTCTGCGCGCGGTGCAGCTATTGCGCGAGCACTCCGACGTGCGCTCGGCGTGGAGCTCGCGGTTTCAGTACATCATGGTCGACGAATTTCAGGATACGAATCACGCGCAGGAAGCGCTCGTCCGCCTGCTGGGCGGCGCGAAAAAGAATGTCTGCGTCGTGGGCGACGAAGACCAGTCGATTTACGGCTGGCGCGGCGCCCGCGCGGGCAACTTGAAGCGCTTCACCGAAGATTTCCCCAGCGTGAAAATCGTCCGGCTCGAGGAGAATTATCGCTCCACGCAAACGATTCTCGACGCCGCCGCGGCCGTCGTCAAAAACAATTCCGATCGCCTCGGCAAGAATCTCCGCGCCACAATCAGCTCCGGAGATCGCCTGCGTTTCTACGAAGCCACGGATTCGATCGCCGAAGCGGAGTTCGTTTGCGGCGAAGTCGCTGCAACGATGCGCGAGGATTCCGGCGCGCACATCGCCGTGCTGTACCGCACCGGAGCGCAATCGCGCTCCTTCGAAGAAGTTTTTCGCCGCCTCGGCATCCGCCACCGTGTCGTCGGCGGATTCAGCTTTTACGAACGCGCCGAGGTCCGCAACGCGCTTGCCTATGTCCGCCTGCTCTTTCATCCCGAAGACGACGTCTCGCTTCTGCGCGTGCTCAACGTGCCTCCGCGCGGAATCGGCGCGACCACCATATCTGCGCTTGAATCCCGCGCCAAAGAAACTGGGCAATCTCTTTGGGACGTTACCGGCGACGCGAATTTTCTGGTCGGCAAGAAAGCCGCGGGCGCGCTCGGCTATTTTCGCAACATGATTCAGGATCTTCGCGAGGAACGCGATTCTCTCACTCCCGCGCAATTGATCGAACGCGTTCTGGGCCAGAGCGGATATCTCGATTGGGTCGAGCAGCAGGACAATCTCGAGCACACCTCGCGCGCCGACAATCTTCGCGAACTTTCCAATGCCGTCGCCGAAGCCACCGAGCGCGGCCAGACGCTGGAGGATGTGCTGGACCACGCGGCGCTCGTAAGCGACGCCGATGATTACGAGGAAGATGTCGCTGTCTCGCTCATGACGCTGCACAGCGCCAAGGGCCTCGAATTCGACGCCGTGTTTCTCGCCGGCCTCGAGGAAGGCGTGCTGCCGCACAATCGCTCGATCGATACCAATGCCGAGATTGAAGAGGAGCGGCGCCTTTTCTACGTCGGCATCACCCGCGCCAAACGCTCGCTCACGCTTTCGCGCGCCATTTACCGCCGCAGTTATGGCAGCGAAGGCATGCGCGCTTCCCTCCCCTCCCGTTTTCTCGGGGAAATCCCCATCGACTTGATCGAGGCCGCCGCCGGTTCGCAATCCGAACCTGGCGAGAAGCGCCGCTACGAGCCCGACCCCGAATTTTCTCAGGAGTATGGCGGCTACCGGCGTTCGCGCCAGGCGGCCTATCCTCAGGCTTACGCCCCTTCGCAAAGCTCGCATGGGAAACCTCCGGCGCGGCGTTCGGCATCAGAGCACCGATCTTCTGGCGACCGGCTGGTGGGCACGCGCGTGCGCCACTCGAAATTCGGCCTGGGCACCATCATCGAGGTCGAAGGCGAGGGAGACGACCGCCGGTTCACGATCAGCTTCCAGGATCACGGCCCCAAGAAGCTCCTCGAGCGCTACGCCAACCTGCAATTCGCATAAGTCCCGTCAAAATCAGCAAAGCCGGCGCACATCGTGCAACGAGCCGTTGCGCTGAATTCCCTGCCAAGGTACAGTTTTGTCCAATCAGCGGGGCAGGTGGCGATTGGATCGACAGCTTTTCCGTACAAAGAGTATCGACCGGCTCATTTCGGACTCGGAACGGCCCGATAAGCGGCTCAAGAAGTCGCTCGGCTGGCTAAGTCTCACTTCGCTCGGCATAGGGGCCGTGATCGGCTCGGGCATTTTCACCGTGATCGGCACGGCCATTGCCGGCGAACGCATGCAGTTCAGCTCGGTGATGAATTCCACTGTCATCGAGTACCTGATTCATCGGACGGCGTCGTTCGGCCGGCCGGGAGCGGGACCCGCCATTGCTATCTCCTTCGTTCTTGTGGGAATTGTCTGCTGCTTCGCTGCCCTGTGCTACGCCGAACTTGCCGCCATGATTCCGATTGCAGGCAGCGCGTACACCTACACGTACGCCACCATGGGAGAGCTGATTGCCTGGATTATCGGCTGGGACCTGATTCTCGAATATGCCGTGTCAAACATGGCCGTAAGCGTGGGTTTTTCTGCGCACGCGGTAGACCTGTTTGACTGGTTCGGGTGGCATCCGAGCCTCCGCTGGATTACACCTGCCTATTTGCCCGAAGGCCTCACGGATTTTGCAAACAACGTTCTCTACGAGCCTGGTTGGCATTTTGGCTTTAACTGGCCGGCGTTCGTTATCGTGATGCTGCTTACGGTGATTCTGGTCCGCGGAATCAAGGAATCGGCCAACACGAACAACGTCATGGTTCTGTTGAAAATTGTGGCCATTGTCATCTTTGTGGGAGTTGCCGCGAGCTATATACATCCGGCCAATTGGCATCCCTACGCGCCGAACGGCTGGCCTGGCATCCTCACCGGCGGGTCCATTATTTTCTTCACCTATATCGGCTTTGACTCCGTTTCGACGGCGGCGGAAGAGTGCAAAAATCCGCAGCGGGACCTTCCCATAGGAATCATCCTCACGCTGATTATTTGCACGATTTTATACGTTGCCGTTGTCGTTGTGCTGACGGGCATCGTTCCCTGGCAAACCCTGGTGGACGACGCGGCTCCCGTTGTCAACACGATGAAACGCCTTCATTTTGGCAATGTACGATTGGCAGTTCTGATTGGCGCGATCATGGGCATGATTTCATCGCTGCTCGTGTTTCAGCTGGGGCAGGCGCGAGTCTGGTTCGCCATGTCGCGCGACGGCTTGCTGCCCGGGATTTTCAGCCGCGTGCATAAGCGATACGGCACGCCGGATTTCTCCACCTGGGTCGCGGGCTTCGTCGTGGCCATTCCAGCGGGACTCTTCGATATCGGCACCCTCGCAAATCTCTCGAACATTGGCACGCTTTTCGCATTCGCTCTAGTCGCGGGAGGTGTTTTGATCTTGCGATTTCGCGAGCCGGATCGCCCCAGGGCTTTTCGTGCGCCCGGGGGGTTGCTGGCGCCGATCATGACGATTCTCACGTGCGTGCTCCTGATGGCCGGCCTCACGATTACGAACTGGGTTCGCTTCTTCTCATGGCTGGTGATTGGGCTCGTCGTCTATTATTTCTACGGGCGCAAGCACAGTGAGCTCTCTGACGCTAAATTGCGCTCGGCTGGGCAGGAAGGTTCTCGGCGATGAAGCGCCTTATCGGTTTCCTGATTGTTGCGCTGCTCGTTCTGCTGCCAGTCCTCCCCGTCGCCTTTGGCTGGGGCAACAACGCCCGGCGGCTCATTACGGACAAGGCAGTTGATACCCTGCCGGACGAAATGCTCACTTTCTTTCTTTCGAATCGCGCCTATCTGATTCAGCACACCAACGAAGTCGCCGAGGCGGAAACCAAACTTCTGCCTGCCGCGCGCAATAATTTCATCGAGCTCGATCACTACGGCGTATTCCCGTTTACGGCTCTTTCCCGGAGCTATAGCGACGCCATCGCGAAATACAGCAAGCGAAGCCTTGCGTCTCACGGACAGCTTCCGTGGGAAATCGGCGTGTACAGCAAGAAATTGACCGACGCCTTCCGTTCCCGAAACTGGGATGAGGCGAAAATCGACGCAGCAACTCTCGCCTATTACGTAGCCTCGGCGCACGACCCTTTCAAGACCACGAAGGACAGCGACGGCAAACTCGCGGGCCAGACCGGCGTGGACGAGCGTTTTGGAATCGGCCTCGTCGATCGTTATCAGCGCTTCTTTTTCATGAAGCCCAACGAAGCCACTTTTATCCGCGATCCCACCGATTACGCTTTCGAGATGACCCTGAGCGCCCATTCCTGGCTCGAAAACATCCTCCTCGCCGACCGGCGCGCTTACCAGGGGCTTTCAGCGTACAACGACGATTACTACGACCGGTTCTACGCGCAGGCAGGCGCCGTCTTGATCCGCCAGCTTACCGATGCCTCGACAGACATCGGATCCTACTGGATGACGGCCTGGATCAACGCCGGCCGCCCTCAGCTTCCATCGAATTAGGCGAATCTGTGCCGCAAGAATCTCAGCCGCTGACGATTCTGGACGCTCTGCCCAAGGCCGAGCTGCACTTGCATCTCGAAGGTTCCATTCGTCCGCAAACCGCCGTCGAACTGGCCGAGCGCCACGGCGAGAAAATTACGATCGAAGACGTCGCAGCCCGCTACAAGTATTCGAATTTCACGGGCTTCATCGAAAGCTTCAAATGGGTCACTTCTTACCTGCGCGATCCCGAAGATTACGCGCTCATCACGCGCAAATTGCTGGACGACCTCGTCCGCCAAAACGTCGTGTACGCCGAAATCACCATCTCCGCCGGCGTCATGCTCCGGCGCATGCAAAACGTCGAAGCAAACTTCACCGCGATCCGCGAAGCCGCCGAGGGCGTCCTCTATCGCAAAATTCGGACGAACTGGATTTTTGATGCCACGCGCCAGTTCGGCCCCGAAGCGGCAACCGAAGTAGCTCGCGCCGCTGCAAAACTCCATCGCTCCGGAATCGTGGCCTTCGGAATGGGTGGCGACGAACTCGCTTTCCCCGCCGTGAATTTCCGGCCCGCATTTGATTTGGCCCGGAACGAAGGCTTGCGAATTGCCTGCCATGCCGGCGAAGTCGGCGGGCCGGAATCCGTGCGCGATGCGGTCGATCTTTTGGGTGCCGAGAGGATCGGCCATGGAATCGCCGTGATGCACGATTCGGCGCTCGCCAAATCGCTCGGCTTGCGCCATGTCGTGCTCGAAAACTGCCCCTCGAGCAACGTAGCCACCGGCGCGCTGGCGAAACAATCCGGAAAGGCCGAAGCATCGCTCGCCGATCATCCCCTCAAGCAGCTTCTCGATGCCGGCTCGCTTGTGACCCTTTCGACGGACGATCCCGCCATGTTTCACACCGATTTGCTGACCGAGTACTCACATGCGGCCTCGCTCGGCCTCTCGAACGAACAGCTTCTGCAGCTCGCGGAACAAAGTTTCAGCGCTGCCTTTCTTCCGCCGGTGGACAAGCGGCAGTTGCTCGACGATTTTCGCGCGGCCGCGAAGTCGGCGGGCTTGCTATAATCGCCGCAACCGGAGCGAAAAATGAAAGCTCATGTCTGGGTGATGCTCAAGTCCACGGTGCTGGACCCGCAGGGCCAGACGATCCAGCGCGCCCTCTCTTCTCTCGGTTACTCCAAAGTGCAGGACGTGCGCCAGGGCAAGTTTTTTGTGTTGAATCTCGACGGGCTCGACCGCGCCGCGGCTCAGGCCCAAGTCGAGCGCATTGCTAAAGACGTTCTCACAAATCCGGTTATCGAGGAATTTCGCTTCGAGCTTCTCGACTGATCTTCAGGCTGCCGCTCGCGCGGCGTTTCTCGCTGGGACTTCCGTTTCACCTTGCTGGGGCGATGCGGCGTAAGCCGTTGATTTCGAGTGTATCCAGCCGCTTCCCCAGCTTCTCGCAAAGTCAAGCCCGGCGTACGAAACCGCGAAAATCGATGCCAGCAGGATGAGCCAGGTAATCCAAGACTGTAATTTTCCCGGTGCCTTCTCAGCGGATCGCATATTCGTGGGCCGAAGAGCCCTTTTCCCATGGTTTCCCTGCGCGGAGATTAAGCCCGCATGAAGATCTCGAATATTTCCGGGTCTCCGGTTAATGAGCCCGAAACATCGTTGGCTCCGAACCGCCCCATCATCGCGGTTTGTGCTAGCATCGTTCAGTCGTCCCGCTGACCTATTTCGTCCTGCTTCCGGAGGCGAATTCTCGATGTGCGGCATTGTCGGCTATATCGGCCCCAAGCGTGTGGTCCCGCTGATCCTCGATGGCTTGAAGCGCCTCGAATATCGCGGCTATGACTCGGCTGGAATCGCCGTCGTCGGCGACAATGGAAAGCTCGAAATTCGCCGCGCGCCCGGCAAGCTCCGCAACCTCGAAGAATCGATTCGCGCCACGCCCATGGACGGCGTTTACGGCATCGGCCACACCCGCTGGGCTACTCACGGCCGCCCTACCGAGGAAAACGCGCATCCGCATCGCGACTGCACCGGCCAGATCGTCGTGGTGCATAACGGCATTATCGAAAATTACATCGAACTGAAAAAACAGCTTCTCGCCGAAGGCCACAAGTTCGTCACCGAAACCGACACCGAGATCATCGCCCACCTCATCGAGAAACTTTCGAAAGACGCGCCGCTCGAAGAAGCCGTGCGCAAAGCGGTGAAGATGATGACCGGCGCATACGCGCTGGTCGCCGTCTCGGCCAAGGATCCCGACAAAATTGTCGCCGCCCGCCTCGGCCCGCCGATCGTCGTTGGTCTTGGAGATCACGAATATTTCGTTGCCAGCGATATCCCCGCCATTCTGCAGCACACCCGCAGCGTTTTCTTCCTCGGCGACGGTGAAATGGCCGTGCTCACTCCGCAGGGAGTCCGCTTCTGCGATTTCGAAAGCCACCCCGTCACGCGCTCGGCCCAGCACATCACCTGGGACCCGATCATGGCGGAAAAGGGCGGCTTCAAGCATTTCATGCAGAAGGAAATTTTCGAACAGCCCCGTTCCGTTCGTGACACCCTGCTCGGGCGAATTTCCCAGGAAACCGGCAAAGTCTTTCTGCAGGAAATGGGAATCACAGAGGACGAGTTCCGCCAGTTCCGCAATGTGAAAATCGTGGCCTGCGGCACGAGCTGGCATGCAGGTCTCGCCGGAAAGTTCATGATCGAGCAGCTTGCGGGCATTCCGGTGGAAGTCGATTACGGCAGCGAATTTCGCTATCGCGATCCGATTGTCGGAACCGAGAGCCTGATCATCGCCATCAGCCAGTCGGGCGAAACCGCCGATACTCTCGCCGCGGAACGCGAAGCGCGCCAGAAGGGCGCGAAGGTCGTCTCCATCTGCAATGTCGTCGGCTCCATGCTGACGCGCGAATCCAGCGGCACGATTTACACGCACGCCGGCCCCGAAATTGGCGTCGCATCCACCAAGGCTTTCACCGGCCAGCTCACCGCGCTTCTGCTCACGGCGCTCTACCTGGGCCAGGTCCGCGGCAAGCTCGCCAATGCGGCTTCGCAACAGCTCATGCAAGAACTCACGCGCGTTCCCCACAAGATCGAATCGATTTTGCAGCGCGATGGGCAAATCGAAGACCTCTCGCGCCAGTTCTTCCGCCACACGGATTTTCTCTATCTCGGACGCGGAATTCACTATCCCATCGCCCTCGAAGGCGCCCTCAAGCTCAAGGAAATTTCTTACATTCACGCCGAGGGCTATCCCGCCGGCGAAATGAAGCATGGCCCGAACGCATTGATCGACGAAAATCTTCCCGTGGTCATCATCGCCACGCGCGATGAAAACGATCCCGCCTCCATGCTTCGCTACGAAAAAACAGTTTCCAATCTGCAGGAAGTGAAGGCCCGCGACGGCATCGTGATCGCCGTCGTCACCGAAGGCGATAAGCTCGCGCGCGAGTTCGCCAGCCACGCCATCGAAATTCCGGCTGCGCCCGATTTGATTTCGCCGATTCTTGAGATTGTCCCGCTCCAGCTCCTCGCGTACCATATTGCCGTGCGGCGCGGCTGCGATGTCGACCAGCCCCGCAACCTCGCCAAATCCGTCACCGTTGAATAGCCGCTTTATGAAATGCAGTTTCGTTTCTGACCGGACGACCACCGCGAGGCCGGTTCGTCTTGTCGTGCTGGTCCTTTGCTTCGCTTCCCTTCCGGTTCTGGCGCGCGCGCAGGATCAATCAGCCACTGCGAAACTCGTTTCCGCGCAGGCGAGCGGGTCCACGAAATTTACATCCGCGCAAGTCCTCGTGGCGACTGGCTTGCAGCTCGGTTCGCAAGTCGGCCGCGACGATTTTCAGCGTGGCGCGGACAACCTTGCGAAGACTGGCCGATTCGCCAGCGTCCAATATCGCTACGCCGATGCCGAGGGCGGCGTTCGCGTCGAATACCAGGTGACAGACGCCCCGTCCGTTCGCGTCGACTTCGACAACTTCCCATGGTTCACCGATGACGAGCTTACGGCCGCGGTGAAAGCTTCGGTTCCTTTGTTCGACGGCACCGCGCCCGAAACCGGCTCGGTTCTCGACGACATTTCCGACGCGCTTCAGCTCCAGATCGCCAAGGCCGGCGTGCATTCGACCGTTTCCCATGCCCTCACCACCGCGCCGGGAACCGACGACCGCGTGCAGCAGTTTCGCGTCGACGAGGAGACGCTGGATCTCGCCAGCCTCGAATTCAGGGATTCGCTGGCCCAGAACGATCGCAGTATTCATTCACAGCTCAGCGATATTGTCGGCGCAAAATATTCGCGCTCAGCTCTCGTGCTCTTCGAGTTCGAGCAGGTTCGCCCGCTGTACATCTCCCGCGGATTTATGCGCGCTACGTTTGGCGCGCCAAACGTGCATGTGGTGACGTCCGCCGGGCATTCGGCTGTCGCAGCCGTCGTTCCAATCGATCCCGGGCCCGTCTTCACCTGGCGTGTCCCCACTTGGACTGGCAGCACCGTCTTCAGCCAGCTTGAACTCGCTGCGATGATTCCTCTTCACGATGGCGACGTCGCCGACGGCATGAAAATCGAGCGCGGCTGGCAGGCGGTGGAAGATGCCTACGCAGCGCGCGGCTATCTGGATGTGGATCTCGCCAGGACGCCGCACTTCGATGAAGGCGCCAAATCGATCTCCTATGCCGTGTCGATCACCGAAGGCCCGCAGTACCGCATGGGCAAGCTCGTATTGACGGGGCTATCCAATGAAGGCGAAAGCCGCATTCGCTCCGCATGGAAAATTCCAGTGGGAGCTGTTTTCAATCGAAGCGTTTACGACGACTTCCTTGCCAATGGAATCAAAGACGCGTTTTCCGGCTTGCCCTTCCACTACGAAAAAATTGGGCATTTTCTTCAGAAAGACGCAGCGAATGCCACGGTCGACGTCCTGATCGACTTCCAATAAACAAGGGCACGTAGTCATTCCGAGCGAAATCGCGCGCGATCGCATTTATCACCCGGACTTTTCGGGTGGCCGCGCGATTTAGTCGAGGAACCCCTCTTCAGTTTGCAGAATTCCCGTTCAGGCAGGCTTCGTCTGCGATTTGGCTCGGCTTGCCGTCCGTTGCGCCGCATCCCGCGCGGCCAGAATCGTCCCCACGTGGATCGTCACCGTGTCCTCCACGCGCCGCGCGTAGCCTCCGGCAAACGTCGTGGCGACGGGCACGCCGTTTCGCCGCGCGTAATCGAACACCAGCGCATCCCGCTGCGCGAGCCCTGCGATCGTCAGCGCAAGCCCTCCCAGTTGGTCCTCGCGATAGGGATCGGCTCCGGCCACGTAAAAGAGTAACTCCGGCGCGAAGTCGTGAAACGCCTGGTACAAGTGCTTCTCGAGAATCGCAAGATATTCATCGTCGCCGATCCCGTCCGGCAGATCGACGTCCACCGTGGACGGCGGCTTGGGAAACGGATAGTTGTGCTCTTGATGCAGCGAGAGCGTGTAGACCTCCGCGTCGCCGCCAAAAATCACGGCCGTGCCGTTGCCTTGATGCACGTCCGTATCCACCACCATCGCGCGCTGAATCGCGCCGTCGAATTGCAGCCTGCGAATCGCCACCGCAACGTCATGGATTACGCAAAATCCTTCGCCGTGATCGGGACAGGCGTGATGAAACCCTCCGCCGATGTTCGCTGCCCATCCGCCTTCCAGCGCGCGCTGCCCGGCCAGAATGGATCCGCCCGCCGCAAGCCAGCACGCCTCCACTAATTCCTTCGAGTACGGCACTTCCATGCGCATGATCTCGGCGGCGCTGAGCTTTCCGTTTTTCAGTTTGTAAACGTACTCCTGAGAATGCACTCGAAGGATGTCTTCATCCGAGGCCGCCTGCGGCGTTAGGAAATCCTCATCCGCCGCAATGCTGTCCTGCAGTAGACGCTCACGAATCAGCCGGTATTTCTGTGATGGGAAAACGTGTGCGCCGAGATTCAGGTCGTATCCCGCGTGATAGATCAGCTTGAAAGGCAGCACGGTTCGGCCAGCCTATCGCGAACTTCTGCGCAGCGCAAATAAGCTGCGGCGCGGATGCTTTTAGCTATGCGCTGCGCTGGCCGCAGTCAATTTTACAAACGCGCAATTGCCTGTACTGACGCGTCGTGCTAGCCTCTTTGCCGATGCGCCGCCTCCAGATCCTCGTGGTGCTCCTCGCGCTGCTGGCGACGCCGCTCGCGCTCCTCGCGCGCTCGATGGCTTGCAACTCCGCAAGCTGCACCATGATGTGCTGCCTGCCGCACGCCCATTCCCATGGAAAGTTCATTCCTTGTCATTGCTCCACGAAATCCGGCAAACAGCTCCCCGATTTTGGGCTTATCTCCCTGATTGCCCCGACCATGACGGAAGAATTCCTGGCGCTCGACGCGCCGGCTGCGACTCGGCACTTTGTTCCTTCGCACTCGCAATGGCCTCCGCAGGAATTTCCTTCGGAGCTTTTCAACCCTCCCAGAAGCTAGCCTCCTTCAATCGAGCTCGAAAATTCAATTTGATGGGAGGGGTCTATGCGGAAGGCATTCGCATTTCTACTCGCTTCGGCTTTTGCCCTTTGCAGTCCGCACGCGCTAGCAACCGTCTTTGGCAGCGTTCGCGGTATTGTGCACGATCCTCAACACCGGCCCATCGCCAATGCGTCGGTGCAGATCAAATCTTCGAATTCAGATTGGTCCCAGGCAACTCAGACGAACGACGACGGAGAGTTTTCATTCCCGGCGGTTCCCTTCGGCGATTATTCAGTTATCGTCATGGTCAAAGGATTCAGTTCCGAGCAACAAGCCGTTACTCTGGCTTCGGATACGTCTTCGGTCCTTCATTTCCAGTTGAGTCTCGCTCCGGTGACCGAAACAACCACCGTTACATCGCAAGCAGTAACTTCCGCTCAGGAGACCTTTACCCCGACGACCTTGATCGATCGCGCGGACATCCAGGAGACTCCCGGGGCTGGCCTGACAAACAGCCTCGCGATGATCACTGATTTCACGCCTGCCGCCTACCTGACTCACGACATGCTCCACATGCGCGGCGGGCACCAGACCTCCTGGCTGGTCGATGGCGTTCCGATTCCCGACACGAACATTGCCACCAGCCTTGCGCCGCGTGTCGCTCCGCGAGACATCGACGACGTCGAGATTCTCCGCGGCAGTTATGGCGCTCAATATGGCGATCGCACCTACGGAATGTTCAACATCCTTCCCAAGTCCGGATTCGACATGAACCACGATGCCGAGCTGGTGACCACAATTGGCAGCTTCTATCAAACGGACGACCAGTTGAGGCTCGGCGGCCACACCGAGAAGTTTGCCTACTACGCGAGTATCAACGGAAACCGCAGCAACCTCGGCCTTGAAACTCCCATTGCTCAAGTCTTTCACGACGCGGAGAACGGCTACGGCGGATTCACATCGTTGATGTACAATCTGACGCCGAACGATCAGCTTCGTTTCGATGGCCAGTTGCGCCGCGATTACTATCAGATCCCCTACGATCCGAATCCCGATGATTTCGACAATTCACAGTGGCCTACCAACGGATTAAGAGACTGGGAGCTCGAAACGGACGGGTACGCGCTATTCTCGTGGGTACATACGTTCAATCCCAATGCGACGCTGACTGTCTCGCCCTTCTATCACTACAACAGTTCTGGTTACCACAGCCCGATGAACGACTTCCCTGTCGCTACGACGGCCGTCTTCTCGACGAATTACGGCGGCGGGCAAGCCGTCCTCAACTATCACGCACCTAGGAACGACATTCAGGCCGGCGTCTATTCCTTCGCAGCAAATCAAAACGAGCTTTTCAATCTGGTATTCAACGACGGCTCCGGCCAGACACCCATTTTCGATACCGAGGCGGTTCCTGGTGACGACATCGCCTTGTTCGCCAGCGACAAGTTCACGGTCACGTCGTGGCTGACGCTCATTGGCGGCGTGCGCGCCACACACTTTTCCGCCGGTGTTACCGAAAACACCACATATCCGCGCATCGGAGGCACCCTCAAGATCCCGCGCGTCAACTGGGTCTTCCGCGCGTTCTGGGGACGCTTCTACCAGCCGCCGCCACTCGTCACGATCTCCGGACCACTGCTCGGTTATCTCGCTATGCTGACCATGAGCACCCCCGAAAATCCCACGTCCTTTGAGCCGCTGCATGGCGAGCGCGACGAGGAGCATCAGTTCGGCGTGACGATTCCCATCCGGCGCTGGTCCGTCGATATCGATTACTTCGAAACTCGCGGCGTCAACTTCCTCGATCACAACAATATCGGCGAATCGAGCGTCTTCATACCCGTTACGTTCTCTGAGTCGCGTATCCATGGTACGGAGTTGACCATTCGCTCTCCCCGCATCTGGAATCACACGGACGTTCATCTCGCTTACTCAAACCAGATGGCCGAGGCACAAGGAGCGGAGACGGGCGGCTTGATTATCGGCCTCACTCCTCCCCCGGGATGGGGCGCTCTCGATCATGACCAGCGCAACACTTTGAACGCCGGGGCCAATGTAACGTTGCCGTGGCAGAGCTACGCTGCGGTCAACGTGTACTACGGTTCCGGTTTTTCCAACGGGTCGGCAGGCATTCCCGGCTCGCCGTTTCAAGGACCCTATCTGCCGGGCCACACGCAAATCGATCTCGCGGTTGGCAAAACCTTCCGCGAACGCTTCACCGTCGCCGTGAACGCACTCAACATCACTGACAATCATTTGCTGATCGACAACAGCCTCACTTTCGGAGGCTTTCACTTCAACAACCCGGCCGAGGTGTACGGCGAATTTCGCTATCGCTTTCATTTCTGAGGTGGCGGCCCAGTTCCAAAGCTGCAATCGCATCCATCTGGCGTAAAATTGGAGAGCTCTAAGGAGAAGAAATGGTTTCCGTACCAACGATAATCTGGAGGTACCGCGGCGCTGCACTCGCAATCGTCTCGTTACTGGTCGCATTTTCGTCCGGCGTCTCGGGCTGCAAGAAATCTGAACCGGCGGCGCAGCAGGAACAGGTGAAACGTTATCATCTCGTCGGAAAAGTCGTCTCGATCGATCAGCAAGGCGCAACTCTGAACGTCGACGGCCAGGAAATTCCGGGATTCATGGCCGCCATGACCATGCCCTACCCGGTGAAGGACAAACAATCCCTTTCGACGCTGAATCCCGGAGACGAAATCACCGCCGATGTCGTCGTCGGGAGCGATGGCGCGTATCTCGAAAATATTGTCGTGACGAAAAAAGCTGCGCCGGGCGCAGGAAAACCTTCGGGCGCTTCGTCCCATCAGCCGCAGCCGGGCGAAAGCGTGCCGGATTTCGCGTTTATCGATCAGGATGCCAAGCGCATTCATCTCCACGCGTTTCGCGGCGACGTGGTGCTTGTGACCTTCATCTACACACGCTGCCCGTTTCCGGATTTTTGCCCCCTCGTCTCGCGGAATTTCGCGAAGATTTATGCGCAGCTGAAAAACGAAAAGTCGCTCGACCTGAAAAACGTGCGGCTGCTCACCGTCAGCTTCGATTCGAAAAACGACACGCCCGCGGCGATGAAAAAATATGCTCATACGTTCGATCAAACGACCGGCGGGCATCCCTTCGACCGCTGGGAGTTCGTCACCGTGCCGTCAAAAGAGCTTGCGAACGCCGCAAACTTTTTCGGGCTCTACTACAAGTTCGACGGCGATCAGATCGTGCATTCGATGAGCACGACGGTGATCAATCCCGACGGCACGGTTTACAAATGGTACGAGGACAACGACTGGAAGCCTGCCGATCTGGTCGAAGACGCCCGGCAATCGTTGCAACAAGCGAATCAGCGCAATGCCGGTCCGCATCCGGTCAGCCACCCGCCGAACGCGTGAACGCGTAGCGTCTCTAGTTCTGACGTTCGAGGATGAAATCGGGGACGGCCAGCAACGCGCGGCGATACTCGCTATCCGGCAATTCTTCCAGGCAGGCCTTGGCGCGGCGGACGTGTTCGCGGGCAAGATTCGAGGCTCGATTCAGCGCACCCGTTTCATGAACGAGGCGCGTGATCTGGGCCGGCTGCACGCTCACGAACCCGCGCTCGTCCAGCACTCGCGCTACCAGCCGCCGCGCTTCGGTTGCCGAGTGGCCGTTTGACTCGCCGGCGGTGTGGCCGGAAGCGCCATCTTGCAAAGCGAAAATCAGGGGCAGCGTCACTTTGCCTTCTTTCAGATCGCTCAGGACCGGCTTGCCGAGTTGTTCCGGCGACGCGGTGAAATCGAGCAAATCGTCGACGAGCTGGAAAGCCAGGCCGGCATTGCGGCCATAATCCGCGAATGCGTCTTCGATGTGCTTCGGCTGCTGCCCAAGCACGGCGCCCAGCCGCGCGCATCCGCTGAAGAGGCACGCCGTCTTGCGATAGGCAAGCTCCGTGGCGTCGGCTTCCGTCAAATCGATGCGGCCGAGCCGTGTGAGCTGCAGCAGTTCGCCTTCGACCATGTTTTGCGTAAGCTCAATGAGGATATCGAGGATGGCGAAATTACGTTCGCGCAGCGCCATCTCGAATGACTGCATGTAAAGCCAGTCGCCGGCAAGCACGCTCATGTGATTGCCCCAGCGAGCGTTGGTGCTCGGACGCCCGCGGCGCGTCTGAGCGCCGTCGATCACATCGTCGTGAACGAGCGTGGCGCTGTGAATCATTTCCACCACGGCGCCGAGGCGGATCGCACTTTCTCCGCGGTATCCGGCGGCTCCGGCGGCGAGCAAAAGCAGCGCCGGACGCAAGCGCTTGCCTCCGCCCGCGCGCAAGTAATCGGCAATTTCAGCGACCGGCTCGACCGCCGCGCCGCCCTGGGCGGCAATCTCGTTTTCGACGAGCGCGAGATCGTCACGCACGAGGTCGAAAATGCCCTTGGCGATTTGGACAGCAAACGCCATCCGTTTGGCCTTCCACTCCGTTGTCTAGGTTACCTCAGCCGCCGCGCGAATACCGAAAAGTCTCCGAAAATTCGAAGCGGTAGCGGCTGCGACCTGATCGGCGGGTAAGTCTCTCACATTCGCCAACGTCTGCGCCACTTCAACCACAAACGCGGGCTCGTTGCGCTTGCCCCGGCGGCCCTGCGGCGCGAGAAAGGGAGAATCGGTTTCCGTCAGCATGTTTTCGAGGGGAATTTCGCGGGCGACATCGCGAATCGGCTGATTTTTCGGATAGCTCACATTGCCCGCGAACGAAATGAAGAAGCCCATGCCGATGCCGCGCTGCGCTTCGGCGAGCGTTCCCGTAAAGCAATGAAAAATTCCGCCGAGTCCCGCCGAGCGCCAATCCGATTCGAGGATTTCAAGGCAATCGCTCCAGGCATCGCGGCAGTGAACGATGGCCGGCAATTTTGCGGCGCGGGCTTGCGCGAGCTGGCGGCGAAAAATCTGCTTTTGAATATCGCGCGGGGAGTGATCGTAGTAGTAGTCGAGACCCATTTCGCCCCAGGCGACCACGCGCGCGTGCTTCGCGAGCTCGTCAAGCGCGGCGAAATGCGCTTCGGTGGCGACGCCGGCATCGTGGGGATGAATCCCGATAGTCGCGTAGATCCAATCGTGTTGCTCGGCGAATGGAATGGCCGAATCGAGCCGCTCGGCGGGACTTGTGCCGCTGCCGATGGCGAGGATCGTGTCGACGCCTGCGGCGCGAGCGCGGTCTAGCATGGCGGCGCGGTCCTCGGCGAATTGCGCGAATTCGAGATGGGCGTGCGAGTCGATTATTGGCATCGGCGAGAGGAGGTGCAGCGGGAAGTTTGACGGGTAGAAAAGATGATTATATACTTGACGAAGGGTCTGCATTCTGGTAGCCTTTCGTACATGGACGCTACTTCTTCCCCTTCAGCGATTTGGACGGGCGCATATCGCGTAGCTTTCCTTTCAGGCTGCGCTTTATTTCCCGAACCAATTGCTTCGTGCTCATCTGTTCCAACGGCGTCTTTTCCTTGCGAGGTTTAGCCATGACTCTAGTTCAACTCCGAAAACTGTACTCCGATGAAGCAAAGTGCCGCGAACTTCTGGTACGGCTCCGCTGGCCGGAAGGCATGATATGCCCTCGCTGCAAGAGTAAGACAATTTCGCGCCTTTAC
>Ga0335078_10004545_pt1 | contig 20548 bp, 25 predicted proteins | sample Lox_Sample_32_FD_206711 | JGI IMG/M metagenome (GOLD analysis project Ga0335078, IMG submission 206711) | Soil microbial communities from Loxahatchee National Wildlife Refuge, Florida, United States - Lox_Sample_3.2 | ecosystem: Environmental > Terrestrial > Soil > Wetlands | place: USA... | reverse complement strand
AGAACCTCCCGCCTGCCCCGACCGGCAAGCGCAAGGGAGGCCAGGAGGAAGATCAGCGTTGTGAAGGCGCACGGGTTCACGCCATCTATCAACCCCGCCAGCGCGATGGGCACGGCAGCCAGCCGCAGCGGAATATCCGAAGACGGGCGAAGGCCGGGCGCGGCCGTGACATGAGACGTGAGCGTTGCCTCAAGGAGCCTGCGGATTGTGGCGTCGCCCTGAAGCAGCGTGTTCCCCGCCACCAGCACGGGAATCTCCCGCACCGTCTGCCCGTGGGCGGAGGCAAGGCGGGAAAGCTCCTCATACACCGCCGGCTGGAGCAGGTCTTTCTTCTCAACGACAATTGCGATGCCGAGCCGGCGCGACAGGCGGGGGATCTCCATGGAAAGAAACTCCTGGCAGCTTCGGCAGCCCGGCGTGTAGTAGTACGCCACGGTGTAGGAAGCGGGCCCGCCCGGCGGCGGAGACGAGGGGGACGGAGAAGCGGCGCCCGGCGCCTCCGCCTGGCGCTCCCCGCGGACAACGCCGGTGAGCGTGTAATACTGAGGCGCGGCACCGGGCGGCGTGGTGCGGACAATGAAGTCCTTGCGCGTGATCCCCGTATCGTCCGAAGAGTCGTACGTGATCACGAACGTGCCTTCGCCGCCGGCAGGGAGAACGCGCTCCGCCGGAGCCACGGTGTTGCACGTGCACGTGGGAAGCAGGCTCACCGTCACGTCCTCATTCCCGGTATTCTTGGCGGTGACGACGGTCTGGATCTTATCGCCTTTCTGGATCATGCCGAACTTCCACTCCGTCGGGGAAAAGACAACCGACGGCGCTGCCGCGACGGGGAAGGCGGCGGCACAGGCGATGAGAAGCGCGCACAACTGTCGGGAGATCACCCGTCTTTCTCCCGTCGCCAGGAGACCAGGGCGACAAGGAACGCAAGGTCCAGGGCGAAGATGGCAAAGAGCACGGAGGCCTGCGTGAGGCTGAGCGGGCCCACCCGCATCAGCTCCGCGCGCGCGGAGACTCCCAGGGTTCCGGAGACTGCCAGGAGGAGGAAGGAGAAGACGGACAGGAGCTTGCCCAGGCGGAGAAACCCGATCAGCTGCCCGTAGGTGGCGGGGAAGAGGGACAGCATGAAGCCACCCACCGCCACAAGGAGGTTGCCGGACCCGCCCAGGAGGAGCCACGGGATGATCCCGGCAATGTACCCGCCGCCCGCGGAGAAGATTTGCGCAAGGAGGGACAGGACGACGAAGAACCGTACGGCTTCCCAGAGGGAGCCGGCAAAGACAAGGGCGGTTCGTGGTGCCATTATCCGTGCGAGTGTAGACGCGCGCGTGGTGGCGGTCAATACAGGTCGGCTCGGCGTTGACAAAGGAGACCAGAGATGTTGATCTTAGACCGGATGGAGAGCTGAATGAAACTCATCAAGACTCGCGAACGGATCGTCTGGGCTGTGGTCACCACGGTCCTCCTTGCCGCCCTGGCGTTTTTTGCGTTCTCCCAGAGGCTGCTGGCAGGGAGCCCGGAGGATGAAACGCAGGCCTACCTCAGCACGATCGGCGAGATGTTCAGATATATCCGGGACAACTACGTTGACTCGGACAAGGCCCAGCCGAAGACGCTCTACGAAGGCGCTTTGAAAGGGATGTTCGAGTCCCTCAATGATCCCTACTCCGCGTACACCACCGCGGCGGACTGGCGCATGATCACGGACACAACCACCGGCACCTTCGGAGGCGTGGGCCTGACCATCACCAAGATCGACAAGGTGGGCGCGGAAGTGGTCACGGCCATTGAAGGCACCCCGGCGTACAAGGCGGGAATCTCCGCCGGCGACATCATCATCAAGGTCAACGGGGAACCGGTGGACAAGCTGTCCATCGACCAGATCGTGGACAAGCTGCGGGGGACGCCCAAGACGGACGTCACGGTCACCGTGAAGCGGGGAGACTCCATTGTCTTCGACGCAACCATCACGCGGGACGTCATTGAGCTTCCCATCGTCAAGTACGCCATGATCCCCGGCGGGATCGGCTACCTGCGCATCACGGAGTTCACGCCGCAGACCGCGGAACGCTCCCGGGAGGCGCTGCGCTTCTTCAAGGACAACAACTACAGCTCGCTCATCATCGACCTGCGCGGAAACGGCGGCGGGCTGCTCAACGCGGCGGTCGACATGGCCAACCTCTTCATCGATCAGGGGTCCATCGTGGAGATCAGGAGCGAACGGGTGGAGCGGGAAAACGTGAAGTACAACGCCCGGCCCAACCGCATGATGGTGGATCCCTCCATCCCCATCATCGTCCTGGTGGACAAGTACTCCGCCTCCGCGTCGGAAATCCTCTCCGGGGCTCTTCATGACCACAAGCGGGCCACGCTGCTGGGAGAGAAGACCTACGGGAAGGGCTCCGTGCAGACGGTGATGCCCCTCGGTGACGGCGGTTTCCGCCTGACCACGGCGCGCTACTACCTCCCCTCCGGCGTGACAATCGACAAGGTGGGGATCCAGCCGGACATCGTGGTCCAGGAGCCCGCGCTCACGGACGCAGACCAGAAGGCGCTGAATGACCTTCTGAACGCCACGTACCTGAAGGACTTCGTGAAGGCCAATCCCAAGCCCACGGACGCCCAGGTCACCGCGTTCATCGGCTCGCTCCACGCAAAGGGGATCACGCTGGATGACAGGTACCTGCGCAAGCTCGTGCGCAACGAGGTCAACAGGACCAACAACAATCCGCCTCTCTACGATCTCGATTTCGACATCGTGCTGCAGGCGGCCGTCAAGGCGCTGCAGAACCACGAAGTCCAGGCTGCGAAGAACTAGTCCGGGCAGAAGAGGCAAGCCGGGAGCGCCCTGAGGAGGGCGCTCCTTTTGCGTGTGACCATGAAACAGTTCCTCCTTCCGCCGTGGTACGCGGGACAGGCGCGCATCTCTCTTTCGGGGAACGATCACCGCTACCTGGCGCGCGTTCTGCGCCTGCGTGCGGGGGCAACGCTCCCCGCGGTGGACTCAGGCGGGACGCGCTACCTCATGACCATTACGGCGGTGGGCAGGAGCTCGGCTGAGGTGGAGGTCTCTCCCGCCGCGGCGCGCGCGGAAAGCCCCGGCAGCGTTCCCATCACGCTGCTTCAGTGCTTGCCAAAAGGAAGGAAAATCGATCTCATTATCCGCCAAGCGACGGAAGCCGGCGTGGCGCGGATCATCCTCCTGGAGAGCGAACGCTGCGTGGCGCGGGCTTCGGAGGACGCCGGAAGGCTGGCGCGCCTTTCGAAGATCGCGCGGGAGGCGCTCCAACAGAGCGGCAACCCGCGCCTGCCGGTCATCCATCCTCCCCGCCCGCTTGCCTCCGTGGCGGAAGCCGCGGGGTCCTGGGGCACGGCCCTGTTCTTCCATGAGGAACGGCTTTCCGCCGGCACTCTCCATGAGCTGCTTGCCGGGCCGCATGAGGGGATCAGCGTCCTCATCGGGCCGGAAGGCGGCCTTTCGCCAGCGGAGACCGGCCTGCTTGCGGGGGCGGGCTTTCGGCCGGCCCACCTGGGGGGAACGGTGCTCAGGGTGGAGACAGCGGCAATCTACGCCGTTGCTGCCGTGCAGATGATTCTACAGGAGAGGGACGCGTGGACAACGACGGACAGAAGGTAAGAAGGATCAAAGTCATCGACGTTCCGGTGGACTCGGTGGACCCGGACCTGGCCACCAAGGCCATCGAGGAGCTGCTGGCCAACGGCCAGGCAAACCAGATCGTCTTTCTCTCCCTGCGCGGGCTCCTGAAGGCCCGCCATGACGCCGAGCTCATGCGCTGCCTGCGGGAAGCGGCTCTCGTGCTGCCCACCTCTCTTGCAATCGTGCGCGGGGCCCGGTTCCTGGGCACCGGGAGGCTGAGCCTCTTCAACCCGTTTGAGTTCATCATCCGGATGCTCAGCGTCATAGAGAAGTGCAAGGGATCCGTGTACCTCCTGGGAACGCGCAAAAGCCTCCTGGAAACCGCGGAGCTGAACCTCCTGGGCTCGTTTCACGGAATCCGCGTGGTGGGACGGTTCTACGGGTTCTTTCCACGGACCATGGAGGGAGACATCGTCACGGCCGTCAAGAAGTCCTCCCCATCCCTGCTCCTGGTCGGCACGGGGGTGCAGGGCAAGGAGCGCTGGCTGCTCCGGCACAAGAAGGATCTCAATCCCGGCATCTCGCTGTGGGCGGACAACTGCTTCGAGGTCTTTGCGGGAACGGAGAAGCAGGTCTCCCGGAAGCTCCACTCCATGGGCCTGGGTATCCTCTCCGGGATCGGCCGCAAGCCGTGGCGCGTGGCGCTCATCTTCCCGTATCTCTGGTACCTGGTCCTCCTCCTGGGGTACAGGATCTTCCGGCTCTAGACGAAGCGCATGAGCTACGAGAACTTGCTCAAGCTCATCGAGGTGCTCGGCGTCCTGGCCTTTGCCATGACCGGCATCTTCGAGGCGCGCCGGCTGAAGATGGATATCGTGGGGACCTACTCCGTTGCCATGATCACGGCGTTCGGAGGGGGGACCATGCGGGATCTTTTCCTCCAGCGCAGCCCCCTGTTCTGGATCCAGGAGTGGCCCTACGGCGTCGTGATCCTGGTGCTCTCCATCATATCCGTTGCAATCCTCCGCCAGATCAAGGATCGAAAGAGCAAGGTCCTCGTCATGGTGGTGACCGTCTGCGACGCCCTGGGGCTGGGCCTGTTCAGCGTCCTGGGCGCCCTGTACTCCCTCCAGGCCTACCCGGGCCTCTATTTCATTGCGGTGATCATGGGTGTCGTCACGGGAACTTTCGGAGGCATCATCCGCGACATCATCACGAACAAGATCCCGACGGTGTTCCAGAAATCCCAGCTCTATGCCACCTGCAGCCTGGCGGGATGCGTCATGTACCTTTTGCTTGCCTGGCTGGGGATGCCCGCGGGACTCTCCATCCCGCTGGGGGCAGCCACAACGTTCGTCGTGCGGATGCTGGCCGTGAAATACAATGTCTCGCTCCCGCTGTGAGGGAGCGCGTCCAGCTCACAGCTCCCGGAGCCTCAGGGAGTCGTAGAGATCTTTCATTTCGCTGCCCATCTTCCTGGCCAGCGCCCGCGCCAGCCGCTCCCGCAGGAACGGGACCAGGAGCAGGTAACCGGCGACATCCGTCAGAAAGCCGGGAGTAAGAAGAAAAGCCCCGCCGACAAGCAGTCCCAGAAGGTCCGCCACTTCCATGCCGGGATAGCTTGAGTCACGCAGTCCCGCGCGCAGGCGCCGCAGGACGTCCCGCAGCTGGCCGTGAGCAATCAGCACGCCGGGGAGACCGGCCAGCGCTGCAAGGATGATCACCAGCCAGTTGCCGATCAGGTTGCCCAGGTAAATGAAGAAGAAGATCTCGGCGAGGGGCACGAGAGAATACAGCAGAAGCGCGAAGATGAGCTTGAACAGGTAGTCTTTCCCAATGAGCTGGATGAGCAGTCTGTGCTCTTTCATGGTGGGGGGAGTGTAGCAGAGCGCGGAACGGCCTGCGAGCCCTTGGCCCGCCGGCGTCAGGCTTCCGCGTCGATCCTGGTTCCCAGGGCCGCGTCCTGGATCTTGGACTGCACCTGGGTTTTCAGAAGCTTCTCGGAGAGCGCCATGGTCTGCTGGTTCGCGTTCTTCAGGATGTCGGAGAGATCCTGGATCGATCTGGCCAGCTCCGCGATTGAAGCTCCGGGTCCGATATCTGAGATCATGCAATCTTATCGGCAGCTCGCGGCACAAACTTTCGCATCGACCTCAGGGCGTTGACATGGCGGTAGAGCGGCTGTATTTTATAGCATAGACTGTCTATGCATAGATTCTCTATGCACGGCAGGAGCACACATGTTAACGCTGACGGACTTCCTTGGACGCGTCCTTCCGGCTGTCTTCATCCTGGGCACCCTCTACTTCCTTGTGCTCTCCGCATCCAATGTCCTGTGGCTGAGACTCAGCTCGCGACCGCCCCGTGCCCACCGCGGAAGGATGGTCTCCGTGCTGGTTCCTGCCAGGGACGAGGAAAGCAACATCGGGCCGTGCATCGAGTCTCTGCTGGACCAGACCTACTCCGACTACGAGATCGTCGTCCTGGACGACCAGTCCCGGGACTCCACGTGGCAGATCCTCCAGGAATATGCCGCGCGCTTCCCCGCGCGCGTCCGCGCCATCCCCGGCAGGCCGCTCCCCGAATCCGGATGGTGCGGGAAGGCGCACGCCATGCAGCAGCTGGCTGAAGCTGCCCGCGGTGAGTACCTGTTCTTCACGGATGCGGACACCGTTCACGGCCGGGAGAGCATCTCCTGGGCGGTCACGAACTTGGAGGCGCATCGGGCTGATTGCCTGTCCGGCTACGTCGACCAGCAGCTTGCGACGCTTGGGGAGCTTTTCATCGTGCCCGCCATCTACATCATGAGCGCCATGGTCCTTCCCCTGTGGCTGATCGGGGCCACGCGGGTGCCCGGGCTCTCTTTTGCAATCGGCCAGCTCATCGTCTTTCGGCGGACGGCGTTCGACGCGGTGGGCGGGTACGCCTCCGTCAAGGACCAGATCAGCGACGATATGGCCATTGCCCGGGAGATGAAGAGGGCCGGCTTCCGCCTGGTGTTCCTGGACATGCGGCGGCACGTGGCCTGCCGGATGTACAGCGGGTACCGGGCGTCTTTCCTGGGCATCGCAAAGAACATCTACGATTTCGCAAAACGAAGAACGCTTTTCCTTGCGTTTGCCGTCACGCTCCTGGTCGGCCTGGTGGTGCTGCCGTTTGCCCTTCTCCCGTTCCAGTTGATCACGGGAAATCCCGGGATCAGCTTCGCTTCCCTCTGCGTCGGGCTTTTCCTGGGCGCATGGATGCTGGCGCTCTATGATCGGGGTCTTCCCTGGTGGTCCCCCCTTCTCTATCCCGTCATGTTCCTCCACCTCCTGTACATGGCCTGGTGGAGCGTGGCGCGGGCATCCAGCGGCCGCGCCGTGTTCTGGAAAGGACGGGCGCTGCGATGAGGCGCCGGTGAGGACCGGATGGCGTACCGGAAAGGCTCCGCGTTCGGGGCGTTCCCCCCGACCTTTCTTCCCTTTCAGGTGATGTTCCAGCTCGTCATGGTACCGGTGCGCCTGGTGAACTGGCTTTTCTTCCGCACGCGAGTCACCGGCCGGGAGAATCTTCCTTCCCGCGGAAGGGCGGTTCTCGTAAGCAACCACACCATGCTGATGGACCCCGCGGTTGTCGCGTACGCGCTGGGACGCAGGCGCGCGTACTTCACCATGCTGGAGGAGACCGCGCTGATCCCGTACCTGGGCACGTTCGTGCGGCTGCTTGGCGCCATGCCCATTCCCGAGGGCCCCGGCTCAATGCTCTTCCTGGAGAGCGCCGCCCGGCGCGCTCTTTCCGCGCGGGGTCTCCTCCACTTCTTCCCGGAGGGGGAGTGCTACCGGTGGAACCAGGAGCCGCAGGCCTTCCGGCCGGGCGCGTTCTTCATTGCCTGCCGCCTGGGGCTTCCCGTGATTCCAATGACCACGGTCCTGCACGAGAGGAGGTGGCGCGGACGCACGTTCATCCGCGTCTTCGGCAGGACCGTTCCTTTGCCGCCGGTCGTGATGGTAGTGATCGGAGCGCCCATCCCTCCGCCGTCGGACACGCACGCGCTTCGGGGCGCCGCGCTCCGGATGAGCCTGCAGGCGCGAAGGCTCATGCAGCAGGCGATTGACAGCCGGGGCGGGAGCAAGGGAATCTCACGGGGCAAGATGCCGCGCCTGGTGAAGAAGCCGGCGGAACCGCCTGGGCTGCAGCCTTCCCCGGGCAGCGCCGGCGCGCAGCGCGTGCGCGCCCCCGCGGCGGCCTCCGGCGCCGTCAGTCGTTGATCCCCTTGCGGGGATCAGGAGGGTTCTCTTTCAGGTACTCGTGCTCCGTGCGGACCTGGTCAACGAGGTCCTTGATCTGCCATTCCAGGTTGGTCGGGGTGGTGATTGCAAACGCGATGTCCCCGGGGTCCGACGATGCAGCCTTGATGGCCCGCATGAGCGCCACCGCCTCCCCGTTGGAGAACCCGTGCATGAGAACCAGCTTTCCGTCACGCATGGATGGAAGCGTATCTCCCCTGCGCGGCGCGGGTCAAACCGGGCGCTCCGCCCTCTCCGCCCTCCCCAACCTTGTCACCTCGGCGGCGCTTCGATAGATTGTACGTGTCATGCCAGACTCCGCTGAGGATCCCCGGTATCTCGGGGGATATCTCCTCATTTCTGACATCAACCTCATGGATCCGAACTTCCACCGTTCCGTAGTGCTCATGATCACCCATGATGACAACGGGGCATTCGGGTTGGTCGTGAACAAGCCTTCCCGGTTCACGCTGGGAGAGCTTGCGGAGGGGATGGGGGAATCTGCGGCCGCTTCCATTCCGATCTATATCGGCGGTCCGCTGCAGCAGGAGTTCCTTTTCATTCTCCACAGCGAGTTCTCCGGCTCCACGGGAAGCGAGCACATCGAGCACCCGGCGGAAGGCGTGGTGTTCGAACCGGCCACCCAGGCCGTGGTAGATTACCTGAAAGAGGAATGGAGCCCCCTGGAGGAGTCGGAGCGTCCGCCCGTGCGCCTGTACGCCGGCTACGCCGGATGGGGTCCCGGCCAGGTTGAAGGCGAGCTGAAATCCGAGGCGTGGGTGGTCCTGAAGGCCACGCCGGAAATCGTGTTCCATCCCAATCCCGAGCAGGGCTGGTCCGATGCGTTTGCGCGGAAGGGACCGCTTCACCAGATCATCCTCCAGACCGGTTTCAAGCCGTCCATGAACTGAGGGCGCCGCACGCGCCATCAGCGCGCCGCCCCGGCATCAGCGCGTCGCCCGGGCATGAGCGCGCCTCCCGCCATTAATCCCTCCCTTGCTGACGCGCTCTTTTTGACCTATACCAGAGGGGAAAAGTATCCCCATGGTGAAAGTTCTCTTCATCGACGACGACCTGAGCGCTCACGACGTCATGAAGCACGTGCTGCCGGACCCCTACGTGCTTGTCTCCGCGGCAAGCGGAAAGGCGGGACTGGAGCTTGCGGCTGCGGAAGGCCCCGACGTCGTCCTCCTGGACATCAACCTGCCCGACCTGGACGGGATTGCCGTGCTCAAGGCCCTGATGAGCCGGCCTTCCGCTCCGCCCGTCGTGATGCTCTCTGCGCTGCGGGAAGCCCGGCTCATACGGGACGCCATCCTTGGCGGCGCCGTGGACTACATCGTGAAGCCGTACGAGCTGAAGGAGCTTGTGGGGACCCTGCGGACGGCGGTGAGCGGCAGGGACTCCCGCCGCCAGTCCGCCGAAGCGCTGGGTGAGACGCTCCTTTCCGCGCTGCTGGGGGAGCACCCATTGATGAAGGAGGTCAAGCAGCTCGTGGCTCGCTACGCGCCATCAGACTCTCCCGTCCTTGTGCAGGGAGAGAGCGGGACGGGGAAAGAGCTGGTGGCAAGGTCCCTTCACGATGCCTCCCGGCGGAGGGAAGCACCGTACGTCGCGCTCAATTGCGGCGCGCTTCCGGAAGCGCTCCTTGAGACCGAGCTCTTCGGCTCGGAGAAGGGCGCATTCACGGACGCGGTGAGCCGGCCGGGAAGCTTCGAGCGGGCCAACGGCGGGACGCTGTTCCTTGATGAGATCGGAGACATGTCCCTGCCCGCGCAGGCCCGCCTCCTGCGCGTCATTGAGCAGAAGGAGCTCACCCGCGTGGGAGGGGCCAGGACCGTCGGCCTGGACGTGCGGGTGGTCTCCGCAACAAACCGCGACCTTCGGTTCGAGGTGCAGCGCGGCGCGTTTCGCTCGGACCTGTTCTACCGTCTTGGAGTGCTTCCCATCAGGGTTCCCGCGCTTCGGGAACGCACGGAGGACATCCCTCTCCTTGCGGCGCATTTCCTCTCTCTCCTGCAAAAGCCGGGCCTGGCGATTGATTCAGAGGCTTTGAGCGTCCTGGCAGGTCATCCGTGGCCGGGCAACGTGCGGGAGCTCAGGAACGTCATGGAGCGGGCCGCCCTCAGCGCGGGGAACGGGTGCATCCACGCCCGTCACATCGTTTTTGACTGGTAAGAGAATCTACTCCACCACGCGGACCAGCATCCCCTGAACAAGAACGCGCTTTTCTCCCAGCGGCGTGCTGACCACCTGGACGGGCAATCCCACTACAATGACGCGGGAATTGATGACCACCGTTCCCGGCGCCGGCTCCCGGGGCGGCCGATCGGGAAAGATTTTGGAGTACTGGGGCCCGGTGAAGTCGACGTAGCAGGTATAGCTCTTCACGTCTTCCGTTCCGATCCATTCCCCCGTGATCAGCTCAATGCGCACGCGAAACGACCCCTGGTCCTTGTTGATCACGTTGACGTCCGACACCGTGCCGTTGAGGATCACGATTTTCCCCGCAGGGAACCCTTCCTGCCCGTCCGCAACGGCTGCGAGGTCTTTCAACGTTATGGAAAAATCCACCACGCGGTCGAAATCCGCGCTGGTCAGGGAGAAGGTGAAGGGTGCCGCAGCAACAACGAGCGTCGCAATGATGACGGTTGGAAGGATTCTTCTCACGGGAGACTCCTTTCGGCCGGCAACGGCAAGCCACGGCCATACCGGGTCACGGCCATACTATGGAGGATTGGACTCGGGGTCAATTCCTTTTTTCGTGATGAGCCCGGCGATCTTTCGAAACGTCACTCCCAGGCGCTTTGCCTCGTTCACGGACAGTCCCGCCCTCCCCAGGATGTCCTTGAAGAAGACCCCCATCTGCTCCGGGCCCACCACGTGAAAGAACCCGATGCGCTTGAGGGACCGCGTGATGACGGATACCAGCTCATCCAGCTCCGCCACGCTGACCGGAGAGAACGGCGTCAGGCGCCCCTTGGCGCGGGCCCGGTGGATGGCGTAGCAGATGACCTGGACCGCGTGGGAGAGATTGAGGGACGGGAACTCCGGGGAGGCGGGGATGGTAACCGCAAGGTGGCAGAGGGACAGCTCCTCATCCGTGAGACCGGTCTCCTCGTTGCCGAAGAGCACGGCCGCGGTTCCTCCTCCAAGCCCGGCGATGCGCTCCCCGAGCTGCTCCGGGAAGATGCTGAAGTACTTGCGGTTCCTCCCCCGGCGCCTGGTGGTTCCGGCAACAAGGACGGCGTCCTTCACGGCGTCCGCAAGCGTGGCGTGGAAAACCGCCTTTTCCAGCACGTCCTTGGCATAGTGCGCCAGCGTCATGGCCTGCGTCGGATCCAGCAGGTTGTCCGGCACAATTGCCAGGGACGTGATCCCCATGCTCTTCATGGCCCGGCAGGCCGCCCCGACGTTGCGCGGATCCCGGGGCCTCACAAGGACGATCCTCACCTCCGTGTGGCGGTTCATACGCCCCGGAGAGTAGCCGATACTCGATGTATGAAGAAAGGTATGATTCCGCTCCTTGCCTGCCTTGTGTTCCCTTCCGTTGCCGCGGGTGCCCTGGATTGGACGCTCCCGGTCTTCACGCTCAGGTACGAGCTGGCGCACGGAATCCGGGAGGACCCTGAGGAGGAAGCGCTCCTTCCCTCCTCCCTGCGGAACACGATGTCCCTCCGCATCAAGGAGGACGCTGATCCGGCGCTGTTCGACCTGACGCTGCGCTACTCCGTCAAGGACTACTTCATGACTGTCGGAGACTACGGGTACTTCGAGATGGAGCACGAGCAGGCGTGGCGGGTAAGCGATCCTCTCAAGCTGGGCTTTGTCCTGGGCATGAAAAAGGTCGACTTCCCCGAGCCGGGCGTCGATGGATGGGCAAAGGATTACGTCTCGTTCAAGGCCGGACCGACGGCCGCCGTCACGCTAGGGGGAACGCGCATGGACCTCAGCCTGTGCGCGAGGTATGACCTGGCAGAGAACGACGACCGGTCTTTCCAGGCCTACGTGGTCTCCTCCGGTGTGAGCTCCCGTCTTTCGGGCTGGCTCCTGTCCGTGCGTTACCGGGGCGAGTTCCGCCTTCCGTTCGATCAAGCCAGCTCGGTCAGCCAGCTGGCGTACAACACGTGCAGCTTCTCTCTCACGTGGGATCCCTCGAAGTAGGCGCGGCCGCGGTGAGAAATGGTTCTCCATTTGACAAATGCCCCGGATTGACGGTAAGATACCGGGGTTCCGGATCAGGATTGCCGTTCGACGAACCCTTGCGGCACACCGGTGCAGTGACTATACTTATATGGACCGTTGGGTATCTTTGAAGGCAAAGGGGCGACATGAGTAACAACGAGATTGTTCCCGGTTTCGATGACGAAAAGGACGACAGCCTCAAGATCCGCCTCCAAAAAATAGATGACGCTGATGGATGTTTGGTCCTTTACCTGACCGGTTACATCGACACGTACAATTCCAACTATTTTCAGAAGCGCGTTGCCAAGGCAATCGAAACCAATTTCATAAAGCTCATCTTCCATTGTGCCGGGCTGAACTACGTATCAAGCACGGGGATCGGATCCTTCACCGCGTTCCTCAAGGCGGTGAAGCCCCGGGGCGGTGACCTGGTCCTCCTGGAGATCCAGCCCAAGGTGTACGAGGTCTTCCAGCTCCTGGGATTCTCCCAGTTCTTCAACATCAAGGAAAACCTTGATGAGGCGGTGTCGTTCTTCGCTGCGCGCGGAGAGGAAGGCAAGGGCAACATCTTCCCCCGCATCTTCAAGTGCCCCATCTGCAGCAAGAAACTGAAAGCATCCAAGGCGGGAAGATTCCGCTGCTCGGAGTGCAAGACCATCCTGGCCATCGACAACGCCGGCCAGGTCTTCCTGGGCTGATTCCTCCCATGAATACTCGGGAGAAAATAGAAGGCTACCTCGTTCGCCTGGGGTTGAGCTTCCAGCAGGCGTCCCCGGGCACGTGGATCGTGTCCGACGCCCAGCGGGGGCTTCATAACCTGGTTGTCGCCGTTGTGGACTCCCACGTCATCGTGCGCATGAACGTCATGGAAGTCCCCTCCCGCGGCCAGGAGAAGCTCTTCCAGGAGCTTCTGCGGTTGAATGCCGCGGACCTCGTCCACGGGGCGTACGGAATAGAAGGACAACACGTCGTCATCATTGATACATTGGATGCAGATGGGATCGGCCTGGAGGAGTTCGAGGGTACCCTGGACGCCATCGGGCTGGCGGTCGCGCAGCACTACCGCATTCTCTCCCCGTACCGCGCAAAGACCTGACAGGAGGAATCCATGGGGATTCTGGACAGAATACGCACCGTCCTGAAGTCGAACATCAACGCCCTCATCAGCAAGGCGGAAGACCCTGAGAAGATGCTGAACCAGCTCATCATGGACATGAACGAGCAGCTTCTGGAAGCAAAGAAGCAGGTGGCCATGTCCATCGCGGATGAGAAGAAGCTGGAACGGCAGATGCTGGAGAACAAGGGCCAGTCGGAAGACTGGGAAAAGAAAGCCATGCTGGCCGTCCGCGCCGGCAAGGATGACCTGGCCAAGGAAGCGCTGCTGCGGAAGCAGGAGTACGACGGGTACGCGTCCTCGTTCCAGAAGGAGTACGAAAGCCAGCATGCCTCCGTCGAACAGCTGAAAGACGCCCTCCGGCAGCTCGCCGGCAAGATCGATGAGGCAAGCCGCAAGAAGAACCTCCTCATCGCCCGCGCCAAGCGCGCTGAGGCGCAAAAGCAGATCCAGCAGACCATGGGCTCTCTCACCGCCGGCTCTTCCTTCGACACGTTTGACCGGATGGCGGAGAAGGTGGACCAGATCGAAGCGGAAGCGGACGCCATGAAGGAATTGTCCTCCGTGACGGAGGACCAGAAGCTGGAAGACAAGTTCAAGGAGCTGGAATCCTCGGACGACAGCGCGGACAAGCTCCTGGAAGACCTCAAGGCCAAGATGGGCCAGATTGAAGACAAAGAAAAGAAGTGAGAGCGCCGCGCGGTTCACCGTGCAGCTGATCGGGCTGGACCCGGTTGCCTTCGAAACAGTACGGGCTTCCCTCCGGGGAGGCCCGTTGCATTTCACGCTCCCTCCGCGCGACGGGGAGCCCGGCTGCGCGGAGCCGCCGGACCTCTGTGTGGCGCACGCCCGGGAGGCGGCGGGGGCCGCGGAGGGCGGCGTGCCGGTGATCTGCTTCGGCCCCGCCGGTCTCCTGCGGTCCGCGTTCCTGGCCGGGTGCGCGGATTACCTCCGCGAGCCGTGGCTTCCCGAGGAGCTTGAGCTTCGCGCGCTTGCCGTGCTGGAGAGGGAGCGGAAGCGCTTCCAGTTCCCCTGGGGAACGGTCACGTTCCAGGAAGCGGGGCTTGCCACGCCCCGCGGGTTGGTGGCGCTCACGCATCATGAAGCCACGCTTCTCCGCGCCCTTCTGCGCTCCCGCGGGGAGCCGGTTCCCCGGCAAGCGCTTGCGCTCACGCTCTGGGGAAGCGCAAGGCACGCTGACGGCCGGGCGCTGGACGTTCACGTGGCCGGCGTGCGGAGAAAAGTGAGGCTGGTGGAGAGGGAGGCGGGACGGTTCATCACGTGCGTCCGCGGCAAGGGGTACATGATCCCATGACAAACTGTCGACCGGCATGATAGGCTCCGGGAACCGGTGAAAGAGCCCTTGAAGCTGCCCTTTGTTTTCCTCTTTCTCCTCTTGTGCGTGACCGTGATCCTTGCCGCGCTGGACCTCTTTGCATCCTGGGGCTTGTCGGACTCCGCGGCCGTCCCTCTCGGGCTGACCTACGTTCTCCAGCACTTCCCGGGCGCGGCGCTGGCCGTGCTCATTCCCGCGGTGGTGGTTTCCGTCGTGCTCATCGGGTTCCGCATGATGCACCGCCCATTCTCAAGGCTCCTTGGCTTTCTCATCGTGCTGGTGGTCGGATACATCGTGCTGGTAAACGGCATGATGTGGCTCTCCACGCTGTCGGAAAAAGCACGGCAGGCGCCGCTGGCCGCGGGGCAATACCTTCAGCCTCGAACGTTCGTTCGGCTGGGCAATACCGTCATCAACCCCGCGGTCGTTGCCGGGGACACCCTTGGCGGCGTCCTGGTGTATGAGTCCACCAACGCCCCGTCTGCATCGCTTCCGGCGCCGGGCGCTCCTCCCGACACCATTGCCGTGTACAGCGGCGCGCGGGCGTCCTCCGGGGACGGCTCGCTGACGGTGACGCTGCCGGGAGGCCGGCAGATCACCGGTTCTCCGCAGGTCAGCCGGTCAACGGTCTTTTCGCCGGACATTGTTTCCGCCCTCTTCCTGAGGGACATCGACACGCTGAACGGTGATTTCCAGCGCCTGAGGGACACCGCGCTTCCGGAGTTCTTTGCCGCGGCGTTTGCCCTTGTCTTCCTGTGCGCCGCTTCCCTGGTCTTCCTGAGGCTGACCCGGTGGCCGCTTGCAAACGTCATGCTCCTCCTGATTGCAGCCCGCGCGTACTTCCTTCTCTATCACGCGCTGGCAACGCGGCTTGCCCCCGCCGTCTCGGGAGCGGTGACCGACCCCGCCCTTGCGCGCCTTTTCCCCTCCGCATCCTTCGTGGTCCTTGGGATCGTCCTCCTGCTGGTGGACATCATCTTCATCCCTCCCAAGCGGTGGATGGAAGCGGCATGAACAGATCTCTCCTGGGAAGGGTCACGACGTTCCTCTTCTCGTTCTACGTGCTGGCCTTCGGGATCTTCTACCTGGCATCCGCGCTGCGCTTCACCTCCGACCTGGTGCTTCCGTCGCTTCGATGGACCTACGCGCTGGACAGCGCGTTCATCCTTTTCATCGACTATCTCCTCCCGGTCCATGCAGCGGCCATTGCGGTGGCCGCTTCCCTGGCCAGCGGCAGGGAGCCAGGCCGCGCTCCCGGGGAGGCCCGGCCATTCAACAAGCTGGTGGGATCAAGCCTGGTGCTGTTCCTGCTCCTGGCCGTGGCCTACACGCTTGTTTTCGAGATCACCTACCCCGCAGCGCGGCGCAGGCTGGTGGACCTGCAGCAGGTGACGACCCTGGCGCGGCAGCTCAGGGCGCAATCCGAGACTGCGGAGCGCAGCAGGGACTACCGGACCAGCCTTGGGCTGGTCAATCGCTATCTCGCAATCGACCCGTCCAACCGCGACATGCGGGACCGTAAGGCCTCCCTGGAAAGCCTTGCGGCGCACCAGGAGGCGCCTCCGCCTGCGCGAAGGCCCGCGGGAGAGCAAGCGGGCTCCCTGCTGGACGCGCAGGCTCTCATTACCCGGGCGCGCGACTACTACAGGCAAGGAGACTGGTTCTCCGCCCACTACTACGCGCAGCAGGCCAGCCTGCTGGATCCGCGGCGCTCGGACGCCACGCTGCTTGCCGCGCAGGCCTCGGAAGAGATGACGGAAGCCGCGACGCCGGGGCGCGGAAAGGACGTGGAGGGCACGGAGCTCTTCCGGCAGAAGAGGGACGCCTACCTGCTCCTGAGCGAAGGAGACTACATCCAGGCCTATTACAGCTTCCTGAAGCTTGCGGCGCTGTATCCCCAGGACAGGGACATCAGGATCAACCTGGAACGCGCCGGCCAGGCTGTGCAAAGCGTTTCCTTCTTCCTGGATGAGGCCCAGCGGATCGAATCCCTTCCCGGGGTGGACCACATTCTTTTCCTCAACAGCTCGGGAGCGGACGGAATGGAGGCAGTCTCCATCGGGAGGATGGTCCAGGCCAGGGAAGGGACCTACTTCCTGGACGTGGAGGCGGTCCGTTACGATGCGGCCGGGCGCGTGGCCTGGCACTTCACAGCGCCGTACGGAAAGATGCTGGGCGGGACCATCGTCATGCGGTGCATAGACCGCAACGCGCCGGGCGTCCAGGCGGTTCCCGTGTACTCCCAGGGGTCGCGCCCCCCGCAGGAGGCGGCGCTCCTCCGCGTCCAGCCCACGGAGGACGAGATGCGGTTCCTGTCTGCGCAGCAGGACGCGCTGGCAAACGCCGGTCCCGTGGAGCTGTGGCGGATGCGGAGCTCGCTGGGATCGTTCGGATTGTCGCGCGGCGCCCTCAGCGTGGAGCTGATCATGAAGCTCGTGATGCCGTTTGCCTTCCTCATCCTCTCCCTCTTTGCGCTGCCGTTCGGCTGGGCATTCCGCGCCCGGTCCGTCAACGGACCGTCCGGTCTTGCCGTCCTCCTGGTGCCGCTTGTTCCGCTCGTGCTCTCGGTCCTTACGCTCCTTTTCGTCTACGCTCACCGCGTGATCCTTGGGTTCGTCGTGCTGGCGTTCGGCTTCACCGCGGCGGTCGTGGCAGGCGCCGCGCTGGAGTTCCTGCTCCTTGTATCCGCGCTCATCGTGCTGGCCGGCCAGTCGGCGTCCTGAGCCTTCCATGGCAATTGCGGGAAAGCTGATCGGCGCGCTCATCGGCTCCATTGCGGGCCCTTTCGGCACGCTTTTTGGCGGGATCATCGGACATCTTTTCGATCGGGCCGCGGAAGAGCGCCAGGTCCTGGGCTCGCTGCGCGCCGACCCTCGCCCGGACCGTGATCCGTGGGCCCAGGACACGGAGGATCCGGTCTCACATACCCAGATCAACTTCCTTGCCTGCCTGATCGGGCTTTCCCTGGCGGTTGCAGAAACGGATGGCGGAGTCCGGAGCTCCCATGTGGAGGCAATGAAGGAGTTCTTCCGTGGCAACTTCTCTTTTCCCTCCGTTGACCAGGATCTCCTTCAGCGCCTGGTGGAAGAGATGTACGCCAACCGGCACCGTATTGACGTGCCGGGCTTGTGCGCGTACTACGCGGCCGTTTCCACGCCGGAGGGAAGGGTTCTTCTCCTGCGCCTCCTGTTCCAGATCGCCGCTTCCGACGCGCGCGGGGTGAGCGTCACGGAAGAGGAGCGCATCCGACGCATCTCGCTTCTCCTGGGGATGGATGAAGGCTCCTTCCGGCGCGCGCGGGCGGAGTTCACGGCGGGAGAGAGCTCGGCGTGGGAGATCCTGGGGATCTCCCGGGACGCCGGCGTGGAAGAAATCAAGGCGGCCTACCGGCAGCTTGCCATCCAGAACCACCCGGACCGCGTGGCCAGCCTGGGACCGGAGTTCGTGAAGGTTGCTGAGGAAAAGTTCAAGGCCATCCAGGAGGCCTACGAGGAGCTGCGGCGGGTGAAAGGTTTCTGAAGCCTAGCTTTTTTCCCCGGGCATTCCGCATTTGCGGATGCGCGCTCCCAGCCCCTGCAATCGCTCCGTCAGGTTCTCGTACCCGCGCTCGATCTGGTAGACGTTCTGGATGGTGCTTTTCCCCTGCGCGCACATGGCGGCAATCAGCATGGCCATGCCGGCGCGGACGTCGGGAGAGAAGAGCTCGGATCCCACCAGGCGGGCCGGACCGGTCACCACGGCGCGGTGAGGGTCGCAGAGGATGATCCGCGCGCCCATGCCGATCAGCTTGTCGACAAAGAACATGCGGGATTCGAACATCTTCTCATGGATGAGCACCGTGCCTTCGGCCTGCGTGGCCGCCACCAGCGCAATGCTGATGATGTCCGCGGGGAAGCCCGGCCAGGGGGCGTCATCGATCTTCGGGATCTGGCCGCCCATCGTGGGCACCACCTTGAGGCTCTGCGCGGGCCCGACGCGGATGGCGTCTCCCGACACCTCCCACGCGATGCCAAGCTTGGCCATGGCGATCCGGGTCATGCGCAGGTTCTGCGGCGCCGCGTCCTCGATCTCCAGGTCTCCGCGCGTGGCGGCCGCAAGGCCGATGAGGGAGCCCACCTCCATGTAGTCGCTGCCGATGCGAAACTCCGCGCCGGAGAGCTTCTTCACTCCCTGGATGGACAGGATGTTGGAGCCGATGCCGCTGATGCGCGCGCCCATGGACACGAGCATGCGGCACAGGTCCTGGATGTGCGGCTCGGATGCGGCGTTCTCTATCGTCGTGTCCCCTTCAGCCAGCACCGCAGCCATGAGCGCGTTCTCCGTGGCGGTCACCGATGCCTCGTCAAGAAAGATGGGCGCCCCCTTGAGCTTGTTTGCAAGGAGCGTGAAGCTGTTCCCCAGCTCCACGCGCGTTCCCAGCTCCATCAGCGCCAGGAAGTGCGTGTCCAGCGGGCGCCGTCCAATCCCGTCCCCCCCCGGGGGCGGAAGGATGATCCGTCCCTTGCGGGCCAGGAGCGGACCGGCAAAAAGGATGGAAGCGCGGATCTTCTGGGAAAGGTGCGGGGGGATCTCCTCCCGCGAGATATCCAGGCACTGGAAACGCCACCGGTTGTGGCTGAGCTTCTCCGCCGAGCAGCCCAGCGTCTTGAGGACGTCGATCATGACGTGCACGTCCTCGATCTCCGGCAGGTTGGAGAGGACAACGGGCTGGTCCGTGAGCAGCGTAGCTGCCAGGCAGGGAAGCGCGGAGTTCTTGTTTCCGCTTGCCTTGATGCGGCCCTTGAGAGGAAAGCCGCCCTCAATTTCGTAATGGCACATGGCGGCCATTATACTGATTTTTGTGTACCTTTGAAGCAAGCGCGCACAGTTCAGCGGACCGTGGTCTCCCGTCGGGAGAAGTGCGCGCAAAAGTTCACAGGCAAAAGGGGTAGAACGATGTCGGAATTGAAAGACCTGTTTCAGTCAGCGGATTGGAAAGCGGAGAAGCACGCGCCCAGCATCGAGGCGGCGGACAGCGTGAAGAAGGGGGCCGCGGTGGCCGTCACCGTGACGGTGGGCAAGGAAATCCCCCATCCCAACACGACGCCTCATCACATCCGGTGGATCGAGGTCTTTTTCCACCCGGACGGCGCAAAGTTCCCGTTCCAGGTTGCGCGCATGGAGTTCAACGCGCACGGTGAATCCCCCGACGGACCTGACACCAGCAGCATCTATACGAACCCGTCCGTGGCCTGCTCCTTCAAGACGGAGAAGCCCGGAACAATCCTCGCTTCCTCCTACTGCAACATCCATGGGCTGTGGCAGAGCGCAAGGAAGGTGACCGTCACATAGGGAGACGCATTCGGAAGAAACAGAAGGCGTGGCCGCGGATGACCAGCTCAGGCGTCCGGCTCATCACGCGGAACCCGAGCCTTTCGTACAGGCGCTGCGCGTCCGGGTTGTCCGTCTCCACGTCCAGGACAAGTGAGGAGATCCCGGCGCGCTGCGCTTCCCGGAAAGCCCTGCCCACCAGGAGGGAGCCGATGCCCTTCCCCTGGCTGCCGGGGTAGACGGCAAGGTTGCTGACGTAAAGCTCGTCCGTGCCGACGTGTCCAATGGCTGATTGCATCCTGAGCAGCGTGGGAAGCCGGCGGACCATCTCCGCGCGCAGGTGGCCAAGGAGAACCAGCCCGGTCCGCGGATCCTCGGAGGCTTTGACGGCCCCCGGATACCCCAGGAGCATTCCGCGGACCTCGGCGTCTTCCTCCGCAATCCATGCGTGCCGGTGGCTGAACAGCGTCCCGTGCTGGGCTGCCATTTCCTGTACTGCGCGCTGGATCCCGGGGCCGAAAACCGCCGGCAGGAAGACCGGCGCGGAGACAAGGACCAGCCGTGCGATGTGGAGCGCGTCTTGCGGCCGGGCAGCGCGGATCTGGATATCCTTTTCACTCACCGTTCTTGACACCTGATCGAGCGCTTCATATTCTACCATAATCATTCATCGAAAGGAGAAATCACGCATGAAGAGATTCATCGCTCTCGCAGCCGTCCTTGCGCTGGTAGCGGTC
>Ga0335078_10004544_pt1 | contig 20549 bp, 15 predicted proteins | sample Lox_Sample_32_FD_206711 | JGI IMG/M metagenome (GOLD analysis project Ga0335078, IMG submission 206711) | Soil microbial communities from Loxahatchee National Wildlife Refuge, Florida, United States - Lox_Sample_3.2 | ecosystem: Environmental > Terrestrial > Soil > Wetlands | place: USA... | reverse complement strand
GAGCCCGGTGACGGCCGGCAGGACCGATCCGGTGGCCCCGGTCACGGTGCCGGTGACAGCCGGCAGGACCGATCCGGCAGCCCCGGTCACGGTGCCGGTGACAGCCGGCAGGACCGATCCGGCAGCCCCGGTCACGGTGCCGGTGACGGCGGTCAGGACCGACCCGGTCTGCCCAGAGACGGCGCCGGTGACCGTCGGCAGCGCGGATCCGGTAGCCCCACTCACCGCGCTGGTGGCCGTCGGCAGCGTCGCTCCGGCAACTCCGGTAGCGGCAGGGAGCGCGGATCCGGTGACTCCGCTCACGGCTCCGGTAACGGCTGAGAGGGCCGACCCGGTGGACCCGGCCGACGACGGCACGGCGGGCCCGGTGGTCCCGGTACCCGCTGAAGCCACCGAACCGGTGATCCCGGTCACGGTGCCGGCGAGCCCGGATAGCGCGCCACCCACTGGGTCCGGCCCGCTCGCTTCGCTGAGCGACTGCGCCGCGGCCGACGGGCCCTGGGCGCTCTGGCCGACGCTCGAGGTGTCCGCGCCTGATGTCAAGCTGCTGCCCGACCCGAGGAACGAACCGGCGGCCGGCGTCACGGTGCTGGTGAGCGTCGAGAGCGCGGAGCCGGTCGCGCCGGTGGGGCTGGCCGGGACCGGGCTGGCCGGGACCGGGCTGGCCGGGGCGGATGGGGCGGCCGACGGCGGCGTCCCGGGCAGGCTCGGGGCGACCGTGGTAAGGCTCTGGGTGGCGTTACCTGCGGTCGGCCCGGTGATGGTGGCGGCCGTGCTGGTGACCGCGTTGGTGACGGTCTGGACCGGGCCGATGGAGGCGGCGGTGCCAGCGGGGGCGCTGGCCGGAGCGGGCTGGCTGGCCGCTGCCGGGCTGGCGGGCTGGCTGGTGGGTGACCCGCTGGTCTGGGTCGGGTTTTGGGTCGGGCCCTGGACGGCGCTGGTCAGGCTGGACACGGCCGAGGCGACCGGCGAGCCCGGGTTGCCTGCGGAGCCGGCTGACCCGCCACCCGCGGCCGACGCGCTGGCTGACGCTGGCTGAGCGGCGGAGTTGGCTGCCGTCTGGCTGGCGGGTGATCCGCTGGTCTGGGTCGGGTTTTGGGTCAGGCCCTGGACGGCGCCGGTCAGGCTGGACACGGCCGAGGCGACCGGCTTGACCCCGCTGGCGGGGGCCTGGCTGGCCGGGGAGGTCTGGCTGGCCTGGCTAGGCGGCGCAACTGCGGCGGCCTGGCTTGCGGCCGGAGCCGGGCTGGCGGGAGTGGCCGGGCTGGCCGGAGCGGACTGGCTGGCCGGAGCCGACTGGCTGCTGGGGCCGGCCTCGCTAGTGGGGGGAGCCGGGCTAGCGGGGGCCGCCTGGGCGGCGGCGGGAGCCTGGGTGGCGGGAGCCTGGGTGGTGGCGGGAGCCTGGGTGGCCGCAGCCTGGGTGGTGGCGGGAGCCTGGGCTGCGGCCGGAACCTGGGTGGCGGGAGCCTGGGTGGTGGCGGGAGCCTGCGTGGTGGCGGGAGCCTGGGCTGCGGCCGGAACCTGGGTGGCGGGAGCCCCCTGCGTCGCCGACGCGGTCGTCGACGGCTGGCTGGCCGACGGTGATCCTGGTGACTGACCCTGCGACCCCGAGCCCGGTCCCTGCAGCGTGGCACCAGCGCTACTCACGACAGAACTGGCCGCACCGGTCACGCCGCTGGTCAGGCTCGCTACGGGGTCGCCCCCATCGGGGGCGGTAGCGGGGTACTGCGCCGCCGAGGCGCGGCCGGCCAGCAGGAATAGCAGAACAAGCGCGGCGGCTAGCCCTCCGCACGCACTTACGCAGACCCTCAAAGCCAGAGTTAAGACCCGCATGAGGGTAGCGGAACCCTCCACGGCCAGCACGCTACCCCCAAAATTGTCGTTAATTCACCGCCGCAACCAGACAGATCTGACCGAGCATCCACAAACCTGTCCGGCTAAAGCCCGCTTAGCTGCGCAGATGCGTGTAAGCATGGGCAGTAAAAAGTTCATCAGCACGCGGGATGCGGCGGCTGCCGGATGCCGTCTACCGGGCCTCCCGGACAAGACGGTAGCCGCTGGCGATAATGCGATAGCCGGTAACGACGCCAGGGAGCGCCATGCCAGAAAGCTCAGGTCACGACGCCAGCGAAGCCGTCCGCTGCGACGTAGCGGGCTCGGTCGCGGTCATCACCATCAACCGGCCCGAAGCGCGGAACGCGGTCAACGAGGCGGTCGCGGCCGGCATCGCCGCCATCCTCGATGAGCTGGATGAGCGCAAGGATGTCCGGGTCATCGTGCTGACGGGGGCGGGCGGCACGTTCAGTGCGGGGATGGACCTCAAAGGCTTCCTGGCGGGACAGGACCCGACAGCGGGGGGCAGGGGCTTCGGCGGGATCGTGGAGCGACCGCCCAGCAAGCCGGCCATCGCCGCGGTCGAGGGTTATGCGCTGGCCGGTGGTTTTGAGCTGGCTCTCGCCTGCGACCTCATCGTGGCCAGCGAGGAAGCGCAGTTCGGCCTGCCCGAGGTAACCCGCGGCCTGGTCGCGGCGGCGGGCGGCCTGCTCCGGCTGCCTCGCCGGGTGCCGTATCACCTGGCCATGGAGGTGGCGCTGACCGGGGACCGCGTTCCGGCCGCCCGGCTGCATGAGGCCGGGCTGATCACCCGGCTGGTGCCGGCCGGCCAGGCGCTGGCCGCAGCCACCGAGCTGGCCGACCGGGTCGCGCAGAACGCGCCCCTGGCGCTGGTCGCCACCAAGCGGGTGATCGCCGAATCGGCCGACTGGCCAGCCGATACGGCGTTCGCCCAGCAGAACGAAATCACCCGGTCCGTGTTCACCTCCGCCGACGCCATGGAGGGCGCGGTGGCCTTCGCCGAAAAGCGGCCGCCGGTCTGGCGTGGCGAGTGAGCCTGCTGTGAATGCCGTGCTCAGGGTCCGCCTCCCCTGGCTGGCGGCCTGCACAGCTACGCCACGCAGAGTCTGTCGTGCCCATAGGATCGGGGCCGGTATGACGGCTCAGACAACCAGACACTTTCGTTAGGGATATCGATGTGCGGAATCGTCGGCTGCCTGGCCCTCGCTCTTGAGGCAGACCCAGATCAGAGCTGGGTGCACACTGCTACCGAGCGGATCAGCCATCGGGGGCCGGACGACGAAGGGTTCTACACCGACCCCGACGTCGCCCTCGGCTACAAGCGCCTGGCGATCATCGACCTGTCCCCTGGCGGCCACCAGCCGATGCAGTCCGCCGACGGCCGCTACTGGATGGTCTACAACGGCGAGATCTACAACTACGTCGAACTCGGCCAGGAACTGCGGCAGCAGGGCGTGGAACTGCGCTCGGCCTCCGACTCAGAGGTCCTGCTGGAGATGTATGCCCTGGTCGGCAAGGAAGTGGTGCACCGGCTGCGGGGCATGTTCGCGTTCGCCATCTGGGACACCTGGACCCGAGAGCTGTTCTGTGCCCGCGACCAGTTCGGCATCAAGCCCTTCTACTACACGCTGGACCAGCCGCCTCAGCCGGACGGGCCAAGTGATGTGACCAGCGCGGCGGCCTGGCCGACCAGCGAGCCAGACCGTGGCGGCGCCCTGGGCGGCCGCCACGCGGCCGCTGGCCCGGCGGCTCGCCCTGGATCCGCTGGCCGGGCGGCAGGCCGCTCAGCCGCAGGTGGGTCGGGTGGCCGGGGCCGGCATGCGGCCGGCCGTGGTCCTGCCCCGCAACCTGCTCCGGCCCGGATGCCCGGCGGATTGCCTGGGGGCGCTGACGTCCGCGGCGGCGCGAGCGGGGTCAATGGCTCAGGCTCTGGCGAGGGCGTACCTGGCTCGTTGGGCACCGGGGCCCTGACCGGCGGTGAGTCGGCCGGCGGTGGCCGGCTGCTCCGCTTCGCGTCCGAGCGGAAATCCCTGGCCAGCCCGGGTGAGCTGACCGTGATCGACCGCGACGCGCTGCGGCACTACCTGGCCTTCCAGTACGTGCCGCCGCCTGAGGCGCTCACCCCGCCGATCCGGGTGCTCCCGCCCGGGCATGCGCTGATCGCCCGGCCGGGCGGCAGCGTGGACGTGTACCGCTACTGGCGGGCTGACCTGCGCCCGGCCCGGACCCCAGACCCGGCCACCCCGGCCGGGATCCTGGCGGTCATGCGTGACTCGGTGGCCGTTCACCTGCGCAGCGACGCGCCGCTGGGCGCGTTCCTGTCCGGTGGTATCGACTCGGCGGCGATCTGTGCGCTGGCCGCCGAACACCGGCCCGACCTGCTGACTTTCACGGTGGGTTTCGAACGGGAGGGTTACAGCGAGATCGACCGGGCGCAGGAGACCGCGGCGGCGCTCGGCGTCAAGTCGCTCCCATATGTGATCAGCGCCGAGGAGTTCTTCGCCAGCCTGCCCCGCATCATCTGGCACCTGGACGACCCCATGGCCGACGCCGCCGCGGTGCCGCTGTGGTTCGTGGCCCGCGAGGCCAGCAAGCACGTCAAGGTGGTGCTGTCCGGCGAAGGCTCGGACGAGCTGTTCGGCGGCTACGCCATCTATCACCAGCCCGGCCTGGTCCGGGCCGGGGAGCGGCTGCCCGAGCTGGCCCGGTTCCCGCTGAAGCGGGCGGCCGCGATGATCCCAGCCGGGGTCAAGGGCAAGGGGTTCCTGGAGCGCACCTCCACGCCGCTCCGTGAGCGGTACATCGGCAACGCCCACGTATTCACCGGCGGGCAGGTGGACCTGGTCGCCCGGGGCGCCGGGACGCCCGCGAGCAGCGCATATGCAGTCACGGACCCTATCTACGAGCAGGCCGATGCGGCGGGCCTGGATGACACGTCCACCATGCAGCTGGTGGACATCAACACGTGGCTGCACGGCGACATCCTGGTCAAGGCGGACCGGATGACGATGGCGCACAGCCTCGAGCTGCGGGTGCCGTTCCTGGACCGCGAGGTGATGGCCGTGGCGGCGCGGCTGGCCCGGGAGGAGAAGATCGGCAACGGCACCACCAAGCTGGCGCTGCGCGAGGCGATGAGCGCGGTACTGCCCAAGGCCGCGGCCGAGCGGGCCAAGCTGGGCTTCCCCGTGCCGATCGGTTTCTGGCTCAAGGGTGAGATGTACGGCCTCGCGGAACGGCTTTTCCGCGAGGCGCAGACCGATCGGTGGATCGACCGGGCGGCGGCACTGGGCATGCTGGAGCGATTCCGGGCGGGCGACCCCGATGTCACCTGGCGGCACATCTGGGTGCTGATCGTGTTCTCGCTCTGGCACCAGGTGTACGTCGAGCGAGTCTTCGACCCGGCCGCGCTCGGCTGGGAACGGCTACCCGGCTCCGGCTTCACCTGGTGAGACTCGTGGCGTGTGCCAGTAGCGGACTGGGGGATGACCGGGGTTAGGCCGGCGCAGGCGGTGGGCTTGCCGCCGCTGGCCATGGGAACCGGCCGAGGTGCAGCCCGATCCAGACATGCAGCCGCCCGGGTGCGGCCACCGAAGCCGCCGTCCAGCCATGGTCGCGGCCCAGGTGCGGGACGGCCGGAGGCGGCGGGCCGGCCGGCTCAGCCGGTCATCCGGGCGAAACCGGGGCCTGGGCGGTACGCGGACAGCTTGTCCCGGAGTCGGCCGCGGCCGCGGTGCAGCCGGGACATCACCGTGCCGATGGGCGTGCCCATGATCTCGGCGATCTCCTTGTACGCGTAGCCCTCGATGTCGGCGAGATACACCGCGACCCGGAACTCCTCGGGCAGGTCGCGCAAGGCACGCAGGATCTCGGAGTCGGCCAGCCGGTCGAGCGCCTCAGCCTCCGCCGACCTGGCCTGTGCGGCCAGCGGGTCGGCAGGCAGCTGCCACTCCTGGAAGTCACCGCTGGATGCCTGGCGGGGCTCGCGGCGCCGCTTGCGGTAGCTGTTTATGAACGTGTTGGCCAGGATGCGGTGCAGCCAGGCCTTGAGGTTGGTGCCGGGCCGGAACTGGTGAAACGCGGCGTAAGCCTTGGCCGAGGTCTCCTGGACCAGGTCCTCCGCGTCAGTGGGGTTACGGGTCATCCGGAGCGCGGCCGGGTACAGTTGGCCGAGAGCAGGCACGACGTCCTGCTCGAACCGCCGGTCCCGGTCCGGTGACTCTTCGGTTGTCCCCATCGGCTGCTCCGCTTCATCGTTACCCGTCACTTTAGAGACGTATGGGAAGCCCCATACGGGTCGGTGACTAGGGTCACAATTTTCCCCCGGTTGTTCGTGTTTCCTTCTTACCCGCACAATCTCAAAGATTCCTGAACGTGCCCTGTGAGCCTCGCTAGCACCAACGGTAATTATTCGGTGCCATACGGCCAGGTGGATGCGTCGGCGCAGCTAGTTCGACGGCCAGGTTGCGGGTCCGGACGGCTGGGGCGGCAGAGCTGGTCGGCAAGAGAGCTGGTCGGCAAGAGAGCTGGTCGGCAAGCGGGTACGGCCGGGTGGATGGGCCAATCGCGCCGCTCCGGTCACAATGGGCCGGGTGACGATCACTGTCCCCCCGGGCCGGCGGCTGACCGAGCAGGCACTGGTGTCCGCGTCCTGCCTGCTGGGGGCCGCTGACGTCGCGGGCTGGTCCGCCGCGGAGCGGCGGCTGGCGCGGCGCGAGCAGCCCAACCCGCCACAGCAGCTCAAGCAGCCGAAGCAGGCCGGAGGGCAGTCGGCCAGCCTGGACCCCGACGGAGCCAGCCGCCCGGGCTCCAGCCCCGACATCGCCCTGGTCCGGGACCAGATCCGGGCGGGCCAGGACCCGCTCGGCGACGCCTTTTGCGCCGTCCGCGACCAGGCGGAACGCCGCCAGCTCGGCCAGACGTTCACCCCGCGGGTGGTCATCGACAGCATGATCGACTGGGCGTCAAGCCTCGAGTTCCGGCCGGCGCGGATTGTCGACCCTGGCTGCGGTTCGGCCCGCTTCCTCGTCGCCGCTGGGCGGCGATGGCCGCAGGCCGAACTGGTCGGCGTGGACATCGACCCGCTGGCTGCGATCATCGGCCGGGCCAACCTGGCCGCGGATGGTCTGGCCGCACGATCCAGGGTGGTACTCGGGGACTACCGGCAGCTCCGCCTGCCGCCGGTGGCCGGGCCCACACTGTTTCTGGGCAACCCGCCCTACGTCCGGCACCACCAGATCCCGGGACGGTGGAAGGACTGGCTGCGCCGGGCGGCCGCGAACCAAGGCCTGGCCGCCAGCGGGCTGGCCGGTCTGCACGCCCACTTCTTTCTGGCCACTGCCCAGCGAGCCGTGCCCGGGGATGCCGGGGCGCTGATCACCGCGGCCGAGTGGCTGGATGTCAACTACGGCCAGCTGATGCGGGAGCTGCTGCTGGGTGCGCTGGGTGGCCAGTCCGTCCACCTGGTCGAGCCGACCGTCCCGGTGTTCGCCGACGCCACGGCCACCTCGGTGATCAGCTGCTTCCGCCCTGGTACGGCCTGCAGTGCCCTCTGGCTGCGCCGGGTGTCCAGCGCGGGGGAACTCGGCCCGCTGGCCGGCGGCACACCGGTGCCTGCCGGGGTCCTCCGGGCTGCGCATCGCTGGGGCCCGCTGCTGGCGCCGCACGGGGAATCAGCGACGCGCAGGGAGCCAGCGACCCACGAAGCAGCAGCCCACGGGGAACGAGCAGCCCACGGGGAACCAGCGGTCTGCGGGGGGACAGCCGGGCAGCGCGGGCCTGCGGGCCGACTGCGACCCGCGCGGCGCGCGGGCGCGCTGCCCGCCGGTCACGTCGAGCTTGGCGAGCTGTGCCGGGTCCACCGTGGGCAGGTGACCGGCGCGAACGCGGTGTGGATCACCTCTGCCGAGCACGCCCTGATCCCGGCGCGGTTCCAGTTCCGCGCCGTGACCCGGGCCCGGGAGCTGATCGCGGCCGGCCGCGTGCTGGCCGCCGACGCTGAGTTGCGCCGGGTCATCGACCTGCCTGCCGATCTGGGTGAGCTGGCGGTCGCGGAACGCGCCGCGGTAACCCGGTTCCTGCGCACCGCCACCGCGGCCGGGGCGGCCGATTCCTACGTCGCCCGGCACCGTACGCCCTGGTGGCGGGTCCGGCTGGCCGAGCCACCGCCGATCCTGGCCAGCTACATGGGCCGCCGCCCGCCGGTGTTCGTGCGCAATCTGGCTGGTGCCCGGCACGTCAACATCGCGCACGGCCTCTACCCGCGACTGCCGCTCGCTCCGGCCGCCCTGGACGCGCTGGCTGCCTTCCTGGGTCAGTCGGTCACAGCTGACCAGGGCCGGGTGTACGCGGGTGGGCTGGTCAAGTTCGAGCCGGGCGAGATGGAGCGGCTGTTGGTGCCTGAGCCAGCCGTGCTAGCCGCTCAGATCCCGTCCCGCTAGCCGGTAGCCCCAGCCGGGTCAGCCCCCAGCCAGCCACGCCCAGCCAGCCACGCCCAGCCGTTCTGGCTGGTCAGATCCAGCCGTGGTACCACATGTGGGACAGCCAGGACGTATACGGGATGATCTCGCCGGACAGGATCGGGTACAGATACGCGAAGTTCAGCAGCACCCCGAGCAGGTAGGCGCCAGCCACCGCTGAGCCGACGGTCCGCCGCATGATGGACGCCTGCGCCGACCCGATGATCAGGCCCAGGCACAGCGTGATCGAGATGATCAGGAACGGCTCGAACTCCAGCGCGTAGAACAAGAACTCGGTCCGGTGGTCGTGCCAGGCGAACCAGAACCACGGCAGCCAGCCCACGGCCACGCTGAGCAGCACCGCCCCGGCCCGCCAGTCCCGGCGGGTCAGCCACCAGATGACGCAGACGAGCAGCGTGGCGATGGACGCCCACCAGATCAGCGGGGTGCCGATGGCCAGCACTTCCTGCGCGCTGCTGCTGGCGCAGGCGCCGTGCCCGCCACCGGCCGGGCAGGTCCAGGAGAAGGCGACCGGCCGGCTCATCACCAGCCAGGTCCACGGCTGGGACTGGTACGGATGGTGCGTGGTCAGGCCCAGGTGGAACTGCAGGATCTGTTTCTGGTACTCCAGGAACGAGCCGATTGCGGAGATCACCGGGATGTGCGTGCCGCCGTTGGCCGCCCACTGCCGGTCATAGCCGGAACTGGTGAAGAACCAGCCGGTCCAGGTGACCACGTACACGGCCAGTGGCAGCAGGCCGAACCAGGCCGGCAGCCAGCGGTCCTGCCGCAGCGTGGCCCGCCAGCCGCCGGTGAAGCCCGCCGCGCGCCGGGCGCCCACATCCCAGGCCAGCGCCAGCCCGGTGAAGCCGAGCAGGTACCAGATCGCATCCCACTTCGAGGCCAGGGCGAAGCCGATGCACACCCCGGCGCCAATCCGCCACCAGCGGACCGGCAGGTGCGGCATCTGGGTGCTGCCCGGCGACTCCTCGACGACGGCGACCAGGCGCTCGCGGACGAAGTCCCGGTCCACCACCAGGCAGCCGAACGCGGCCAGCACCCAGAACATCAGGAAGATGTCCAGCAGGGCGGTCCGGCTCATCACGAATTCCAGCCCGTCCAGCGCCATCAGCAGGCCCGCCACGCAGCCGAGCAGCGTGGACCTGGTCATCCGGCGGGTGATCCGGGCCAGCAGCAGGATGGCCAGCGAGCCGATCAGCGCGGTCGAGAAGCGCCAGCCGAACGAGTTCAGCCCGAACGTCCACTCGCCGAACGCGATGAAGATCTTCCCCAGCGGGGGATGCACCACGAACTCGCCGCCGTGGCTGAAGATGTGCGGGTCCCCGCGGGCCAGCAGCGCGTTTCGGGTACCCACGTAGTTGTGCTCGACGCCGAAGCGCAGGATGCCCAGGGCGTCCGGCACGTAGTAGGTCTCGTCGAAGATGACCTTGCGTGGCACCTGCAGCCGGTTGAACCGCAGGAACGCGCCGAACAGGGTGATGAGGATCGGCCCGGCCCAGCCCCAGAAGCCGGCCCAGCCCAGGAACATGTCGCTGGGCATGGCCGGCACCATCCGGGCCCGCAGCTCTGATATGCGGGCCGTGCGGTCACTCAGCGGCTTGGCGGCCATCCGGGATGCCATCATCGTGGAACATCGTATGGGTGCCCGGCCCCCAATGGTGGGCCAGATCACCACGTACTGCCGGCCCGGCAGGTGCCAGTGGGCAGGTCACAACGTACTGATGGGCACGTCACAACTTACTGGTGGGCACGTCAGAAGGTACTGGTGGGCACGTCACAACGTATTTTGCGCACAGGACATAGCGTGAGCCCGGCATGAGCGATCGCGAGCTTGGCACCCTCACCGTGGCGGGTGCCCCCCTGGGGCGGCCCGGCGATGCGTCGCCGCTGCTGGCCGAGGCGCTGGCCAAGGCCGCGGTGGTGGCGGCCGAGGACACCAGGCGGGCGCGGCGGCTGGCGGCCGCGCTCGGCGTGCAGCTGACCGCCAAGGTCGTGCCCTACTGGAACAAGGACGAAAGCGTCCGGGCGGCCGGGCTGGTCAAGCTGCTCCAGCAGGGCCAGGACGTACTGCTGGTCACCGACGCGGGAATGCCCGGGGTCAGCGACCCGGGGTACCGCGTGGTGGCCGCCGCGGCCGCGGCCGGGGTGCGGGTGACCGTGCTGCCCGGACCGTCCGCGGTCACCGCGGCGCTGGCCGTGTCGGGGCTGCCGACCGACCGGTTCTGCTTCGAGGGCTATCCGCCGCACAAGCGGGGCGAGCGGGCGCGCCGGCTCGCCGAGCTGGCCACCGAGCGCCGGACGATGGTGCTGTTCGAGTCGCCCCGGCGGACCGCGGCCACCCTGGCCGAACTGGCCGGCGCGTTCGGCGGCGGCCGGCGCGCCGTGGTCTGCCGGGAACTGACCAAGACCTACGAGGAGATCCGCCGCGGCACGCTGGCCGAGCTGGCCAGCTGGGCCGAGGGCAGGGACGTGCTGGGTGAGATCACCCTGGTCATCGAGGGGGAGACGGCCCGCCCGCGGCTCAGCCTGGCCGATGCGGTGGCCGAGGTCGGCCGCCGCGTGGCCGTGGGCGAGGTCCGCAACGCGGCGATCGCCGCGGTGGCCCGGGAGTCGGGTCTGCGCCGGGGAGACGTGTACGACGCGGTGCTGGCGGCCCGCCGCCCGGGATAGCCGTGTGCCCGGCGCGCGCGGCCCCGGCTCAGCCCCGGCGCCCCAGCTCGGACCCGGCGCCCGGGGCCCCGGCTAAATAGGTCAGGGCCTGCCTGGACTGCCCCTAGGCTGGACCCATGTCCCTGACGACCCGGCACATTCTCACCGCGCCGGCCTGGCCGTACGCGAACGGCCCCCGGCACATCGGCCACGTCTCCGGCTTCGGGCTGCCGTCCGACATGTTCAGCCGGTACCAGCGGATGTCGGGTCACCAGGTGCTGATGGTCAGCGGGACCGACGAGCACGGCACCCCGATCACGGTGGCCGCGGACGCCGAGGGCGTCACCCCCCGGGAGCTGGCCGACCGGTACAACCGGGTGATCGCCGAAGACCTGCGCGCGCTCGGGCTGTCCTACGACCTGTTCACCCGGACCACGACGCGCAACCACTACGCGGTCACCCAGGAGATCTTCCTCGGCCTGCTGAAGAACGGCTACATCTTCCCGCAGACCACGCTGGGCGCGGTCTCCCCGTCCACCGGCCGGACGCTGCCCGACCGGTACATCGAGGGCACCTGCCCGATCTGTGGGTACGAGCACGCCCGCGGCGACCAGTGCGACAACTGCGGCAACCAGCTCGACCCGGTCGACCTGATCAACCCGCGGTCCAGGATCAACGGGGAGACGCCCAGGTTCACCGAGACCGAGCAGTACTTCCTCGACCTGCCCGCGTTCACCGAGGTGCTGGGCAAGTGGCTGCAGTCCAAGGCCGGGCAGTGGCGGCCGAACGTGCTCAACTTCTCCCTCAACCTGCTCGACGACCTGCACCCGCGGGCCATCACCCGGGATCTGGACTGGGGCGTGCCGGTCCCGCTGGACGGCTGGCGGGACCGCCCGGACAAGCGCATCTACGTCTGGTTCGACGCGGTGATCGGCTACCTGTCCGCGTCCATCGAGTGGGCCCGGCGGTCCGGGGATCCGGACGCCTGGCGGGCCTGGTGGCAGGCGCCCGAGGCCGAGTCCTACTACTTCATGGGCAAGGACAACATCGTCTTTCACTCCGAGATCTGGCCCGCGATGCTGTTCGGCTACAACGGCCAGGGCGCGAAGGACGGCACCCCCGGCCCGCTCGGCGCGCTGAACGTCCCGTCCGAGCTTGTGTCCAGCGAGTTCCTCACGATGGAGGGCCGCAAGTTCTCCTCGTCCCGCGCCGTGGTCATCTACGTGCGCGACTTCCTGGACCGCTACGACGTGGACGCGCTGCGCTACTACGTGGCGGTGGCCGGGCCGGAGAACCAGGACACCGACTTCACCTGGAGTGAGTTCCTCCGCCGCAACAACGACGAGCTGGTCGCCACCTGGGGCAACCTGGTGAACCGCTCGGTCTCATTCGCCGCGCGGAACATCGGCTCGATCCCGGAACCCGGCGAGCTGACCGCCGCCGACCAGGACCTGCTGGAGCGCTCCCGGCAGGCGTTCGACCGGGTCGGCGGGGCGCTGGGCCGGTCCCGGTTCAGGGCGGCCGCCACCGAGGCCATGCGGTCCGCGGCCGAGGCCAACAAGTACATGTCCGACCAGGCCCCGTGGAAGCTGCGCGAGTCCGACCCGGCGCGGATGCGCTCGATCCTGTACGTGGTGCTGCAGCTGGTGGACGACGCCAAGACGCTGCTCACCCCGTTCCTGCCGGGGTCGTCGGAGAAGGTGTACCGGATGCTGGGCGGCGAGGGAACCTGGGCCGGGATGCCGCGGATCGAGGAAGTGGACGAGGGCGGCCCGTCGTACCCGGTCATCACCGGCGACTACGACACGGCGGCGCGGTGGGAGTCCCGGCCGATCAAGCCGGGCACCCCGCTGGCCCCGCCCGCCCCGCTGTTCACCAAGCTCGACCCGTCCATCGTCGACGAGGAACTGCGCCGGCTGGCGGGCCCGTGACCCTGGCGCGCCGGTGAGCACCCCGGCCGCCGACCAGTTCGGCCGCCCGCCCGCGGCTGACCCGGAGCCGCTGCCGGCCGCCGCCTTCGACAGCCACTGCCACCTGGACCTGGTCCCCGGCCCGGTAGGCGCGGTGCTGGCCCGGGCCGCGGCCGCGAACATCACCCGGGTGATCACGGTCGGCACCGACCTGCCGTCCGCGTACTCGGCGGTGACCACCGCGGCCGACCACGACCAGGTCTATGCCGCGGTGGCCATCCACCCGAACGAGACCCAGTCGGCGGCGCCGTCCGTTAAGCAAAAAGAGGCGGTGCTCGACGAGATAGCCAGCCTGGCCGCGGCGCCGCAGGTACGGGCGGTGGGCGAGACCGGGCTGGACTACTACTGGCACGATGCGCCGCACGATGTGCAGCAGGACTGGTTCCGGGCGCACATCGCGATGGCCAAGCGGGCGGGCAAGCCGCTGATGATCCACGACCGGGACGCACACGAGGACATCCTGCGCATCCTGGCCGAGGAGGGATCGCCGGAGCGGGTCATCTTCCACTGCTTCTCCGGGGACGCGGACCTGGCCAAGCGGTGCACGGACGCGGGCTACGTGCTCAGCTTCGCGGGCACGCTGACCTTCGCCAACGCGCCGCAGCTGCGCGAGGCGGCGGCGGTCGCGCCCGCCGGGCAGCTGCTGGTCGAGACCGACGCGCCGTTCCTCACCCCGGTGCCCAACCGCGGCCGGTCGAACTCACCCGCCCAGGTGGCGCACACGCTGCGCGCGCTGGCCGCGGTCAAGCAGCTGGACGTGGCCGAGCTGTGCGCGATCATCGAAGCCACCGGGCAGCGCTTGTTCGGCCCGTGGTAGCCGGCCCTGGCCCGGGGGGACGGCCTCCCGGAACCCCCCGGCGGGCGCCCCGCGCCGAGGCCGGGCGGGCTGCCGAGGCCCCGGCGCTGCTCAGCCCGGGCGACGTCCGGGCCATCGCCGCCCGGCTCGGCCTGCGGCCGGCCAAGCGGCTGGGCCAGAACTTCGTCACCGACGCGGGCACGGTCCGTCGGATCGTGGCGCTGGCCCGCCTGGCCCCGGACGAGGTCGTGCTGGAGGTCGGCCCCGGCTTCGGCTCGCTCACCCTGGCCCTGCTGCCCGCCGTGCGCCAGGTGACCACGGTGGAGGTAGATCCCCAGCTGGCCGCGGAGCTGCCGGTGACCGTCGCGTCCCGCGCCGCTCATTTTGCGCAGCGGCTCAGCGTGGTCACTGCCGACGCCGCCCGGATCACCGAGATTCCGGGTGAACCGCCGACCGCGCTGGTGGCCAATCTCCCCTACAACGTCGCGGTCCCCGTGGTGCTGCACCTGCTGGCCACGGTGCCGACGCTGCGCCACGGGCTGGTCATGGTGCAGGCCGAGGTGGCGGACCGGATGACCGCCAGCCCGGGCAGCCGGATCTACGGTGTGCCCTCGGTCAAGCTGGCCTGGCACGCGGCCGCGCGCCGGGCCGGGTCGGTGCCGCGCAGTGTGTTCTGGCCGGTGCCCAACGTGGATTCGGGGCTGGTCTCGCTGGTACGGCGGGAGCCGCCGGCGGTGGCCCGGGTGTCGCCGGGTGCGGTGTCGCCGGGTGTGGTGTCGCGGGACGCGGTGTTTGCCGTGGTCGACGCCGCGTTCGCGCAGCGGCGCAAGACGCTGCGGGCCGCGCTGGCTGGGTGGGCCGGGTCGGCCGCGGACGCGGAGCGGATCCTGTGCACGGCCGGGGTGGACCCACGGGCCCGGGGGGAGTCGCTCGGGGTGACTGACTTCGCCCGGATCGCGGCCGCCCGGACTCAGGCCGCCCCGGCCACCCCGGCCGCGCCATGATCGTGGTCAATTTGTGCCAGATGCGAGCCCAAAGTGACCACGATCATGGTCGGTGACCGTTATGGGGCATCCGACGGCGGCGACTACGATCGGGGAACCGTGAGCGCCGTGACCGCGCGGGTACCCGCGAAGGTGAACCTCCAGCTGTCGGTGGGCCCGCGACGCAGCGATGGCTACCACGACCTGGTGACCGTGTTCCATGCCCTGGCGCTGTTCGACGAGGTCACGGTCAGCCCGGCGGAAGCCGATAGCGTGTCGGTCACCGGGGAAGGCGCCGGGAGTGTGCCGCTGGACTCCGGCAACCTGGCCGCCCGCGCGGTGGCCGCGCTGGTCGAGGCGGTCGGGCCGGGGGTACGGGACTCGCCCGGCGTGACCATCGAGATCAGGAAGCGGATCCCGGTCGCGGCCGGCCTGGCCGGGGGGAGCGCGGACGCGGCGGGCGCGCTCGTCGCCTGCAACGAGCTGTGGAGCGCGGGGCTCAGCTCGCGGGAGCTGGCCGAGATCGCCGGTCAGGTGGGCAGCGACGTCGGTTTCGCGCTGCTCGGCGGCACGGCCATCGGGCTGGGCCGGGGAGAGCTGGTCACCCCGGCACTGGCCACCGGCACCTATTACTGGGTGCTGGCGTTCGCCGCCGAACGGCTCGCCACGCCCGCGGTGTACGCCGCGTGCGACCGGCTCCGGGAGGCGCGTGCCGCGTCGTCCGGTGCCCCGGGCGACGCTTCCGGGAGCCCTGGGGTGGCTGGACCACCGGCGCTGAACACGCGGCTGATGGCCGCGCTGCGGTCCGGTGACCCGGCCGAACTCGGCCCGCTGCTGTCCAACGACCTGCAGCCGGCCGCGATCTCGCTGCTGCCCGGGCTGCGCCGGGCGCTGGCCGCCGGGGGGGAGAACGGCTCGCTCGGCGCGATCGTGTCCGGGTCCGGGCCAACCTGCGCCTACCTGGCCCGGGACGGCAAGCACGCCCGGGACCTGGCGGTGGCGCTCACCGGGACCGGAGTGTGCCGGTCGGTGGTCACGGTGACCGGCCCGGCCCCCGGGGCGAGCGTGATCAGCGCCCCCGCGGACGGCCGGCCGGTGAGCCAGCCGTGAGCTCGGGGGCTGGCAGGCCGGTGGCGTGGCTGGTGGGCGGGCTGGTGGCGGGTCCGGTTGGTGGTCTGGTGGAGCGGCAGTGATGGCCGCGGTCAACCTCGTCAACCTGGAGGGCGCGGTCAAGGGGTACGGCCCGCGGCTGCTGCTCGACCACGTGTCGGCCGGGGTGGCCGCCGGAGACCGGATCGGCGTCGTCGGCCGCAACGGCGCCGGCAAGAGCACGCTGCTGGGCGCGCTGGCGGGCTGGGAGCCGCTGGACGCGGGCCGGGCCACCCGGACCCGGGACCTGCGCATCGGGATGCTGCCCCAGCGCAGCGAGCTGGCCGGCACCGTGGCCAGCGTCGTGGTCGGTGACCGGCCCGAGCACGAGTGGGCGGCGAGCCCGCGAACCAGGGCGGTGCTGGCCGCCCTGCTATCCGGGGTGGACCTGGCCAGCCCGGCCGCGCGGCTGTCTGGTGGCGAATCCCGCCGGGTGGCGCTGGCCGCCGTGCTGACCGGCGACCATGACCTGCTGCTGCTGGACGAGCCGACCAACCATCTCGATGTGGAGGCCATCGACTGGCTGGCCCGGCATCTGGCCCAGCGCGGGGCGGCCGCGGTCGTGGTGACCCACGACCGCTGGTTCCTGGACGCGGTCTGCAACCGGACCTGGGAGCTGGCCGATGGCCGGCTGCACGCCTACGACGGGGGCTATGCCGCGTACGTGCTGGCCCGGGCGGAACGGCAGCGGATCACCGAGGCCACCGACCGGCGGCGGCGCAACCTGCTGCGCAAGGAGCTGGCCTGGCTGCGCCGTGGCCCACCCGCCCGGACCAGCAAGCCGCGGTTCCGGGTGGAGGCGGCCAGCGCGCTGATCGCCACCGAGCCGCCGCCGCGGGACGGGGTGGAACTGGCCCGGCTGGCCACCGCGCGGCTCGGCAAGACCGTCATCGACGCCTCGGATGTGACGGTCACGGTCGGCGAGCGGGTGCTGCTCGACGACGTCACCTGGCAGCTCGGGCCGGGCGACCGGGTCGGGCTCATCGGCCCCAATGGCGGCGGGAAGAGCACCCTCCTCGACCTGCTGGCCGAGCCCACCCCCGCCGACCCCCCCTCAGCCGCCAAGGCCCCCGCCGAGCCGGCTGACGCGCTGAATGACCCGAACGTGGACGGAAACCATCGTGGCAGCAGCGGTTTGCGGACACATTCGGGTGAGCCGGCGAGGAGTGGCGAGGTAGGGGAGGGTGCGGGTGGCGAGTTCCGGGTGACCGGGCGGATCACCCGTGGTAAGACTGTGCGCCTCGGTTACCTGCGGCAGACTGACGCTGGCCTGGATCCCTCGCTCACGCCCCGGGAGGCCATCACCGAGGTACACGGCACCCTCGAATCCGCCCAGGGGGCGGCGGCCGCCAGCCAGCTGCTCGACCGGCTCGGGCTGCGTGGCGACACCCAGTGGACCCCCGCCGGCGAACTGTCCGGCGGTGAACGGCGGCGCCTGCAGCTGCTGCGGCTGCTGGTCGGCGAGCCAAACGTGCTGTTCCTGGACGAGCCCACCAACGACCTGGACGTGGACACGCTGACCGAGCTGGAGGACCTGCTGGACGGCTGGCCCGGGTCGCTGGTGCTGGTCAGCCACGACCGGTACTTCCTGGAACGCGTCACCGACCATGTGCTGGCGCTGCTCGGTGACGGCCGCCTGTCGTTCCTGCCCGGTGGGGTGGATGAGTACCTGCGGTTGCGGCTGGAGCCGGACCGCCCGGCCCGGTCCGGTGCCACGCGGGCCGGCCCGGGGCGCCCGGCTGCTGGTCACTCGGGCCAGCCCGGTCCTGGCCCGGCAGGTGGTAACGCGCCGGATAAGGCTGGCCAGCCGGGCGAGGCCGGCCAGCCGGGCAGTGCCGCCGCCCAGCGGGCCGCACGCAAGGAGATGCAGCGGCTGGAACGCCAGATCGACCGGCTCACCGGCCGGGAAGCCGAGCTGACCGCCGCGCTGGCCGAGCACGCCGCCGACTACGTCCGGCTGACCGAGCTCGGCGCCGAGCTGCACGGTGTGCAGGAGGAGAAGAACCGCCTGGAAGAGCGGTGGCTGGAAGCCGCCGAGCACGCCGCCAGCTGAATCACACCGGCGTGGTACATCGGGTGTGCTGGGACGCCCACAATCCACCGCGCTGAGCGCATCGATCTAGGCGTCGAGGGGGGCGAGGAGGACGCGCAGGAGGTTGGCCAGGGTGCGGCGGTCGGCCGGGGTGAGGCCGTCGAGCATCGCGTGCTCGTTCTTGACCAGGCCGTCCAGGGCGGCGTCGACCTGGGCCCGGCCGGCCTCGGTCAGCGTGACGAGCACGCCCCGCCGGTCCTGCGGGTCTGGCTCCCGGCGGACCAGTCCGGCCTCAGCCAGCCGGTCCACCCGGTTGGTCATCGTGCCCGAGGTGACCAGCGTGGCCCGGAGCAGCGCGCCCGGGGTCAGCTGATAGGGCGGCCCCTGCCGGCGCAGCGCGGACAGCACGTCGAATTCCCAGATCTCCAGACCATGCGCGGCAAAGGCGGCCCGCCGGGCGCGGTCGAGATGCCGGGCCAGCCGGGAAAGCCGGCTGAGCACCTGGAGCGGCTCAACATCCAGGTCCGGTCGCTCGGCCCGCCAGGCGGCGACGAGATCGTCGACCTCGTCCCGCCGCGGGCCAGGGTGGCCGGGATATTCATCCATGCGGGCAGCATATCTCTTGACATCAAGAGTGTGGTCGCGGTAGACAGTCCCCGTCTTGTATCTCGACGTCAAGAGAAGTGGTGACGACCGGATGTGGAACCCAGCCACGTACCTGCAGTTCGCCAGCGAGCGAGCCCGGCCGTTCTTCGATCTGCTCGCGCGGGTGCCGGCCGAGAACCCGGACTGTGTGGTCGACCTGGGCTGCGGGCCGGGCAACCTGACCGCCATGCTGGCCGCGCGCTGGCCCACTGCAGAGGTCCTCGGGGTGGACAGCTCGGCGGCGATGATCGAGGCGGCGCAGGCCGAGACGGCCGGGTCCGGCCGGGCTGGCCAGCCCGCGCGGCTGGCCTTTGCCCAGGCTGACATCCGGGACTGGCAGCCCGGGCGGCCGCTCGACGTGCTCATCTGCAACGCGGTGCTGCAGTGGGTACCCGGCCATCTGGGCCTGCTGCCCACCTGGGCCGGCTGGCTCACGCCGGGTGGCTGGCTGGCGTTCCAGCTGCCCGGTAACTTCGACCAGCCCAGTCACACGATCATGCGCGAGATGGCCGCGGCCGCCCGGTGGCAGCCGCTGCTCCGGGACGTCCAGCTGAACCGGCAGGCGGTCGACCCGGCCACCTACCTCGACGTGCTGGCCGCCGCCGGCTGCGAGGTGGACGCCTGGGAGACCACCTACCTGCACGTACTGCCAGGCGAGGACGCCGTCCTGGACTGGTACAAGGGCAGCGGCCTGCGGCCGGTGCTGGCCGCGCTGCCCCCGGAAGAGGGTGCGGAGTTCACCGCCGAGTACGGTGAGCGGCTCCGTGCCGCGTACCCGCCCGCGGCCTACGGCACGGTGCTGCCGTTCCGGCGCGTGTTCGTGGTCGCCCGGCGCTGACCGGGCTGGGCACGAGGGCGGTGGCCGGGCCGGGTGAAGGCGGTAGCCGTGGGCGGTTACCCGTGGGCCTGCTTGGCCGCCTCGGCCGAGATCCGCGGCTGGGTGTCCAGCTGCGAGAGCCCGTTCCAGGCCAGGTTGATCAGGTGGGCGGCGACCTCTTCCAGCTTCGGCTTGCGGGCGTCCAGCCACCACTGCCCGGTCATCGCCACCATGCCGACGAGCATCTGGGCGTACATCGGGACCAGCTTGGGGTCGTAGCCGCGGGCGGCGAAGAAGTCGGACAGGATGTACTCCACCTGGCTGGCGATGTCGCTGATCAGGCTGCCGAAGGTGCCCGAGCCCGAGGCCGGGTGCGAGTCACGCACCAGGATGCGGAACCCGTCCGAGTCGTCCTCGATGTACTTGAGCAGGACGACGGCCGCGGCCTCGAACTTTTCCCTGGTGTGCGCGCCGCCCAGGATGTCGGTGGCCATCGCCAGCAGCCGCTCCACCTCGCGGTCCACCACGACCGCGTACAGCCCTTCTTTGCCGCCGAAGTGCTCGTAGACCACTGGCTTGGACACGCCCGCCTGGGCGGCGATCTCCTCGATGGAGGTGCCTTCGAACCCCCGCTCGGCAAACAGCCGGCGGCCGATGTCCAGCAGTTGCTCGCGGCGTTCCTTGCCGGTCATCCGCTTGCGGTGGTTAGCGCCAGGGCCTGTCGCGGTCATTAGCCCATCATGGCCATCAAGCCGCCTGCTGGTCACCTGGCCTGGCCGCGCGCCGCTCAGTCCGGTCGGTCATCGAGCCGAGTTCCTTGCCCCGCAGACCGGTCAGCCGGGTGGACAGCCGCGCGCCGTCCGGCCAGCGGACGTCGTACGCCCAGCCCAGCCGTTCGGCCCAGGCGATGACCCGGGCGCTGATGTCGATCTGCCCCTTGAGCGCGCCGTGCCGCGCGCAGGTCGGGTCGCAGTGGTGCAGGTTGTGCCAGGACTCGCCGAACGAGGGGATGGCCAGCCAGGCCACGTTGCGGGACTTGTCCCGCACCTCGAAGTCCTCGTTGCCGAACGTGTGGCAGACCGAGTTGATCGACCAGGTCACGTGGTGCAGCAGGCAGATCCGGACCAGGCTGGCCCAGACGAACGCGGTCAGCGCGCCCGCGATCGACATCGACCACA
>Ga0335078_10004543_pt1 | contig 20549 bp, 19 predicted proteins | sample Lox_Sample_32_FD_206711 | JGI IMG/M metagenome (GOLD analysis project Ga0335078, IMG submission 206711) | Soil microbial communities from Loxahatchee National Wildlife Refuge, Florida, United States - Lox_Sample_3.2 | ecosystem: Environmental > Terrestrial > Soil > Wetlands | place: USA... | reverse complement strand
CTATCTCTCCCGCTTCTTCCCCTCTATCATTATTTTCCGCAATATCCGGTTGATGCGGGTTTGATAGCCCGGGCCTCTGGACTTGAACCAGTCTGCTACCTCGCGGTCCACGCGCAGCGAGATTCGCCGCTTGCGTGGACGGTTCCACCGCGACTCCCCGCCAGCTTCCTCATCCGCCAGCGATAACAGGTCGTCCTCCACCGAGGCCCGCAGCCGGGCAATCCTTGTCGCTCCGATCCGTGCCTTCTTTCGCTTTTGTTCCCGTGGGAACATATCCAAAGCCGCGTGGGGACAGCCGCCCTCGGCTGTCCGGTACCTGCCCGGACGAAAACGTCCGGGCTGCGTGTTCAGGTAAAATCAAAAGAATGGCAGGCGCATCCCAATTGGTGCAGATCGAGCTGGGCCCACCGGTCCGCCGACCCAAGCCGGACTGGCTTCGCGCCAAAGCGCCGGTGGGAGAGAATTTTCATAACCTCAAAAAACTGGCGCGCGGGCTGGGCCTGCACACCGTTTGCGAATCGGCCCAATGCCCCAACATCGGCGAATGCTGGAACCATCGCACCGCGACCTTCATGCTGCTGGGCGATATCTGCACCCGGCACTGCGGATTTTGCGCCGTGCCCAAAGGTCGTCCCGGACCGATCGATCTCGATGAACCTCGCCGCGTAGCCGAAGCTGTGGCAACGCTCGGTTTGAAACATGCCGTCATAACCAGCGTCAATCGCGATGACGACAACCTCGGCGGAGCGCGCATTTTTGCCGAGACCATCCGGCAGGTTCGAGAGCTTTCACCCGATTGCCGCGTCGAAGTGCTGATCCCGGATTTCCAGGGCCTGGATGAAGCTCTGCGCATCGTTCTCGATGCCAAGCCTGACGTGCTGAATCACAATACCGAGACTGTGCCCCGGCTGTATCGCGCAGTCCGCTCAGGTGCTCGCTACGAGCGCACTCTGCGATTGCTGGAAAATGCCAAGAAGTTCTCGCCGGGAATGGTGACCAAGTCCGGAGTAATGGTGGGACTGGGAGAGACAATGACCGAACTGGTCGACGTTTTCCGCGAGCTCGGATCGCGAGGCGTGGACATTCTTACCGTCGGCCAATATCTGCGCCCATCGCGCGATCATCTGCCGATTGCGCGCTTCTATACGCCAGATGAATTCGACTATCTGAAGATGGAAGCCCTGCGCTTTGGCTTCCGCCACGTGGAATCGGGGCCGCTGGTACGGTCCAGCTATCACGCGCACGAGCAGGCTGAAGCGACTTCGAATTTAGCCATGTAATTCTGCCAGCACGAGCGTGGCGCTCGCGCCTGCACACGCTCGCGCCTACATCAAAAAATCTTCAGACGAATCGTCAGATACTTCTTGGGGTTTTGCCGGATGGCGGTGACCAGGTTCCGGGTTTCGATGAGAAGCTGATTGGAATTGTTGAAGAACGAAGGATCCTGCAAGAATTTTCCGGCGCTGCCCTGGCCCGCGTCCAGACGATCTGTGATGGCGGAGATTTTGTCCATCGTGTTCTGCAGCTTGTTGGCGAATTCTTCATCGTTCGTCAGTTTACCCAGGGCGCCTTTGCCGGCGTTGATGTTTTCCGTCAGCCTCTTAACGTTCCCAACGGTCGCATTGGCATTGTCATACAACGCGGGATCTTTGAGGAATTTCCCGGCCGTGCCTTTGCCCGCGTTCAGGTCATCCACCATCCCGTTAATCTTATCGATGGTGGCGTCGGCTTTGCGATACAGCTCGTCATCCACGAATAATTTGCCCAGGGTGCCGTTGCCCTTTGCCACTTCGTTGACCAGGCCTTGAAACTCACTCACTGTTGCATTGAGCCGGTTATAGAGCGCTGGATCATAAATGGCTTTGCCGACCGAGCCCTGGCCGCTCTCCACGAAAGCGACGATGCGGTCGAGGCGCTTGAGCAGAGCGTCCATGTTCTGTAAAGTGCTCTGGCCCGAGCGCACCATGTCAGAAAAATCCGGGACTTCCTTGCTGGGAAGAGTGTCGCCGTCCTGAACTTCTCCTAATTTGGCGGTGGAACTGTCGATGTCGATATAGGTTTCGCCCAGCACGCCCGCGGTGGAAAGCAAAGTTACGGAATCCTTGCGCAGCGCGTAATGAAAGGTAGTACTGACTTTCATGGTTACTTCCACCGGGGTCAAGGGTTTATCGGGAACCACGCGCACCGATTTCACGTTGCCGATGTCCACGCCCGCCAGGCGCACGGGTGCGCCCGCCTTCAAACCGCTGGCGTCATCAAAATAGGATTTCAGGATGATCTTGTGCGACCAGAAACCGCCCGTGCCGCTCATCAGGAAAATCAGCACGGCCAGTGTGATGCAGGCCACCAGCACCGTTATGCCAACCTTCAATTGGGACCACTGCAGCTGTTTCTGGCTAGGCACGTCTCTCCCCAAGCGATGCCATGTGCGAGAACTCCCTGCGAGCAGTGCTGAACCGGTCGATTGGGAGCATGATAGCAGACCCTCCGCCGGGCTTCACACCCCGGACTGCCGCAGAGTCCGCAAGAAGATCAACGCCAGCAAATAGGCCGCGGCCCCACTGGCGAGTGTGAGGTTGAGTCCAAATTGAATGGCTATGACCATGGCCAGCACAGATCCCAACACACTGGAAGCCGCGTTCATGGCCCAGGCCCACTCCACAGTGTTTTCTTCAAGTGCATTACGCTGCGAAGCAGGAAACTCGGGCGCGGGGCCGCTGGCCAGCGCGCTCAGGCCGGTGGGAAATGGCATGCCCATGGCGAAACCGAGCGGGACGAGGAGCAGCGCGCTCGAGCCGAGCTTAAGCACAAAGGGCAGTCCAATCAGGGCTTCTAATAATTCTGGCAGAGCGAGAACGTAAATCAGGATCGTGGCTACGATCGCGGTCAGCGGAAGCCACGCCCGTGGTGTTTGCGCCAGCCATTTGCGCGAGGCCAGACTGCCGGCGCCGCTGGAAAGCAGCAACAGAAAAACCACAACGGTGAGTGCATAGGTCGGATGGCCGAGGAACAACACGAAACGCTGGATGAAGGCCACTTCCACCAGAATGTATCCCAGTCCGACGGCGACGAAATAGAAGAGAGGCAGGATGCGTTGCCGGCGGCCTCGCCGCACAGCCAGCGGAAGCACGAGAAATGCCAGCACCGCGAGACAGGAAATGATCAGCACCATGCCAAGCACAGCGACGCCAAGGTTGACTTTCCAATCGATTCCCTGCTGAAGCGATTCCGAGCCCAGAACCTGCCCCGGCTTTATCGTGAAAAAGAAAAATGGCGCGTTGTCATAAACGGGAGCGACGTTGTAGGGATAATTCCTGGCGAAGCCATAGGCATCATTGCCCGCGATTAAATCGGAAAAAGGATTTTCCTCCGGGGCAGAAGGCAGATAGAGCCCCGCCAAAGCCGGGTTGTCGGCGAGATGCCTTTCGACGGCCTCTTCTTCCTGAGTTGTGAATGTGGTCTTTTTCGCCAGCACCACCACCGGAATTCCATCCTCGTCAAGTTCGCCTTCAGAAACCACAATGAAGTTCCCGGCGCATTGCGCGACTCCGAGCGAGTGCAGTGCCTGCATGGCCACGGAGACCACGCGCAATGCTTCGCGCGGCTGCTGAAATTCCCAGCGCGTGATGGCAATCATTCCGTCCGGCTTGAGGTGCTGAAAATATTCGCGGAATGCCTCGACGGTGTAGAGACTGTTCTCGCTGAGCGCGAACGCGCCGGCGGCGGTGGAGGCCCAGGTATCGACTAGGGTCATTTGCACGACGTCAAATTGCTGATGCGAGCTGCGGATGAACGAGCGGCCGTCGGTCACGTGAAGGTGGACTTCGGGCCGCTGATAAAGATGATAAGAATAATCGGCGTAAAGGCCGCGCATGATGGTGTTGGCGATGATGGGGTTGATTTCGATCCCAGTCACGCTGGGGCTGCCGTTTGCGACCGCGCGCAGCACGTCCACGCCGCCGCCCGGGCCGATGATCGCGTACTCACCATGCGGGCGCAGGACATTCGCCAGCGCGGGTGGCGCTGACATCAGATCCTTTTGCCAGTCCGTTCCCTGCCACAGGGTGGGATCGGCATGCATGATGGAAGTGGAGGCATCCGCGTCGATGACGATGGTCTTCGCCTCTCCCTGGCGATCGACTTCCACGCGCGAGATTGCGTTCCAGGCGGCGAATTCAACCCAGGAGGGATCGCGCAGCAAACCTTTGGCATAAACCACGTCGATAAGGCGTCCGGAGTGATTGAATGCAACCAGGAGCAGGAGCGCGGCCGCCAAAATAGCGGCGATTCGGCGTGCTTTTTGTTGCAAAGCCCAGACAGCTCCGGCGATGGCTGAACAAAGGCCTGCAAATAAGATGGCGTTCGGGCCGCCGATCCAATTCAGCAGAGGCACCACTCCCAGGCACGCCAGGGCTCCGCCGAGCAGGTCAGCCGCGTAGAGCCGCGGGATATGCTCGGACTCACGCGCAAAGATGATTGAGAATTGCAGACCTGTCACAAAAAACGGGAGGGCCGAAGCCAGATACATAGCGGTCAGGCGGAGAAAATTCGCAAACGAAAGCTCCAGCGACACCGGGACGTGCAAGATGATCTCAAGGACCGCGGGCAGGAGCAGCGCGTTCAGGATGCACAGTCCGGCGGCGAGAGGGCGGGTTTCGAATCGCGCCAGCCGCGCTTTGAAAAGATAGGCGAAAACGCCGCCCGCACCCAGGCCGAGCAGGGCAATGGAAATCGCCAAAAAAGCGAAGTGATAGAAGAGGACGACGGAGAACAGGCGTGTGAGGGCCAATTCCAGCAACAGGGCGGAAAAGCTGCACAGCGCAATTCCGGCCACCAGCGCGGGATTTGGAGATTTCTCCGTTTGTGCCGCCGGAGCTGTGGCCAGGGTTGAGCTCATTCAGGTGGATGGAATGGGACAGTCTATCAGAAGATTCTTGCGTGGCGTCGGATTCGCGGCTTGCGGTAGTCTTCCAAATTCATCAACCACAAAGGATACGAAGTCGCATGAAGGCTGCGTCGAGCGGAGTACCTTCGTGATCCTTTGTATCCTTCGTGGTCAATAAGGACGCTGCTCGCCCCGCGCAGGGCGTTTAGAAATTCAGTTTGGAGTTTTGAGTTCCCGGTTCACAGTTAATTTCAGCTCTCTAGAATTACGTGCGCGATGGCTTCGGCTGCCGTGTGGGAAAGTGAAAGCGAAGCGCGGACCGCGCCCAGTCGCGAAGCAAACTCCGCGGCTTTGGCGTGAAACACAATGGTCGGACGGCCGCCGGGTTGGCGGCAGACTTCTACATCGCGCCAGCGCACTCCGTGGTTCCAGCCAGTGCCGAGCGCTTTCATGGCCGCTTCTTTTGCCGCAAACCGCGCGGCGTAGCGCTCAATGCGATTGGCCTTGGAATCGCAATAGGCGATTTCTCCCTCGGTGAAAATTCGCCGCAGAAAGCGGTCGCCATAGCGGTCGATGGCCTGGGCGATGCGGGGAACTTCCGCAATGTCGATGCCGGTGCCGACGATCATGAATTCTTGACCGCCTTGTTGAGTGCCGCCGCGATCAACTGGTCCTGCTCGGGAAAGACGGTACGAAGATCAAGCAGAACGCGGTCTTCTTCTACACGGGCGACGACCGGCGGATCGAAGTAGCGCAGGCGAGAGGCGAGTTCATCCGCACTCAGGCCCGGGCAGCTGATGGCCAAGAGAGAGGTAGGAAGAATTGCCGAGGGTGCGGCGCCGCCGCCAAGAATCGATTCTCCATCGAGCAACTGAATATCGACTCGTGGACTCAGCGATCCGGCAACCGCTTGCGCCCGCCTCGCGATTTCTTCCTTTGAAAGTCTCATCATGCGCAATATGGGGAGGGCATCGAAGTCGCGCTTCACGTAGGCAAGAAGCGTGGCCTCCAGCGCCGCGTAAGTCAGCTTGTCGACCCGCAGAGCGCGAAAGAGGGAGTTGGTGCGCATGCGCGAAATCAGATCGCTGCGCCCGCTGAGAATTCCGGCCTGCGGACCGCCCAGCAGCTTGTCGCCGCTGTAAGTAACGACATGAACCCCGGTTCGCAGGCTGTCGAGCACGCCCGGTTCCTGATTGACTCCAACCGAACTGAGATCGAACAGCGCGCCGCTTCCCAGGTCTTCCATGAGCGGCAAATTCTTCTTACGCGCGAGAATTACAAGTTCGTCGAGACGCGGCTGCTCGGTGAAACCGGTAATCTGAAAATTGGAGCGGTGAACGCGAAGTAAAAGCCGGGTGCGCTCGTTGATAGCGCGTTCGTAGTCGGTGATTCGAGTCCGGTTCGTGGTCCCGACTTCGCAAAGTTTCGCGCCGGATTTGGACATCACCTCAGGAATTCGGAACGAGCCGCCGATTTCGACGAGCTCTCCTCGCGAGACGATGACTTCGCCACCTTCCGCCAACGTGTTCAGAGCAAGCAAAACGGCAGCGGCATTGTTGTTGACAACGACGGTGGAAATTTCTGCGACGGATCCACCCTGTATGCTGAGAAACTTCCGGAACAGCCGGTCGGCGTGCACATCGCGTTTGCCGCGCTCGCCGGTCTCCAGATCATACTCGAGGTTGGAATATCCAGCGGCCACATCGCGCGCATGTTCGAGAGCGCTTACGGCCAGCGGGGCGCGACCGAGATTGGTGTGCAGAACCACGCCCGTGGCATTGATCACAGGGCGCAGAGAGTAGCTGAGGGCGCGACGAAGCTCGCGTCCGACCGCTTCCGCCATGCCGGAGAGGGCGAGATCAATGCCGGCGGAATCCAGTCGCCCCGCCGCAATCTCCTCTCGCAGACGGGCCAGGACCACACGGCAGGCTTCCGTGACCGCGGTTGCACCCTCCGTGGAGACGAGCGCCATCATCTCGCTCGTGCGCAGGAATTCATCTACGGAGGGAAGCTTACGAAAGAGATCGGCTTTGTTTACCAACTGCACCAGCGGATTATCCCACGCGCAATTCCAAATGCCCAAGCCTGGGCAACCGCAGATCAGTCAGAATCACAGCAGGTCCTCTCCGTTAATTGTATCCAGCGCGTAAGTGAAACTCTGGGACGTGACATGCACGGGCCCGCGGAAGGGATGATCAATGTTGGCAATCGCGACCAGGACCAGAGAAAGCAAAAATGCCAGAAAAAAGACGTGCAGCATGTGGATCCCGATATCCTCCGCGCTGAACAAGCAAGCGGAGGCGACAGTGATAACAGCGCCAACGACCAGCACGGCCCAGAGCATGGCCGGAATCTGGCTGCGGGACTGTAACTGCCGAATCCGGCGGAATTCCGTGAAGTTGCTCATTTCTGCCAGCGCGTGGTCGAGGCTGAGCTGCTGGGCCGGGGTTTGCGGCTGCACTTCGGAAAGCACGCGCCAAATCTGCTGCACGATCTCATGGCTCTTCGGGCTGACTTCCCCTTTATCCATGGCAGGCCATTCATCGTTCACTATCACGGCGGCATAACTCTTGACCAGGTGATAAATCTGCGTGCTCTCCGAAGCCGGAAGTCCACGGCTTATGCGGGACAGGTTGACCAGGGAATTGGCCTCGCGCTCGGCGTTGCTTTCCGCTAAACGAAAGTTGGTCCACACACCCGAGAGCATAAAAGCAAGAATCACGGCATAGGTAGTGCCCAGCACCTGCACGCTGGGGCCGACGATATCGTTGTGAGTGCTGCGGCGTGTGCCGGGAGGCCAAAAGCGGGCAAGCAAATAGACCAGGCTTACCGAAGCCAGAACGCTGACAATGATAACGGCGATTGAAACTGGCGTGTTCTGCAAAATCGCACCTCAGCGGAGAAACCGGATGGAGTTTTGTCGCACAAATCTCGTCCACGAGCAAGCGGTGCAGGTTGCGCGAAGAGGAACTACGCGACTTCGACCAGGCCGTAGCTCCGCTGCCAGCGGGAGCGCATATGCCGCAGCGCACGGTCGATTTCTTCCCGGGAAATCTCGGCGTTTGGGCCCGCCAGAACGGCGGCGGCTTCCCGTCTTGCGGCTTCGAGGAGCTGGCGATCGCGAATGAGGTTCGCCACCTGAAAGCTGGGCATGCCGGCCTGACGGGTCCCGAAGAACTCGCCGGGGCCGCGCAGCTCCAGGTCGAGTTCCGCAATCTGGAAGCCATCGTTGGTACGGACCATGGCGTCGAGGCGGCGCTCGGCTGGTTCGCTGACTTCGCCGGAAGTCATCAGGATGCAGTAGGAGCGGGCCGCGCCGCGGCCGATGCGCCCACGAAGCTGATGGAGCTGGGCCAGCCCGAAGCGCTCGGCGTGCTCGATCACCATGACGGTGGCATTGGCAACATCGACGCCGACCTCGATCACCGTGGTCGAAACCAGAATGTCAATCCCGCCTTTCTGGAACAGGCGCATGATCTGTTCTTTCAGGTCGGCGTCGAGACGGCCATGTAACAGCGCGACGCGCTGGCCGGGAAAAATCCGTTCCAGTTCCTTGTACATTTTCTGTGCAGCTTTAATTCCGGTTTCTTCGTTTTCTTCGATGACTGGATAGACGACATAGGCCTGATGACCGCTCGCAATTTGTTTGCGGACAAAATCCCAGACTTTTTCCGACTGATCGTCGGAAACGAGCCGGGTGACGATGGGCGTGCGGCCGGGAGGCATTTCGTCGATGACGCTGAGATCAAGGTCGCCATAGAGGGTGAGAGCGAGTGTGCGAGGAATGGGCGTAGCAGTCATCACCAGGACGTCGGGCTCGGAAGGAGCCGTCGAGCTACGCTCGACCGGACGGCCGAGGGCGGCCGTCCCTAAATGGTCTGTGTCACCGCCTTTCTTCATGAGTTTGAAGCGTTGCAGGACGCCGAAGCGGTGTTGCTCGTCCACAATGACGAGGCCAGGCCGGGCAAAGTCGACTTTTTGCTCAATCAAAGCATGGGTCCCGATCACCAGTTGGGCATTGCCTTGTGCGATGTGGCGGCGAGTTTCGCGCTTGCGATCGTCATCCAGCGATCCGGTAAGAAGAACTATGCGGTAGCCGGCCGGCTCAAGAATTCGGCGGGCTGAAAAATAATGCTGCTGGGCCAGAATTTCTGTGGGCGCCATGAACGCGACTTGATGACCATTCTCCATCGCAATGATGGCGGCCTCGAACGCGACAATGGTTTTACCCGAACCGACATCACCTTGCAAAAGCCGGCGCATGGGGAATGGCTTCTCCATGTCGGAAGCGATCTCTTTCAAGACCCGCTTCTGGGCCGCGGTGGGATGAAACGGCAAAATCTTTTTGAGAGCTTCGCGAACCCGGTCGTCGAGCTTGAAAGCGATACCGGTCTGTGCCTTCTGTTCCCGGCGCTTGAGCTCAAGCCCGAGTTCCAGGAAGAAAAGTTCTTCGAAGATGAGGCGAATGTGAGCGGGGGTTCGCGAATTCTGCAAGTCTTCAAAACTCTCGCCGGGCTCGGGCCAATGGACTTTCCAGAGCGCTTCGCGCGGGGCGATCAGGGTCAACCGGCCTCGGACTGCGGCCGGAATTGGGTCCTGCACCTCCGGCGTGAGATTCTCCAGTGCGGTATGGAGGATGCGACGAAACCAGCGCGAGGTCAGGCGGCCCTGGGCCGCCGATTCGTAAATGGGCACGATGCGGCCCACTTCGAGGGAAGTGGCAAGTTTGCGGTCGGCGGCGTGGCTCGAGCCATCTTCGGCAGGCTCGCCCAGAATTTCGAACTGGGGCTGCACCAGCTGCAATTCACCGGCGTGTCGTTCTTCTTCCACCTTGCCGTAAAGCGCGACCAGCTGACCGGGTTTGAAGCGGTCTCGAAGATAGGCGCCGTTGAACCAGATGCACTTCAAGCGGGCGCGGCCCTGTCCCGCGGTCATCTGAAAAATCGGCATGCGGCGGGTGCGAAACAGGCCCGAGTTACGCACTTCCGCGATCACGGTGGCCATTTCTCCCGGGCGAAGTTCGGCGATGCCGCGCGGGTTCAGCCGGTCTTCATAGCGAAAAGGAAGATAATGGAGAAGATCGTCGACGGTGTGGATGCTCTTGGCGGCCAGCAATTCGGCGAGCCGTGGCCCGATCCCCTTGACGTATTGAACGGAAGTGGAAAGCTCCAGCATCTCTCGGGATAGTAACAGGAGGGCAGCAGGCGTGGCGCGGCCTCCGCGCAACCATATGAACCGGGACAATTTCGGTGTCTAAGAAAGCGATGGCCAACTTCTGGCGCGCATTGCTCGCTGTGCTGGCAGGAAATGCCGCCTACTTTCTATTGATGCCACATCTTCCGCCGGCCGCCCGGCATACTCCGTTTCGTCTGGATCTGGGCCTGGCCGTCGACTTCTGGTTCTGCCTGGTCGTCTTCGGCATTATCAAGACCTTCGGTGGCTGGAAGAAAGACACAAATGAGAAGTGATGTCTTGCCCCGATGGTTACTTTCGGCACCTCGGTAACCCCGCCGGCGGCAGCTACAATTCTGGCAGAACCATGCAAAAAATCGCCATCCTCTATGACGCCAGCCAGGCGGTTTTGTCCACGGTCGATCAGGACGAAGTGCTGGAACAAATCCTCATGGTTGTGCGGGATTACTTCCATCTGAACAACGTCGCGGTCTTGTTGCTCGACAAGGAACGCAATGAATTGCGGGTATGCAAGCAGCTGGGCTGGGACCCGGCGCGGGAAAACCTGCGCCTGCCGCTGGGGACTGGAATCACGGGGGCGGCAGCGGTCCAGAAGCGGCCGTTGTATATACCGGATATAAGCAAAGACCCGCGCTACGTGAGCAATTGTTCGGGAACGCAGTCCGAACTGGCGATTCCCCTCATGGTGCGCGATGGCGTGGTCGGAGTGCTGGATTGCCAAAGCGAGAATCTCGATCACTTCGATCCCGAAACCACGGACCTGCTGACGCTGTTTTCGACTCAGGCCTCGATGGCCTTACAGAACGCGCACCTGCATTCGCTGGAGCGGCGCCGCGCCTCGCAACTGGAAGCCATCAACTCCATTGCGCAGGAAACCACGCTGGTGCTGGAATTGAGAGAACTGCTTTCCAAAGTTTGCGTGAAAATCCAGAAGGCATTTCAGGTCTCGCACGTTTCGATTTTGCTGAAAGAAGAGCAGGACCTGGTGTTGCGCTCGCAAAGCGGCAAGCTTACCCCGCGCGTGACCGAGGGCGAACGCCTGTCCGCGGGATCAGGGTCCTGGGGACAGGCATTGGAAACCGGCAAGACCCGGATTGAAAACAATGTCAAAGCGGTGGCCGGCGAAATTGCGCTTTACGAAGAAACCAGCTCGCGCATGTGCATTCCTCTGGTTTCCTTCGGTCATACCCTGGGAGTTCTGGTACTCGACAGCAAGCAAAACGGCGCTTTCAGCGCAACCGATATCCAGCCGCTCGAGTCCGTCGCCGATATTTGCGCCACCGCCATTCAGAACGCGCACTACGTCGAGCGGGTGCAGCAACTAGCCTATCTCGATGGACTCACCGGCATCTTCAACCGGCGGTATTTCGAAATGCGCATCGCCGAAGAAATGGAACGGGCGCGGCGCTTCAACAGCGGCATGGCCGTAATTATGGTGGATATCGACCAGTTCAAACGCCTCAACGATGAATTCGGCCACTTACTGGGAGACGAAGTGCTGCGCCAGGTGTCTTCGATCTTCCATCAGCAGCTTCGGAAGATCGACGTGGTGTGCCGCTACGGCGGGGAAGAGTTTGCCATTCTCCTCTCGCAGGCCACTGCCAAACACGCGCTGAGTGTGGCGGAGAAATTAAGGCGGCTGGTGGAATCTTGGCAATTCCCCGGTGTGCCTCGCCCAGTGACCATTAGCGCCGGTGCGGCTGCGTTTCCGGATCACGGAACTACTCGTGACGATTTGGTAAAGGCCGCCGACGCCGGGCTGTACGCGGCGAAACAGGAAGGCCGCAACCGCGTGCGCCTGGCTTCCGAAAACCGCGTCGGGTACGGCGCGGGCATCTAGCTGGCTGGTGGTTAATCCGTGTCGATCCGTGGCTGGATTTTCCCAAACCTTCTTTCGCTCTCAGATATCAGCGTGCCGCGGATGCGGTTGATTTTCAAGTTCGCGGTGGAGTTCTCTTTCCTGTTCGCGAAACTGGCGCTGAACTTCCTCCATTTCCTTTCGCCACTCGTCCCCATGCGCGCGGAATTCGCGAGCCGCTTCTTCCGCCGCCGCTCTTGCCTGCTGGATTTGCGTGTCGCTCATCTGCCGCGCTGCTTGCTCTAATTCCGGTTCCAGGCGGGCCATCTCGGCCTTCAGTTGGCTCAGGTCGATTTGCGCGATGCTGTCCAGGTCGGGAACCTGATAGCTCTCGTAGAGCCGGGACTGTTTGCGTTCCGGTAAAGTCAGCGTAATGGTCTGTTCTTTCCTTTCGCGGATAATACCGACGCTAACAGTGTTGTTCTTGCGGCCATGGAGTGCGTGGGAGAAGTCGCCCGTATCGCTGACCGTCTCACCGTTTACTTTGACAATTACGTCGCCGGCGCGGAATCCCGCCTTCTCGGCGCTGCTCCCTTTCTCGACGGACCGGACCAGAACACCCTGGCCATTCTTGGCGCCGAAGAAATCGCCCAGCTGGGGGGTAAGGTTTTCCACCATGAGACCGCTTCGCAGGGAGGAATGCACAACCACGATACTCACAGGAACGTCGATGTCGGGAAACGCGGGCATCGCCGGAATAGCAGGAATAGCTGGAGTAGCCGGCATGGCCGGCATGGCCGGCATTACGAACTTGTAGTGCTTGCTTTCGGGAACCATCAGCGCCTTGCGGTCGGCAAGTTGGGCTTTGATTGTCATCGCTTGGCCGTCACGGCTAATGCCCAGGGTCACGATGCGTCCGGGCGGAATTTCGCGGATCATGCGCCGCAGCTGCTCCACACTTTCTACTTGCGTTCCATTCAGTGTCAGGATGACGTCGTGCTCTTTCAATCCCGCCTTGCCGGCAGGAGCGTCCTGATCCACCATGGTGACTTCTACGCCCTGTTCTTCTTTGAGCTTGAGATCACCGAGGCGGTCGGTCGTGACGTTGCGGGTGTCTACGCCTAAGTAGGCTCCGCCAGACTCGTCGCTGGAGTAGCCCGAGGGCTCGCCAAGCTCGCGGGAAAAAACCTGGGTCGCCGGGATGAAGACGAACAGACACAGGATGCCCAGAGTTAGTTTGAGGGTTGAGTTTTGCATGGGTTCCTCCCTCGCCGCAAGAACCTACTGGCTGACACGCCGGAAACTGATATTGCCGGTGGTGGTCCGAACCTTGAGCACCGGCCCGCCGCCGTTCAAACTGCCTTCCGCGCTGACGGTCTTGGGACCGTAGTCTCCGCCTTCGGAAGTGACTCGCAGTTCACTGAAATCCGAGCGGATGCTGTGGCCATTGGCCACTTCAATCGAAGCGCGAACCGTAATGTTCAGGTCGGAAGGCAGATAAACTGTGATGTCCCCCACGGAAGTTTCCAATACCGAGTCGCCGCCTTCAGAGCCGTTCTTCACGAACCTGGCAGTGATGGTCCCGGCCCCGGTTTCCGCATGCACAGCGGGCACTCCGTTGAGCTCGATCGTGCCGCTTCCGGTTTCCGCGCGCACCGGCCCCTTGGCCGAGGCCAGGCGGATGCTGCCGCCTCCGGTTTCCAATTCCGCGCCCCCGTCGATCTGTCCCAGTTCAATGCTGCCACCGCCAGTGCTGGCCCTGACATGACCGGCGCAGTGTTCAACGTCAATGCTGCCGCCGCCAGTTTCCAGCACCGCCCCCTGCAGGCTGCTTTCCAGGCGGATACTGCCGCCGCCACTTTCGGCGTTGACCTTGCCCTTGGCCGAAGCCACCCGGATGCTGCCGCCGCCGGTATGCAGGTCGACATCTCCGCCGATCGTGCCCACCTCGATGCTGCCTCCGCCGGTCTCGGCGTTCACGGCTCCGCCGATATCATCGAGGTGAATGCTGCCGCCGCCACTTTCGGCTTCAACCTGTCCCGCGATGGCGGCCGCCGCGAGGCTCCCGCCTTCGGTTTCAAACTTCACCAAATTCATCTCACGCGGAACTTCGATCGAGAAGTCGCTGACGAAGCGATGCGGGTTTCCACCCTGCCAGTCGGCCACGATCCAGGCCGTGTCGCCGCGAACGTACGCGGTGATCTTGTACGATTCCAGCTCCCGGCGCGCCGTTTCCTGCGAGGAAGAATTCACATGATTGCGAACCGTATAACGAATCCCTGACTGCGAGCCGCCCTGGACCCGAACCGAGCCGACGTCGACCTTTACCCTGAGATTCTTTGTGGCGGCTAGATTGCCGGTGACGACTTCTTCGGCCCAGCCTTGACCTTCACGATGAGTGCGGCTTTCCTGCTGCGCGGTTGCCAACGGCAACGCCAGCAGAAACACCGCGACGAATTTAGCGAACTTCTTCAACATTTCCTCTCCGATTCAAGCTGCACGACTGAGACGCTCGCGCCTACAACGCTCGCGCCCACACAACTAATCAATCTCCGGCAACTGCGCCAGCACCCGACGCGCCTGCAGCCGGATGTACTGATTCGAGTCATTCTCCGCCAGTTTCTGCAATGTCTGCCGGACACTGCTGTCAGCGGAGCACGGTTCGAGCAAATGCAACGCTTCAGTACGAAGGCCGGAATTGGAATCGTTCATCAAGGCTTCCAGCACGGCGTCGCGGACACGCACGTCATCCTTTACATAGGGCCCCAGACCTTCAAGCGCTTTCAACCGCACCCCAGGATTCGAATCGTAGCGCAGCGCGTACAACAGGGCCTCGCGCACGTGCGTGTCATTCGGTTTCTGGATCAGCAAATCGACGGAATCCATGCGCACGCCGGAGTTGTAATTGTTGCGCGCGGCAAAAAGCAGTAACTGCTGGATGCGCTGATCGTTCAGCGATCCCTGGGCTTCCTGCGTGGAAACTGTGTTGTATTTGATGTTGATTTGGTCGGAGCCGGGCTGCTGATCGATGGACTGAATACCTGTAATAGACGATTCAGAAGGAGGAGCTGCCAGCGGCTCAACCACCCGGTTTGAATTGTTCATTACTTTGTAGGTGGCGCCGATTCCGCCCGCGAAGCCGACGATGAAGATTGCCGCAGCCAGCGCCGGGGCAAATTTGATGGGCCGCAGCCAGGCGCCGGGATCAAAGATCAGTCGCTGCCAGAACCCGCCCTGCTCGGTGGTCTCGAGCGTTTCTTGCAGACGCATTCGCGAAGCCGCCACCAGATTGGGCGATGGCTCCTCCACGGGAAACTTGGAGAGCGTGGTCTGCAGCTGCCGGTTGGACTTTAATTCCGCGGCGCAGTCCGGACAGCGCGCCACATGCTGCTCCAGTTCGTAGCGAGCGTCGTCCTGCAGCTCGTTGTAGACGTACAAAAGAATATTTTCGCGCACCCATTCACATTTCATAATTGCGCCCCCGCAATGGGGAAATTCAAATAAGTCAGTCTCATCGCATGTCCGCCAGCGCGCCACGCAATTTCTGAGTGGCGCGGAATAAGGTATTTTTGGCCGTTTCTTCCGTGGTATGCAATATCTCGCCCACGGTACGCAACTTGAGTCCGTGATAATGCTTCAGTTCGAACACCATGCGCTCGCGCGGCGTCAGCCTTTCCAGCGCATGATTGATGCGCGTGCCCAGCTCCCGCCGCATCAGATCGCGTTCAGGATTTGCCCCCGCCCGCGCATCCGGGACCCGGTCGAGAACGTCGTAGGTCTCGCCTTGCGCATCCACCGCAACCGGAGCATCTTCTTTGCGCACTTGTTTCTTACGCAAATGATCGAGGCACAGATTGGTCACGATGCGGTAAATCCAGGTATAGAAGGAGCATTCAAAGCGGAAATTGCCCACGCTTTTGTATGCCTTCAGAAAAGCTTCCTGGTAAATATCCTGGGCTTCATGTTCCGATCCCGTGAGGTGGAGAGCCAGACGCAAGACTGCCTGGTCGTAGTGCTTCACCAGTTCCTCGAAGGCGGCGCGATTGCCGCGCTGCGCTTCGCGGACCAGTAACGTGTCATCAATTCGGACTAGCCCTTGCCCAGCCATCTGCCCCCGCCAAGAGGGGTGTCGAGTTGCGCTGCTGCCTTCCCACTCACGTCGAAGTCTGTCGGGAGGGGAACACTCGCCAACCGTAAAAGTTGCTGCCCACGCATCGGCCGGCATGTTTCTGGGTCCTCAATAAGACCGGTCGGCTGCCGCTGCAAGCCGTTCTTCCCGGTCGCATTGCTATGGACGTGCCAGTCAGGGAACCGTGAGCAGAGATTACCAACGTTTGGCAGGATTCTTGCTACGAGGCACGAGCCTCCCGCCCGTGCACTTCCAATCGATTGTGGGCCGAGAAGTCCCCGCCCACGCATGAAAACCTATTCCGACGCTTCCTTCTCAATAACCACCTTCAGGTGGGTCGTGACGTCCTTATGCAGTTTGATCGGCACCATGAACTCGCCCAGAGATTTGAGCGGGTCGTGGAGCTGGATCTTGCGGCGATCTAGATCGAAGCCCTTTTTGCCAAGCGCTTCCGCCAGGTCGCCCGAGGTGACGGAGCCGAAGAGCTGATCCTGTTCTCCCGCCTTGCGGGCGAAGGAAACAGAAAGGCCCTCGAATTGTTTGGCCAGTTCTTCCGCTTGCGCTTTTTCTTTGGCCGAGCGGCGAACCGCCGCGGCCTTCATCTGCTCGATGACTTTCTTGTTGCCGGCCGAGGCTTCAATGGCCAGCTTGCGCGGCAGCAAATAATTGCGGCCAAAACCTTCGGCGACTTTGACCACATCGCCCCGCGAGCCCAGTTTCGGCACATCTTCCTTGAGAATGACTTCCATGATGAGTGACTCCCTGACTCTTGGCCACCGATTGGCAACGGATTATCACGGACAAGTCTTTGCAAAGATCCGCGTGAATCCGCGCAATTCTGTGGCAGATTTTTTAAAGCGCCCGGCCGGCAAACGGCAACAGCGCAATGTTACGGGCCTGCTTGATAGCGGTCGACAGGCGCCGCTGATGCGGAGTGCACACGCCGGTCAAACGGCGAGGCACGATCTTGCCGCTTTCCGCCACGAATTGCGCGAGCAGCCGAACGTCTTTGTAATTGATCGCCTCGATCTTTTCGACGCAGAACTTGCAGACTTTCTTGCGGCGAAAATACTTGCGCCCGCCTTCACGCCCGCCCGGACCCCCGGGTCCGCCTCCGGGGCGAAATGGACGCCGTTCCCCGCGATCTCCACGTTCTTGGCGCTCCGGACGCTCCGGAGTTGAAGGTGTTTCTGAGGTCGTCGCCTGGGCCGTTGTGTTTGCTTCTTCCGCCATGATGCTCCTTATCGTAAGTCGTTAACTCGTCTACCGCCGGCCTGATCCAAATCAACGCCAGGCCAATGTTGATGCCGTTACTTTATGCCGTGACGGCGGCCGGTTCGCTGCCGGCTTCCGCTGCCGGCGCTGCAGAAGCTTTGCGCCGCGCGGCGCGAATCTTGGCAATTTTCTCCAGCCGCTTCTGTTCTTCGTCGATCCGCACGGTCAAAAATTTGAGTACCGGTTCCGTCACGCGCAAACGCCGTTCGAGCTCGTGCATGACTGCTCCGCCGCCCTCGACGGTGAGCAGAATGTAGAGGCCGTCGCGGAACCGCCGAACACTGTAGGCCAGCCGGCGCTTCCCCATTTTCTCGACGTTTTTCATGTGCCCGCCTGAGGAACTCACGGCCGACTCCAGCGCGGAAATCAGCTTATCCTGTTCCTCTTCCGGCATATCCGGACGAACGATAAACATCAGTTCATAAGTGCGATTCATTTAGCTCTCCAATCCTTTAGCACTATCATCCTGAGCGCAGCGAAGGACCTATGCCGTGACAACCTCTTGTCGAAGGCCGCCAACTATTCCTCCGGTTCAGCTTTGCGGTTGAACCGGTTCATCGCCGCTGCCACGCCTTCGGTCAAAATCACTTTCACAGCCTCCGCCGCTGTATCCAGTACCCCGTCGACGATCTTTAACTGCGCCTTGCGGAACGGCCGCAAGATCTTTTGCTCGGGCGCAATTCCCAGCCGAATTCTTCCGATTTCTTCCGTACCCAGCGCGCCGATAATCGAAGCCATTCCGTTATGTCCAGCGGAACGTCCCCGCTGGCGAACCCGGATCGTGCCCAGGGGCAAATCGAGTTCGTCGTAAATCACCACCAGGTCATGTTCCGGCCTGGCTTCGTACTTCGCGACCAGTTCCCGCACTGCCGTGCCGCTCAGGTTCATGAAGGTTTCCGGCTTGACCAGCAAAACCTCTTTTGAACCGATCACTCCGCGCGCGGTCAGCGCCTTGCACTGGCGGTTTCGAACTTCAACGCCCAAATCGTCGGCGATGCGATCGATGGCGAGAAATCCCAAGTTGTGCGGCGTGAACTGATACTCGATGCCCGGATTGCCAAGGCCAACGATCAGCTTCACGCGCCTATTTCTTTTCCTTCTTCTCGGCCTTCTCCGGTTTCTCGGCCGCAGCCTCGGCACCTTCCTCGCCCTCAACCTCCTGCTTGCCCTTCTTAATGACTTCGGGCTCGGCTGGAGCAGCGGCAGCTTCGGCGGCAACGGTTTCTGGCGTCGGAGCAACTTCTTCCTTCACCGAAGTGATGTGTGCCACCGGCTGGTTCGCATCCGTCAGAAACTTGAGTTTCTCGCCATGCGGCAGATCGGAAACACGCAGCACTTTGCCGAACACCAGCTCGCTGACGTCCGCCTCAATCGACTCGGGAATGTCACCGGGCAAACATTCCACTTCCACCTCGCGCAGAATTTGCTCGAGAATTCCGCCCTGCTGTTTTACGCCCGCAGCTTCGCCCTTGAGCGCGATGGGGACATTGACCCTGAGCTTCTGGTCCATGGCGATGCGCTGGAGATCGATGTGCAGCAGCGCGCCTTTGACCGGCTCATATTGCCAGTCGACGATCATGGCTTTGGTGCGCTCGCCGCCATTCAACGCCAGATCGAAAATTGTGTTGTGGCCGGTCGCGGAACGAAGAATGCGCGAGACCTGCCGCGGATCAAGCGCGAGAGTGAGCGCGTCTTTCCCCGCTCCGTAGAGCACGGCCGGAACTTTCCCTTCGCGGCGCACCCGGCGTGCGGCGTTCTTGGTGCCGGAAGTGCGCGGTTGCGCTTCCAAAACATTGCTTTCGGTTGCAGTCGCCATAATTTTGATTCCCGCTTACGAAAATAATTTGCTCACTGAAGCTTCTTCATGGATTGCCTGGATGGCACGTCCAATCAAACCGGCCACCGTGCGCACCATAATCTTGGGTTCATTTTTTGCCGCTTCGTTCAGCGGAATAGTATCCGTGACAACCACCTGCCGGATGCAGGACTTCGAAAGGTTCTCAACTGCCGGACCTGAAAGCACAGGGTGCGAGCAGCAGGCATAGACCGCGCTCGCGCCATTTTCCATCAGAGCGCTCGCCGTTTTGACCAGGGTGCCGGCGGTATCGATCAAATCGTCGAGCACCAGGCAAGTCCGGCCACGGACATCGCCGATGACGTGCATAATCTCGGCTTCGTTCATCTCTGGGCGGCGCTTATCCATGATCGCCAGAGCAGAATCCATCTTCTTCGCGAAAAAGCGCGCCCGCTCCACGCCTCCGGCGTCCGGCGAAACCACGGTCAGGTCGGGCAGATTCATTTCCTTGAAATGGCTCACCAGCACCGGCGATGCAAATAGCGGATCCACCGGGATGTTGAAAAACCCCTGGATCTGCGCTGCGTGCGGATCGATAATCAGCGCCCGATTAGCCCCCGCGGTGGTCAGCAAGTCCGCCACCAGCTTCGCTGAAATTGGCGAGCGCGGCTTGTCCTTGCGGTCTTGTCTCCCGTATCCGTAATAGGGAATCACCGCCGTGATCCGCCGCGCCGAAGCTCGCTTCAGCGCGTCAATCATCAGCAACAGCTCCATCAAGTGCTCATCGACCGGCCGCGATGTCGGCTGAATCACAAACACATCCGCGCCGCGCACATTCTCCTGAATCTGGACATACGCCTCGCCGTCCCGGAAGCGCGTCACCAGGGCCTGGTTGCGGGCCAGACCGAGAAACGCGCAAACATCATCCGCCAGCCGTTCATTGGCGGTGCCGCTGAAAATCTTGAATTTGTCATCCACGCGAGCGCGTTGCGGCTTGCGCTCTGGCTTCTCTTCGGGGCTCACTTTTTTTTCAGTCGCGGTCTTTTCCGCCGCTGTTGCAAGAGTTGCCATATGAACCAGCCTCTAGCCGTTAGCTCTTAGCCTTTAGCTCAAACTCGTCGTGATCAGCTTTTAGCCAAAAGCCAATAGCCAAAAGCTGTTTTCTGGCTGGGCCGCTAGGATTCGAACCTAGACAAAGTGCTCCAAAGGCACTTGACCTACCATTAGTCGACGGCCCAGTCTGGATTGCCGATTTACGTTTTCAGATTGTAGATTGAAAACCCGGCCCTCAGAACAGAAATCAACAATCCAAAATCTTCAATCTACGATCCTTTTCCAATACTGTTGCCGCGTCAGCGTGACCGTCGCCTGCGCTGGAAAGCCGCTTCGCCGCAATTCTGCAGCGGCTTTTTCCGCCCTGCCGCGGGTCAAAAACAGCCCAAACAGCGCCGAGCCAGAGCCCGAGAGCGAGGCA
>Ga0335078_10004542_pt1 | contig 20551 bp, 22 predicted proteins | sample Lox_Sample_32_FD_206711 | JGI IMG/M metagenome (GOLD analysis project Ga0335078, IMG submission 206711) | Soil microbial communities from Loxahatchee National Wildlife Refuge, Florida, United States - Lox_Sample_3.2 | ecosystem: Environmental > Terrestrial > Soil > Wetlands | place: USA... | reverse complement strand
GACATCGGCGAAGGGGAGCCGCCCGGTCATGCCGCGCGGTCGTGCCTGATCGGCACGCGCCTCGCGGATGAAATTTCGCTCGACGCGTTCGGCGCCGATGACCAGACTGCGAAGCGGACCTCGAAGCTGGTCGACTGGGCGCGCCCCGTTTCGGCGTTCATGTGGTCGCTCAAGACGGTTGCGCCCGACGGCTCGCTGAGCGAGAAGAGCGAGCGCCTGCGCGCGATCCGCGCCGAGGGTCACGTGACCCGCTCGCTGATGAGGGCGCGCTGTTACCGGGGCGCCGACATCGCGCGCAAGCTTGGGTTCTCCGAGGCGACGGCGGAGGCGATTCGGGCGCTCGACGAGCACTGGGACGGTAACGGCCAGCCGCACGGGCTGAGCGGCGAGGACATCCCGCTGGCGGCCCGGATCATGTGCCTGGCGCAGACGGTGGAGGTTTTTTACACCGCACGCGACGCCCACATCGCTTACCGCGTGGCCGCGAAACGCAGCGGGCAGTGGTTCGATCCGGCCCTGGTCACGGCTCTGGGGTCGTTGCGCAACGACCATCGGTTCTGGCAGTCGCTGCGCTCGCCGGACATGTCGGCGGTCGAGCCTCCCGACCGCGTCCTGACCGCCGACGAGGATCGCCTCGACCTGATCGCCGAGGGGTTCGCGGCCGTGATCGACGCGAAGTCGCCGTGGACCCATGAGCACTGCGATCGCGTCCGCATGATTGCCGTCGGGATGGCGAGGGTGCTGGGCTTCGACGAGCCCGACCTCCGCGAGTTGCGTCGAGCCGCGCTCCTCCACGACATCGGCAAGCTCTCGATCTCGAACCGGATCCTCGACAAGCCCGGCCCGCTGACCGAGGAAGAGCGGATCAGGTTCCAGTCCCACCCGCTCCCTCACTGAGCAGATCCTGGCGCGAGTTCCGAGTTTCGGGGGGCTGGCGGCGCTCGCGAGCGCGCATCACGAGCGACTCGACGGTCACGGCTACCCGCGCGGCCTCGCAGGTGACGAGCTGACGAGATCGATGCGCGTGCTGGCCGTCGCCGATGTCTACGAGGCGCTGATCTCCGACCGTCCGTACCGGGCAGCCTTCTCGCCACGGGACGCGCTCGAGCTGATGAGCGCCGACGTGCCCTCCGGTCTCGACCCCGAGGTCTTCGCCGCGCTCAAGTCGGTGGTCTTTGTGGCGCCCGCCACCTTCTAGGAACACGCTCGCCGTTTCGCTTCCCTACCATTCCCGGCCGAGGCCCGATACTTGTCGACCGATCCTGACAGCACCCCCTCGTTCCGCGCGGCGCTCGCACCCGACGCGCTCCGGGAGGCGATGGTCGTCCGCCGGCCGGTGTTCGCGAATCCTTGGGATTCGACCGAGGACATGGGGGCCTGCTATCTCGCGATCGCGGTCGTCGACCCGTTCCTGCTGTGGGTCGGCGGCAAGCTGATGGGCGCGATTTTCGGCTTCAGCTCACACTGGCCGCTCGGGGTGTTCATGGTCGCCGCACTCGTGGGCGCCGCGGGCTTCATGACGATCGTGGGGCGCAAACGCACCAACCTCACGGTCGACATCCTGACGATCACGGCATGGGTGGTACTCGGACTGATCGTCGCGCCGATCATCGGCCTCGCGCTGTCACCCCTGCCCGCGATCATCGTCTACGCGGTCATGCTCGCCGGCATCTTCGTGTACGTGCTGCGCTTCGGGCAGTTCGACGTCTCGTTCCTGCGGACGGTCAGCTGGCCGATCACCTGGAGCCTGGTCGCGCTGTTCTTCGCCTTCTGCGCCCACCAGCTCGTTCTTTACCAGTAGCCGGTCCTCGCGCTTTCGCAGCTCCTTCTGCCGCCGGCGCTCGGCCTTTGAGAGCTTCCGGCCGCGGTGGACGTCGCATCCACCCATGATCGAGACCATGCGGATGCGGATCACCGGACCGCCGTGCGGTGCTACATCGTCGGCGGGTTCGACGTCGTTCCCGCCCATGATCGCCAGGTTCGAGATCTCGACCTCGACCCCGTCAGGGACCCAAATGTCGCCGCCGCCCATCACCGAGTAGACGTTTAGCTGGGTGACGCGATCCGACAGCTCTACGTCGTTGAGGTCGATGTCGCTGCCGCCCATGATGTTGAGCACGGTGCACCGACTCCCGATCCGCCACCGGCCCCGGCGGTCGGAGCCACCCATGATCGACACGACCCACCGGTCGCCGCCCGGACCCTCGCGCACCGTGAGGCCGCTCGCCCGCGCCGGGGAGACCACGGGCCGGGCCACGCGGTCCGGCACGGTGACGTCGGCCACGAGCAGCTCGAGCTCGCGTACGGTAGGGGCCGTGTAGGCCGCCTTGAGGCGGTCCTCCAGCTCCTCGACGGTCAGCCGACCCTCGCCCATCGCCCGGCGGAGCGTCTCGGCTGTCTGCTCCCGCTCGGCATCGGAGGCGCGGAGATCCGGACGCTCGCCGCTCATGCCGCGGATCGTACGTCAGCGAACGGGGCGGCAGGCGGTGCGCAGGAACGAGCAGCGCACGACCGTCCCGACCATCCACGCGCCGGGAACCGGTCCCCAGAAGCGGCTGTCGTCGGACACGCCGCGGTTGTCGCCCAGCACGTAGTAGTCGCCCGCTGGGACCCGCACCGGGTTCGGGAAGCTGCACGTGGTCGCGCCGCCGGTGCACGGATCGATGTACGGCTCGCGCAACGCGACGCCGTTGACGACCGCACGCCCGTTCACGATCGCGACGGTGTCACCGGGACCGGCAATGACGCGCTTGACGAACGTGTCCTTCGACTCCTCGGGCAACGGGACGCCGCAGGGCTGGCTAAAGCCTTGCCCCTGCGCGCTCGCGCCGCACTGCGGATTCTTCGGTCGCGCGCCCACAGGCGGATGGAACAGCACGATGTCGCCCACCTGCGGGGCGTGGGTGCTCTCAGCCGCCACGCGCTCCCCGATCTGCAGCGTCGGCTCCATCGAGCCCGACGTGACCTTGTAATAGCTGACGTGCTTGTGCGCGACGAGCCACAGCGCGGCCAGCGCGAGAACGGCGACCGCCAGCGCCCGGCGACCGATCCGCCGCCGGACCGGCTTCCCCAGCGGCAGGGACGACACTTCCATGTTGGTCTGATCGGCACGGCGCGGGCAAGCCTTGACCGGGCGCCGCATCCGGACGACTCGACATATTGGAGCCCTCCATGATCGACGCACCGGCCGTCCCGCAGTTGAGCATCGCGAGCGCGCGGCGGATCGCGCTTGCGGCCCAGGGGTTCGGCCGGCCTCGCCCCGCGAAGCCGGCGGGCATCAACCGGATCGTGGCGCTCGTGGAGCAGCTCGGCGTGCTGCAGCTGGACTCCGTCAATGTCTTCAGCCGGGCCCATTACATGCCGGTGTTCTCGCGGCTCGGGCCCTACGACCGCGCGCGCCTCGACCGCATCGCCGGCCACGGCCTCGGCCGGATCGACCGCCGCCTGGTCGAGTACTGGGCGCACGAGGCATCGCTGATTCCGATCGAGCGCCATCCCCTGTTTCGATGGCGGATGGCGGACGTCGACCGCGAGGCCTGGGGGTCGATCTCCCGGATCGCGCGCAACCAGCCCGAGCTTGTGGCCGAGACGCTAGAGCTGGTCTCGGAGCAGGGGCCGATCCGCGCGCGCGACACCGGCGCAGTCCGACCGCCGCCACGGCCCGGGCACATGTGGAACTGGCACGAGGGCAAGGTGGCGCTCGAGCACCTGTTCTTCACCGGCCGGGTGGGCGCCACCCGGCGGGTCAATTTCGAGCGGCTCTACGACATGATCGAACGTGTCGTTCCAGCTTCGGTTCTTGCGGTGCCGACGCCGGACCCTGAGGACGCGCAGCGCGAGCTCGTGCGAATGGCCGCCCGGGCGCTCGGGGTCGCCACCGAGCCCGACCTCGGCGACTACTTCCGCCTGCCCCGCACAGCCTCGAAGGCGCGCGTCGCCGAACTGGTTGCGGCCGGCGAGCTGATCCCGGTCGAGGTCAAGGGGTGGACGGCGCCGGCGTACCTCTGGCCCGACGCCCGCCGGCCGCGCCGGCTCAATGCTCGCGCGCTCCTGTCGCCGTTCGACTCGCTGATCTGGTTTCGCCCGCGCACCGAGCGGCTGTTCGACTTCCACTACCGGATCGAGATCTACACCCCGGCCGCCAAGCGCGTGTACGGCTACTACGTGCTGCCGTTCCTCCTCGGGGAGACGCTGGTGGCGCGGGTCGATCTGAAGGCCGACCGGCAACGGGACGCGCTCCTCGTCCAGGGGGCGTTCGCCGAGGACGGCGTCGACCGTGGGTACGTGGCTCGTGAGCTCGCCGCCGAGTTGCGGGTGGTGGCCGCGTGGCTAGGCCTCGCGCGGGTCGCGATAGCGCGGCGCGGAGATCTGTCCCGCGAGCTGGCTGCGATCATCGAGTGATGACGGTCGTCAGGCCGGCATCGCTGGACGACGTCGACCGGCTCGTGTCGATGTACGAGTGGCTGTTCGCGCCGCCGGGATCCCGGCCGTCCCGCTGGGACCCGCAGGGCGCGGCGGTCGCGCTGGGCCGAGCAGTGAGCTCGGGCAAGGCGGTCGTGCTGGTGGCCGCGCTCGACGGCGAGCTCGTCGGGTTCTGCACGGCGTACGACGAGCTCGAGTCGGTGCGCTTCGGGCGCCGCGTATGGGTCGAGGACCTCGCGGTCGATCCCGCCCGCCGGTCGCTCGGGATCGGCAAGCTCCTGCTCGACGAGGCCACCTGGGCTCGGTCCCGCGGCGCGTCCCATCTCGAGCTCGATTCGGCTGAGAGCCGAGCCGACGCGCACCGGTTCTACGAGCGCGAGCAACCGAGCTGGCGCTCGATCTGCTTCGGGTGGGAGCTGTAAGTAAGGCCTCGAAATGGGCATACGCCGGATGGCAGCGAGACGATCCGCCGCTACCTTCAACACAAGGTCATGTTCGAGCTGCTTCAGAACCACGCCACCGGCATGCCGGTCCTCGACGCCGAGGCGGATTTCCGCCGAGCCCGGCGCGCCCACGCGGTGGCGCGGGTCGGTCGCTTGCTGAGGCGTGCGCCGGATTGCCGCCACCCCCGCACGCTCGGCGACCCCGCACTGTCGCTCGGAGGATTTCCGCGCGCGCAGGTCGTCCGCCTCGATGACATCGTCGGCACGCTCGAGCCCACACCCCACTTCGACGCCCGCTTCCGGCCGGCATCGGAGGTCGTGCGCGGACGCTGGCAGCGGATCGCACTGGCCCACCGCCGAGGCGATGCGCTGCCGCCGATCGACCTGATCAAGCGGCCCGACGGCTACTACGTGCTCGACGGGCGCCACCGCGTGTCCGTGGCCCGCGCGCTCGGTCATCCCGACATCGACGCGCGCGTGAGCGGCGGGCGCGCCTCGCCCTAGACGGCCCCGGCGAGACGCGCGGCGAGCGTGCGCGCGGCCTCCGCCAGCTCGGGCGGGTCGAGCACCTCCATCGGCTCGCCGAGCGTCGCCATCCACACGAGGAAGCCATCCGTCCACCTGCTCCGGCTGGTCACGATGCACGCGTCATCGCCGTCGGGCTCGACCGCCGCGTAGCGGGCCGGGATCCGGCCGCGGACGCCCGCCGCCGCGGCACGGAGCCGGATCCGTCCGGGCTCGGCGATCGCATCGGCATCCCTCAATCCGCGCAAACGCTCCTTGACGAACGCGGCTGGGTCGCCACCGGGCACGGTCCGCCGCGGGCCGCGCTCTCCAGCGCGCAGACGCCCGCGGATCCGATCGATGCGGAAGGTGCGCCAGTCGTCGCGATCGACGTCGAACGCCACCAGGTACCAGCGGTAACCGCTGTACACCACGGAATGGGGCTCGGTGTTGCGCTGCGATGCCTTGTCATCTCTGGCGATGTAGGCGAAGCGCAGGCGCGTGCGGTCCCGGCATGCGCCCGCCAGCGTCGCGAGCACGTCGGCATCGATCTGCGGACCCTCGACGCCGAACGTCGAGGTCGCGTCGCTGAGCGCGCTCACGCGCCGGCGCAACCGGTCGGGCAGGACCTGCTCGAGCTTGGACAGGGCGCGCACCGACGTCTCCTCGATCCCGGCGATCCCGCCGGCGGCCGCGGTCCGCAGACCGACGGCAACGGCCACGGCCTCGGCGTCGTCGAGCAGCAGCGGCGGCAGCTCGCCGCCGGCGCCGAGTCGGTAGCCGCCGGCCACGCCGGGGGCGGCCTCAACCGGGTAGCCGAGCGAGCGCAGCTTGTCGACGTCGCGGCGGATCGTGCGGGGGCCGACCTCGAGCCGGTCGGCGAGCTCCTGGCCGGTCCATTCCCGGCGCACTTGCAGGAGCGATAGCAGGGCGAGTAGGCGAGCGGATGTCTGGACCATGATGCCGGGCATGGTTCCACAGATTGCGGACTGTAACTGTCCGCAATGAGCCGCTTGGCGTGGTTTTGCGGACCGTTATTGACCGCAATTGCCGAAAGGCTTCGGGCCATGTCAACCATCACCTTCTCCACCTCATCTGAGGCCGTCGCCGCGGCACGGCCTTCCAGCCGGACGATCTGGCTGGGTTTCCTCGTGGTCCTCGCCGCCTCGGTCATGGACCTGCTGGACTCGACGATCGCGCAGACCGCCGCGCCGGCAATCCGGCGCGATCTCGGCGGCTCCTACGCGGCGCTCGAGTGGATCTCCGCCGCCTACACGCTGGCGATGGCGGTGACGCTGATGCTCGGAAGCCGGCTCGGCGACCTGTTCGGCCGCCGGCGCGTTCTGCTGTTCGGCATCGGCGGCTTCGTGGCCACTTCGGTGGCGTGCTCGCTCGCACCCTCGCCCGGGGCGCTGATCGCCGGCCGGGCGGTGCAGGGCGCGGTGGCCGCGGTCATGGTCCCCCAGGGCTTCGGCCTGATCCGCGAGCTGTTCGGCGATGAGGGGCAGCAGAAGGCGTTCGGGGTGTTCGGCCCGGTCATGGGCCTGGCCGCGGTCGCCGGGCCGCTGGTCGGCGGCGCGCTCGTCAATCTCGATGTGCTCGGGACCAGCTGGCGGGCCATCTTCCTCGTGAACGTGCCGATCGGCCTGCTGGCGATCGCCGCCGGCCGGCGCTTCCTCCCGCGGACCGCGCCGTCGGCGCCGGGCGCGCGCCTCGACGCACCCAGCGTCACGCTCGCGATGGTGGGCGGCTTCGCGCTCGTGTATCCGCTGATCGAGGGCCGCGAGCACGGCTGGCCGGCGTGGTCGTTCGCACTGCTCGGCATCGGGCTCCTCACCCTGGCGGCGTTTGGCTTTTTGCAGGCACACCGTGCGCGTCACGGCCGGGCTCCGCTGGTCGAGCCGTCGATCCTGCGCCGGCGCGCCTACGTCGCGGGCCTCGCGGTCGTGCTCGGCTTCATCGGCGCGATGGGCGGGATGATGATCGCGCTCAACGTGATGTTCCAGACCGGGCTGGGCCTGACGCCGCTGGCGTGCGCGGTTGCGACCGTCGCGATCCCCGTGACCGCGATCGGCGGCTCGATCACCTCATCCGCGCTGCTGGCCAAGATCGGGCGGACGACGATGCACATCGGCATCGTCGTGATGGCGCTCGGGCTGATCGTGGTCGACATCGTGTTGCGAGCGGACGGCGGCGGCGTGACCGCATGGGACCTCGCCGGCCCGCTCGCGATCACCGGCTTCGGCATGGGGATGGTGTTCGTCCCGATGTTCGACGTGATCCTCGCCGGCGTCGCGCCCCACGAGCTCGGGTCGGCCTCGGGCCTGCTCGAGGCGATCCAGCAGCTCGCGATGTCGATCGGGATCGCAGCGGTCGGGACGGTGCTGTTCGACCGCCTCGGGAGCGGCCACGGTCCGGTGGCGTTCGTCGGGGCCTCCGACCACGCGCTGCTGGTGGCGGTCGGATTCCTCGCCGCCGCATGCACGGCGGTGTTCTGGCTGCCCAAGCACGCGCGCACGGGGTCACTAGCTAGCGCGGCGAGGCGATCGCCCGGGCAAGAACACGCCCGCCCGGGACCCGCATAGCTCGTCAATCGCCGCGCCCGGCAGCGACCATGCCGTGTGATGCAGGTGGTGCATGCGCCATACGGCACGGTCGCGTCCGCCGCGCTCGATTGTCGCGTGGAACAGGTCCGGGTGGCTCCGCTGGGTCACAACGGCGCACTCGGCGGCCCTCCGCCGCCGAGATGCGAGTTGTGACCCGTATACGTCGCCGAGCCCGCATTCGCCGCCACCGGCGGGCCGAGTGAGGAGTCTTGACCCCGCCGGCGACCCCGAATAACTGGACACTCGGCGTGCTTGCCCGCCGAGTGTCCCGAAACTCGCGCATAACCCGAAGAAGTCGCCACTCGAGTGCGCGGCGGTGTCGAATGGCGACTTTCTCGGGATCGCGGCAACCCCTACTCCACCCGTAGGTAGGTCAGGTCGAAGTCGGTGGTGTAGTTGACGCCGTCGTCGGATCGCTCCCACCGGCCCGCGATCCGCCGGCCGCCGTCCTCGAATCTCCCGATGAAGCGCTGCGCGAACGGCTCACCCTCGCGCCACAGCTTCCACTCGGTCTCGGAGATGCTCATCTCATACACCCGGCAGACGCCTCGGTCGTCGGAGTACAGCTGGTAATACGTCCCCTTGGCCGCGTCGCATCCGATGATCGAGACGGTGCTCGGCGCTTCGGGCGCGTCGGACGTCGCGGTCTGCACCAGATGCGCGCCCGAGGCGTACCACGTGAACGTCGAGCGGGCCTCGCCGGGCCACGGCTCGCCGCCGGGCGCCTGCGCGACCAGCTTCCACTCGCCCACGAGCGGCTCGAGCGCCTTGAGCGCGTTCCCCGCCGTCGGCTGATCGATCATGACACCGCGCGCGTGTAGACCTGGACCTGGACACCGTCAGAGCCGACGGTCCTGGTCTCGGCCAGCTTCAGCTTCAACCGGTCGATGCCGTCGGGGAACAGCCGCCGGCCGCGCCCGAGGATCGTCGGGAACACCATCAGACGAAGCTCGTCGACCAGGTCGGCCGCAAGCAGTGTCTGGACGAGCGTGCCGCTGCCGGCGACGAGAATCGTTCCCTTGGTCTCGTCCTTCAGCTTCGAGACGCCCGCGACCACGTCGCCCGAGATGACCGTAGTGTTGTGCCACGACGGGTCGGTGAGCGTGTTCGACACGACGTATTTCGCGCCGTTGTTGATCTTGTCGGCAAACGGGCCTTCGCGCGAGGGCCACGCCGCGGCGAAGCCCTCGTAGGTGCGCCGGCCGAGGAGCTGGACCTCGGCGTCCATCAGCTCGTCCATCTTGAACTTGTCGCCGTCGTCGCCACGGTCGTACTCAAATGTCCAGCCGCCGTGCTCGTAGTCCTCGGCGCCGCCCGGGTCCTCGAACACGCCGTCGAGCGACACGAACTCAGTAACCACCAACTTGCCCATCTCTGTCTCCTTTCTCCGCATCTGCACGGTATGACCGCCGAGCCGCACGGAAATCAGCGGAGCGCGCGCTAGGCGACGGTCGACGGCGCACCCAGGCACGCCTCGAGCAGACGCAGCGCTTCGGGCATGTCGGCGCGCCCGAAGCCCACGCGCACGTGTGACGGCTCGTCGTAGACCGAGCCCGGCAGCAACAGTACCCCGAGCTCCGCGAGCCGCGCGCACATGTCGTCCACGTCGGCCACGCCGCTGACGCGCGGAAAACCGATCGGGCTCGCGGTCGGTCGCACCCACTCGAACGTGTCGGCGTGCCGCGAGAAGAAGTCGTCGAGCAGCGGCAGGTTCCGCTCGACGATCCCGAGGTTGCGCTCGAGCAGCACGTGGCGGTTGCGGAGCGCGAGCGCCGTCAGCGTCTCGCTCGGGGCGCTCGAGCAGATCGTCGTGTAGTCCTTCAGCCGCATGACCGCCTCGCGCGTGCCGGCATCCCGCGTGACGATCCAGCCGAGGCGCAGCCCGGGCAGCCCGTAGCTCTTGGAGATGCTGCCGAGCGAGACCGCCCGTTCGTCGAGGTCACAGGCCGCCGGCAGGCGGTCGGCAGGCTCGTGTTCGAGCTCGCGGTAGACCTCGTCGGAGAACAGCACGAGCCCATGCGCGCGCGCCATCTCCGAGACCCGCTCGAACGTTGCCCGGTCCATCAGCGTGCCCGTCGGGTTGTGTGGCTGGTTGACGTAGAGCAGCCGCGTGTTCCGACGCACCACACGCTCGAGCGCGTCGAAATCGTGTGCCCATCCATCCTCGTAGCGCCGCCGCCACTCGCCCACTTCGGCTCCGGTGCTGCGCGCGAGTTCGAGCGCCGACTCGTAGCACGGCGTTTCGATGATCGCGTGATCGCCGGGACCGAGCAGCGCGTTGTGGATCAGGAAGATGCCCTCCTCCGCGCATGAGGTGACGATCACGTCGTCGGGGTCGACGTGTCCGTAGAGCGCGGCGATCGCCTCGCGCAGCTCAGGCGCGCCCGGCGACTCCGTGTAGCCGCACCAAGTCCCAAGCAGCCGGGCATGCGCATCCGGCTCGAGCGCCAGCAGCTCCTCGATCGTGCGCGACTCACAATCGCTGCTCGACAGCATGTACCGGGTCGTGAACTCGTAGCGTCCGTAGTACCGCTCGATCCGAAACGGCTGAACGTCCATCCAACGATTATCTCTACCTTCACGACGATGGACGCCCGGGAGCGATCGCCCGAGCTCGTAGATCCGTCCATGCGCGATCGCGTCAACCAGAGCGTGGAGCACCTCGACGTGACCGTTGGCTCGGACGAGGTCGCCGTAATCGGCTATGACCGCGACGCCTGCGAGCACGCCTTACTCGACGGCGGGCGCTGGCAGCTATAGGTCCGGCGCCCCATCCTCTCGTATAGGCGTGGCGGAGACGCCTGTACTTCCGGGGCGCGAGCACGCGCGAATTTCCCAGAAGTTGTGCGTTATCTGACTACGTCCAACGACCTCAAGGAATGAGTACCAATGGTCAACAAACGTCTGATAGGCGGCATGGTCGTCGTCTTTACGCTGGTATTGGCGTTCCCGGCGCTGGCTTCGGCGCACATCCTGTCGGTCTCCGTCGGCCCCTCGACGTGCGTCACGCCGCTTGACGGCTCGTACACGGCCACGGTGACGATCACCGAGTCCTACTTCAGCGGGACGATCGAGAACATCCCGGTCGGCCAGAACGTGTACGAGCTGAGCTCGAGCACGGATAAGGGCAACAAGGGCCTCAACCAGAACTACTTCACCCAGGGCGCCGTTGGCACTCAGACCGGGCCTGTGAGCTTCGGGCAGCCGACGTCGTTCACGTCCCCGTCCAACTCGTCGGCGACGCAGAAGTTCACGGTCACGACCTCGGTGCCGGAGACCTACGTGCTGGGCAACAGCTACATGGGCTCCCCATCGCACGCGACCGTCACCGCGCCGACGAGCGGCTGCAAGCCCACGTGCCCGACCGGGTACAGCCTCGTGAACGGCGTATGCACGCCGCCGACTGGCTGCCCCGCCGGCGAGACCCTCTCCGGCGGCAAGTGCGTACCCCCGACCGGATGTCCGTCCGGCGAGACTCTCTCCGGCGGCGTGTGCACGCCTCCGACGAATTGCCCCAGCGGCCAGGTCCTCTCGAACGGGCAGTGCGTCCCACCCACGAACTGCCCGAGTGGCGAGATCCTCTCGAACGGGCAATGCGTACCACCCACAAATTGCCCGAACGGCGAGGTCCTCTCGAACGGGCAGTGCGTGCCACCGACCACCTGCCCCAGCGGCGAGAGCCTGTCGGGCGGGCAGTGCGTGCCACCGACCACCTGCCCCAGCGGCGAGAGCCTGTCCGGCGGGCAGTGCGTGCCGCCGACCACGGTCGTGCCGGCGCCCAAGGTGTACCCGGGCGTGTGCCGGGCATCGACGATGGGCTACAAGGTGCGCGCCGGCCAGGTCGACACGATCGTCGTGTCGGTGACCCGGAACGGCGTATCGGTCACCAACACCAAGGTGCGCATCAGCCTCCCTGGCGGTAAGACCGTGTCCAAGAGCACGGGCAAGAACGGCAAGGTGACGTTCACCGTCGAGCCGACACGGAGCGGAACCATCGTCGTGCGCAGCCCGAGCTGCAAGGAGATGGTCAAGGTGAAGGTGTTCGCCGCCAAGGCCGCTACCGCGGTGCGGGCTCCGTCCTTCACCGGGTGACATGAGGGATCACCCAGCATCGAGCCGCCGCGGCCTTCGGGCCGCGGCGCTCTGCGCCCTCGCGATGCTGACCGCACTCGCGCTCCCGGCCGCCGGCCAGGGCGCGAGGGTGAAGCGCCAGGTGCTGTCCCACCCCGGGTTCATCTCGACGTGGGCGTACCTTGAGAGCCCGACGGACGCTTACGCGGCGCCGTCCCGCCACGCGCGCGTGCTCGGCTACCTGGGGCTGACCACTCAGGATGGAACGAGCGAACTGCTCTTTGAACAGCAGCGCGTGCTGGTCCACGGCTCGTGGTGGGTTCAGGTGCGGCTCCCCCTTCGCCCCGCCGGACAGATCGGCTGGGTGCCCAAGCGCACGCTCGGGGCGCCGCAGACCGTGCACACCTACGTCGTGGTCTCAACCGAGAAGATGACGCTCACGCTCTACCGCGACGGCAAGGTCATCTTCGTCACGCGCGTGGGCACCGGCAAGCCGAGCACACCGACGCCGCACGGGCAGTTCTATATCCGCGACCGGCTCACGGGCTTCGGCGCCGGGAGCATCTATGGTCCGCTGGCGTTCGGCACCTCGGCGCTGTCCAACGTCGAGACGGACTGGCCCGGCGGTGGCGTGATCGGCATTCACGGCACCAACGAGCCGTCGCTAATCCCGGGACATCCGTCCCACGGTTGCATCCGCGTGCCCAACTGGGAGATCGTCCAGCTCGGCCGACTCCTGCCGATCGGCACGCCGCTCACGATCGAATGACACTCCGGCTCGCCTGGCGTCCCCCGCCAGGCGAGCCAATAGACCGGGCTCACACAGGCGAATTGGAACGCAGGTAGGTGAGAACCGCGAGCACCCGCCGGTGGTCCTGGTTGGTCGCCGGGAGGTCGAGCTTCATGAAGATGTTGCGGATGTGGGAGTCGACGGTCTTCTCGGTGAGCACGAGCTGCTGCGCGATCGCATTGTTGGTCTTGCCCTCGGCGATCAACGCGAGGACCTCCCGTTCGCGGTCGCTGAGCTGGCCAAGCGGCTGGGTCGGCTGGGCGATGGTGATGAGCTGGTTGACGACGTCCGGGTCGACGACAAGCCCGCCGTCGGCGACGCGCTGGACACTGTCGATGAACTCCTCCACATCGATGACGCGCTGCTTGAGCAGGTATCCGGCACCGTGGGGGCGCTCGTTGATTAGCCGGAGCGCGTAGCGGGGCTCGACGTACTGCGAGAGGACGAGCACACCCACATCCGGGTTGCTCGCGACGATCTGCGCCGCCGCTTGCAATCCCTCGGTGGTGTGGGTGGGCGGCATCTTGATGTCGATGATCGCGGCGTCGGGGGGGTCGCCGTTCACCGCGGCGATCAGCTCCTCGGCCGACCCGACGGACGCGGTGACCATGTGTCCCGCCGTCGTGAGCACGCTCGCGAGGCCGGCACGGAACAGCAGGCTGTCCTCGGCGATCGCTACCCGCATGGCAGCTCCGCGCGCAGTCGCGTGCCGCCGCCGGGCGGACTGTCGAGCTCGAGGTGGCCTTCGAGCGCGGCCACTCGGTCGGACAGCACCTCCAGGCCGCCGGCGCGTCCGATCGTCGCGCCCCCGGCGCCGTCGTCGGACACCGTGATGATTAGCGTCCCCTCGCGCAGGTCCACTTCCACGGCGGCGCTCGACGCGCCGGCGTGGCGAACGGCGTTGGCGAGGGCGTCGGAGACGAACAGGTACGCGGTGTTCTCGACCGGTGTGGGCAAGCGATCGATCGGCACCGCCGACAACCTGACCGGCATCGGCGAACGGGCCACGAGCGCCTCGAGCGCGGGCAGCAGCCCGTCGTCGGTCAGGATCGCGGGGTGCAGCCCGCGTGCCAGCGTGCGCAAGTCCGAGAGTCCGGCCTTCAACTCCTCGAGCGCATCGCGCAGCGCCTGCTCGAGTGCTGGTGGAGCGTCGTCGCCAACCTGGGCCTGCGCCGAGCGAAGGATCAGCCCAAGGTTCGTCAGCCGCTGCTGCGCCCCATCATGCAGGTCGCGCTCCAGCAGACGCCGCGCCTCGTCACCGGTCTGCACGATCCGCGCCCGTGACGCCCGCACCTCGAGCACTTGCTCTTCGAGCGCTCCCCGCAGTGCTTCGTTCTCGGCCGCGAGCCGCTGCGACTCCTCGAGGCTGTGCTGCAGAGCCTGCTCGCGCTCGACCCGCCGCGTGACGTCCTGAACCGTGCCGTACATCCGCACTGCTCGGCCGTCGACCATCTCCGCGCTACCTCGGCCGTGACGCCACCGAACCGTCCCGTCGGGTCGCACGACCCGATGGATGCTCTCGAACGGCTCGCCCGTACGCCGGCACCGCTCGACCATGGCGACGTGAGCGGCTCGGTCATCGGGGTGATAGTGCCGCGCCACCCTCTCGTAGTTCACCGGCACCGCCTGCGGCAGCAGTCCATTGAGCCGGAACAGCTCATCGGACCAGGTCACCACGTCGGTGTCGATCTCCCAGTTCCACGAGCCCACTCGCGAGACCGCCTCGACCTCCTGTAGTCGGTGCTCGGGCTCCTGCCCTCGATCGTCGGAAGCGGGCAGCGAACTGAGGACGATCAGCGTGTGGCGATCGAGGCCCTCGACGGCAATTCGCATCGCACGCACCCGGCCGCCCAGTCCTCCGGACAGCGTCGCGATCCACGCCCGGGGTTCGTCGGCGCCGTGCTCGTCGTCGGCGCCACCGTCCTCGGCCGGCGGCTGCGGGACCGCCGCCCACTGGGCGCGCCCACCGATCCGCATGCCGCGCACCATCCCGTGCGCGGTCCGGTTGGCGTACACCACGCGCTCGTGCTCGTCGAGCACAACCGCTCCGAAGGGAAGGGCGTCGAGCGCCGCCGGCAGGGCACCCCCGGGCAGGACCGCGCCCGAGGCCTCGCGCGTCATCATCCCGGGCCTCGCCTACGTCGTGCCGGCGTCGCCGGGGTCGTCCGGGTCGCCGTCTCCGGCGAGCACCGCGGCGAGAGCCTCCGCCGATAAGGCGTCCTTGGGCACGAAGCCCCGGGCGCCGCATTTCCCGAGGCGCGCCCCGTAGTCGAGCGCATCGCGAGTCGACGTGAGCACAATCGCGACGTCGGAGCGCTCTGCGCAGAGTCTCCGGGCGACCTCGAAGCCGTCGGTGTCCGGGAGCTGGACGTCGAGCAGCACGACCTCGGGCGGCGAGGCGAGCGCGGCGGCGATTGCCGAGGCGCCGTCCGCGGCTTCGCCGGCGATCGTGTACCCCGCCGACTCCAGCAGAACTCGAGCCCAGGCTCGGAAGCCGCCGTTGTCGTCGACGATGAGGATGGTCGCGCCCATCCTCGCATGCTGCCACGGTCCGCCGCCCCCGTCATCAGTGCTAACCCTGACCTTGTGCCGCGGTCGACTCGGGTTCGAATGGGAGCTCGGCGCGGAGGAGGGTCCCGGTCTGGGGCGGGCTGACCATCCGGAGGCTGCCGCCGAGAGCGGCAACCCGGTCCGACAGACCGCGCAATCCGCTGCCGGTTTCGATGCTGGCGCCGCCCATCCCGTCGTCACTGACCTCAACCTGGACGCCGTCCGCGTGCCGCCGGACCGTGACCTGTGCGTGCGAGGCCCATGCGTGCTTGACGACGTTGGTGAGAGCCTCGGCGACGACGAAATACACCGCGGCCTCGATCGCAGACGGGAGGGTGCCCAACGAATCCGTACGAAGGCTCACTGGCACCGGGGACCGGCTGGTCAGCGCACCCAACGCTGCCACCAGGCCCTCGTCGGTCAGCACCGCAGGGTGCAGTCCGCGCGCCAGCGTGCCAAGCTCGCCGCTCCCGGCCTCGAGCTCGTCCACTGCCTGCGCGAGTGTGCGCGCGAGGTCGGGCTGGGCGACCGGATCGACTTGGGCGCAGGCCGACTGAAGAATCGACGCCACGGAGCTCAGCCGCCGCTGCGTTCCCTCGCGCAGATCACGCGCGAGGCGCTGCCGAGCGACGTCGCCGGCGCGCAGGATTCGCGACCGAGATGCCCGCATCTCCCGGAGCTGGGCCTCGACCTCGGCTCGTAACGCCTCGTTCTCGTGCGCCAGGCGGTCCGCCTGCTCGAGGCTCTCGCGCAACTCCTCCTCGGCGAGCATCCGATCGGTCACGTCCTGGCTCGTCCCGAACATCCGCGTGACTCGTCCGTCAGTCGTGACGGTGTTCGCCCGCGAATGGCGCCAGCGCCAGACGCCACTTCGGTCCAGCGTGCGAGTGGTGAAGGTGTATCCGTCGCCGGTCTCGACGCAGTGCTCGATCGTGCCGACGATCCGATCGCGTATCCCCGGCGGCAGCATCTCGACGAACGCCGCGAACGTAACCGGCGCCGACTGCGGCTCGAGTCCGTAAAGGCGGTAGAGACCGTCCGACCAGTCGAGCGCATCCTCGCGGACCTCCCATCGCCACGACCCCAGCTTCGCGATCGCTTCGATCTCCCGCAGATGCTGCTCCGGCCCGGTTTCACCGTACGAGTGCTCGGTCCGCGTAACGGCGGTCAGGACGACAAGAGAGTGGCCGTCGAGCCCCTCGAGCGGGAAGCTGGTGGCGCGGAGCGCGCCGCCCGGCGCGACGCGGTTCCCGAGCGCGACCGAGTCACCGAGCAGCTCTCGCGCCAGGCGATTTGCGTACAGAGGCTCGTCGCGCTCGTTGATGATCACGAGACCCTGCGGGACGGCGTCGAGCAAGGCTCGCAGGGCCTCGTCGGTCAACGGCGCCGGTGCCGGCTGCATGGCGCCCATGACGTAAGCCTAAGTCACAACGGCGGTCGGGTATCCTCCCGAGGGCGTGCAGGACGCATCCGGTCCGCGGAAAGGGCCACAGGCCCAACTGACTGCGACGTAGAAGCGACCGGTGACGGACGTGGACTTTCGGCCCGGCGTGCGGACCCGCCGAGGACCGGATGATGTCCGAGCCGCGTTCCCTGCCACCCCGCCCCGACCTCCGCCATCTGCGCGACGAGGCCAAGCGCCGCCGCAAGGCCGGGGAGTTCCCTTCGATCGCGCTCGCGCAGCTGGCCATCGCCCGCGAGTATGGATTCCTTTCCTGGCCCCGGTTGAAGTTCCACATCGAGGGACTGACGCTTGACGCCGACGAACGCGCCACCGCACTCCTAGCCTCGGCGATGTCGGCCGACCTCCGGCGCGCGCGGGCGCTGCTCGACGCCGACCCGGCGCTCGCCCGCCATGATCTGGCGTGCGCCTGCGCCACCGGCGAGGCCGACGACGTCTCGCGCCGGCTGGCGGCACGGCCGGCCGCGGTGAATGAGCCCACCGGACCGAACGGCTGGGCGCCGATCCTGTACGCCTGCTTCTCGCGGCTGCTGCGCGGCGACGCGGAGCGCGCGCCAGGGATCCGCGAGGTCGTGCGGCTCCTGCTCGCCGCCGGCGCCGATCCGAACGCGTTCTACATCAACGATGACCAGTGGCTGCAGGTCGCGCTCTACGGCGCCGCCGGAATCGCGGGCGATCCCGAGCTCACGCGAATGCTGCTCGCCGCCGGCGCCAACCCCACCGATGATCGCGAGGGGCTCACCGGCAACGAGGTTCTCTACCACGCGTGCGAGTTCCCAGACCCGACATGCGCGATGCTCGTGATCGATGCCGGCTGCATGCAGGACTTCGTCGACTACGACCTCGGGCGGGCACTCAACTTCCCGAACGCCGAGATGATCGAGATGTTCTGCACGCACGGCGCGCGAGCCGACGCGGGTCACCTCCACCAGGCCGTCTGGCGGCGGCGGCCGCCCCGAACCGTCGACGTGCTGCTCAACGCCGGCGCGCCGATCGACGCACCCGACGAGCACGGCCTCACCCCGTTGCAGGTGGCGGTCCGCTGGGGCGATGACGCGGTCGCCGCGCTCCTGCGCGAGCGCGGCGCCGACGAGTCAGCCGTGACCGACGACGACCGCGCTCTCGGCGCGTACCTCTCCGGCAGGGATGGGACCGCTCCCGGCGGGGTCCCGCTGTCCGCGCTCGACGAGATGGTCATCCTCTCGATTCAGCGCGGCGAGATCAACGCCATGCGCCGGCTGCTCGACGCCGGCGCGCGGATCGACGGCGACCCGGACGGCGAGGACGACCCCCTCGGGCAGGCGTGCTGGCGCGGCCGCGTTCAGATGACGCGCGAGCTGGTCGAGCGCGGCGCGGCGCTCACCTTCCGCACAGGCGGGAGCGCGATCGGAGCCGCACTCCACGGCTCCCGCCATTGTTCGGAGCCCGAGGGCGGCCCGTCGATGCGGACCGTCGACGAGATCCCGAAGGAGCCGTACGCCGAGATTGTCCGGATCCTGCTCGCCGCGGGCGCGACCGTGCCCGAGCGAATTGGAGAGAACGGCGCGCGCGGGGCGATGCTGCTCGCCGAGCTCGGCATCGATCCGCCGGCCTGACCTGGGTTCGTGCGTGAGCCGCGTTAGCGGGCGGCCGGGGTCGCGGCGCGGCGTCCCCGCACACTCCAGATGCCCGCCGTTAAGAAAGCTGTCACTCCTTAACCGGTAAGACCGCCCGCCAAACGGCCGCACACATAGCACGCAGCCCCCTACATACAAGGAGAAGCATGCGCGTGCTAACACGCTTACTTATCCGCATTTCGCTCGGCGCGGCCGCGCTGGGCATCGGCACTGCTGCGGTTGCAGCCGTGCCGGCAGCCGCATCCGCATCGCCCGATCGCTCGCCCGTGATCGGACACGTCTATGTCAATGACAACACCGCGGGCACTAACACGATCGGGGCGTTCGATCGTCATGCCGACGGAACGCTGACACCAGAAGCCGGGAGCCCGTTCCCGACCGGCGGCGCCGGCACGGGCGGCGGTCTTGCCTCGCAGGGCGCCCTCCAGATCACACCCGACCGTCGCTTCCTGGTCGCCGTCGACGCCGGCAGCAATCAGATATCCGTGCTGCGGATCGCACCCGACGGTTCGGTGCAAACTCGTAGTGTGGTGTCCTCGGGAGGTGCGCTGCCGGTCAGCATCGCGATCCACGGCCAGCTGGTCTACGTCGCCAATGCGGGAACCAGTGACAGTAACTACACCGGTTTCCGCCTCGGCTACGACGGCCACCTGCGTTCACTGGCCGATTCGACGGTAGCGCTGCCGAGCGGCTCACAGCCCGGTGACGTGCTGTTCAACGGCACGGGCACGAAGCTCGTCGGAACCCGCGTCGGCACCTCCGAGATCGACAGCTTCACGGTTCGCTACGACGGACGCCTAAGCGCATCGCCGGGGTCACCCTTCCCCGCACAAGGCCTCGGCCCGTTCGGGAGCGAGTTCCGTCCCAGCAATCCGAACCAGCTGTTCGTGTCGAACGCCCACAACGGCGGATCGGGAACAGGCACGGTTTCGGCGTTCGACGATTCGATCGACGGGACACTGACGCCGATCGGCGGCTCCCCGTTCGCCGACCTCCAGACCGCTCCGTGCTGGGTGGAGATCAGCCACGACGGTCGCTTCCTGTTCACGGTGAACACGGGGTCGGGCGAGATCTCGCGTTACTCGATCGCCCCCGGTGGCGGGTTGACGCTTCTCGGCAGCACACCGGTCGGCAGCACCGGTGGAGTAGGCGCGGTCGACGCTCGTCTGAGCCCCGACGGCCGCACCCTGTACATCGACGAGAGCAGGATCGGCGCGGTTGGCGCCTTTGCCGTCAACGGCGGCAACCTGACCGAATTGCCCAGTACCCCGCTGCCCGCCGGCGCCACCCCCGCCGGCGTCGTGGTGAACTAACTGTCCGCATGAGGGTCGGGGACCACGCGCGGTTCCCGACCCTCACGAGGTGAATCCCCGGCGTCTCGGACCGCGGCGAGCAGCCCGGCGAGATCCTCCTGGCAAGGACCGCAGGCCTCGAAGTGCGCGGCGAGCCCCGGCCATCGCTCGTCCGGATCCTCTCCGGACATGACGAGCTCGGCGTACACATGTAGCGCCTTCATCGCCTCCTCGCAACCCGCGTCGCGAGGATCCGTGGAGAGGAAGCGCTCGAGCTCTGCCCAGCCGCCGGTCAAGTCAACCTCGTCGAGTCACTGTCCAAATATCCGTTGGCGATCAGCCACCGACGCAGCTTACGACGGGCATCGTACAGTGACTTATAGACCGCGTTGCGGTTGGAGTCGAGCTCGGCGACCATCGCGTCGAGCGGAACCGCGTTGAGGACGATCCCGACGAACAGCCGCCGCTGATGATCGGTGAGGCATTCGTCGACGCCGCGGCGCAAGCCGTCGATGAGGTCCTGCCACTCGGCTTGGCGATGCGGATCGAGCGCCAACCGGTCGGGCAGTCGATCCCAGTCCTCCTCCTGCGCGTTCGCCGCGGGCCCTCGCCAGAAGTGGCGCCCCAGCTTGTCGGAGACCTCGAGGATCACGAACCCATACGCCCACGTCGTGAACCGGCTCTCGCCTCGGAAGTCGTCGAGCTTGGACGTGATCGCGAGCAGCGCGTCGGCCGCGGCCTGGTGTGCCAGGTCGTCGAGTTCCGGGCCGCGGATCTGGGCGACAACCGACCGGC
>Ga0335078_10004541_pt1 | contig 20552 bp, 16 predicted proteins | sample Lox_Sample_32_FD_206711 | JGI IMG/M metagenome (GOLD analysis project Ga0335078, IMG submission 206711) | Soil microbial communities from Loxahatchee National Wildlife Refuge, Florida, United States - Lox_Sample_3.2 | ecosystem: Environmental > Terrestrial > Soil > Wetlands | place: USA... | reverse complement strand
CGGCCGCGTCGACTGTCCCGACCGTGGCGGCCACCTTGTCCGCCACGGTCGTCATCGTGCCCGCGGCCGTGCCGAACGCCCCGGCGGTCGCGGCCATGTTCCCGGCCGCCGCGTCGACCGCGCCTGCCGTGACGGTCATCTTGTCCGTTGCGGCGTCGAACGCGCCAACCAGGGCCGCCACCTTGTCCGCTGCGGCGTCGAGTTCCCGCGCCACGCGCTCCTCGGCGGGCAGACGGTACGGGGCGAGGGCCAGGTCGGCCCCGACCAGGGCGTCGGTGAGCTCGCGCCGCAGTTGCGCCTGGCGTGGCTCGACGAACCAGCGGTTCCTGACCACGTGCAGGGCTGTCATGACGATGAGCACGGACACGACGACGAAGGTGGAAATGGCAATCTTGTCGAAGGTCAGCGCGCTGGGCAGCTTGCCGCCGAATCCGGTCTGCCAGGCCTCCAGGAAGGACTCGCCCTTCAGCGTCCCGGCGGCGACGGCCGCTCGGTACGCCCAGGCCGCCCACGCCAGGCCAAGCCACGTCACGGCGATCGGGACGAAGACCAGCACCTGGATGATGCTGTCCACGACCCGCCAGATCCGCCCCGCCCTCCCGTCCTCGGGGAGGTCGTTGGCCTCGCCAAGGAAGGCTGCGAACAGGTCGACTGACGCCCACAGCCGGGCACGGCCGGAGTCCGGATTGCCGCTATCCAGGCTGCGCAGCACGGATTCGAGCTCACTAAGCCGCCCGGCCAGCGACAACCCGTCGGGCAGTTTGTGAAGCTCATCTGCCACCTCGGCAGCAGTCCTCGCCGTCACCGTCCCCCCTTTACCCTTTCGCTATGCGTTCCTCCACGCGGACGAGGTCATTGCGTGAAGAAGAAGATCTGGAAATGGAAGTACTCCCCCTGCCCGCCCCACAGTCCCTCACCGCTGGTATTACCGAACATGGCGGCATCCTGCGACTTCAGGATCCGGATAATGGAGTTCGCCACCTTGACCGCCTCGTTGATTGGGTCGCTGGCCCCCGCCACCGAGGTGGCGAAGACGAGCACGAACCCCGACCTCTTGCCGAGCAGGTGCTCCGCCGCCAGCTGCGTGTGCAGGCCGGCCAGCAGGGCGGCGACTGCCTGCGCGCTGGTCGCAGGGTTGTCCACGTCCGCGGGCGGCACCTCGACTTTGATATTTGCGGGGTTCTGTTCCAATCCCATCCGGGGCGGCCTATGTGGCGGCGGCTTGCTCACGGTCGGCGTCGGCGTGGGCGTGGGGGTGGGCGCGGGGACCGCGGGCTGCGAGGAGAAGGCCACGATAAACAAGACAAGGAATAGATCGGCGAACAGCCAGCCGGCCAGCATTGGTACGCGCAGCATGCCATAATCGCGACGGCCTGCACCACGCGGCGTACCTGAACTCCCTCTACTCACCCGTTAACTCCGTTGCGAGCGGTCCCAGTTAATGAATATCAGACGGCTGCGAATACGGCGACAGTCAACCCTGATCTTTCTGTGCGCCCAGCGGAGCGGCAGTCGGCACCGTGACGTAAGCTGGTGTTTCTTCCGCGGCGACGCCTACGCGCACGGGATCTCCACCCGGATCTCGGTGCCGCGGCCGGGAGGACTGCGCAGGTCCGCCTCCCCGCCGATGCCGCGGACACGGTCGAAGATACCGCGGATGCCGGTGCCGGCGTCCGCGCTCGCGCCGCCCTGTCCGTCGTCGCTGACGGTTACTCGCAGCCAGCCGCCGGACTTCTCGCCGTGGACGCGGATCCGCCGGGCCCGCGCGTGCCTGATCGCGTTGGTGATGGATTCGGCGATCACGTGAGCGCGTCGAGCTGGGCGGCCAGGGCGCGCTTTCCTGCTTTCCGCGCCAGTTCCCGCAACTCACCCAGGGGCAGCGGGCCGAAGCCCAGTTGCCGCCCGAACCGCTCCAGCCGCCTGGCCGCGTCCGCGGGGTCGATCCGGGTCCGTGCCCCCAGGTAGCTGTCGGCGCGCTCCAGCAGCGCCCGCCGGCGCAGGGGCACGTCGTCGCACCACATCCGGAAGAACCAGGTGTTCATCATCACGAACGAGCCGAGCTTGCTGAGCGGAACGCCGGACTCGCCGGATCCGGTGAACGCGCCGGCGGGCAGCGTGGCATGCAGCAGCCCATCCTCCCGCTGGACCAGGTCGAACCGTCCGGAGAACCGCCGCGACACCCACTTCCGGGCCGCGTCTTCCTCCCCGCCGTTCTCTCGCCCGGCAAGGTTCTCGTTCTCCACCACTCCACCGATCTCCGGCACCGTGGAGCACACCGCCGACCACTCGGGGTCCGCTTCGTCCGCCGCCTGGGTGTACGCGAGGTACTCGACCCGGTCCGCGGCCTGGACGCGGACCACGTAGGCCGGCAGGAAGACCTGCGACGGCGGGCCGGCCAGCGACGGCCCGACCACCTGCGCGGGCAGGTTGAACCAGTCACGGTCCGGCATCGTCTCCAGCGACGACAAGGCCGACGGGTCCAGCCCGGTCACCGGGATCGGCTGCACCGGCGTGAAGCCGGGCCCGTCGTGTTCCGCCAGCGCCGCGCGCAACCTCGTCGCGTCCACGAACGTCACCGTGCGCTCGTCATAATAGGGCCGGGTCAGCGGCCGGGACGTGAACCCGTCGAAGTAGAGCTTCCGCCGGTCCTCCAGCTCTCGCCGGTACCGTTTCCCCTCCAGGACGGACATCCGTCCCAGGTCCTCAAGCACCAGCCGCCCGGTAGCGGGATCTCGTGACAGGTGTCCGATGGCCACCAGAAACCGCACCGCCCGGTCCACCACGACCTCATCCAGCCCGAAAAACCCGGCCAGTTCCGCCACGGTCTCAAGGCCGCACCTCGCGACGGCGGCATCGACGTACCGGTCGATCAGCTCGTACGGCTCGCTGTCGTAAATCGTCGCCCGCACGTCAGCGAGCCAGACCGGGAGAAGCATCCGGCACAGCCGAGTGGGCCTGCCGCCGCGGCCGAACGCCACGTCCTCCAGCGCCCGCTCCTCGGGATACTTGATGAACCCGTTCATTCAGCTCTCCCCTAGCCGGCTGCGGATCTTCTCGTACGGGACTACTTCGCCGTTGTCGTCCAGGTACGCCCGCAGCGACCGCGCCAGCGTCCCGAACCGGCGGTTGCGCGCCTGCGTCAGCGTGTCCAGATCGCCCACCATCACCAGCTGCTGCTTCACCCGGGTGATGGCCACGTTGACCCGCCGCAGCTCCTTGAGGAACCCGACCGAACGCTCGGGGTTGCTCCGGGTGAACCCGTACAGGATCACGTCCCGCTGGCCGCCCTGGAACGAGTCCACCGAGCCGACGTTCTCCCTGATCAGATCCGTGTCCGCGATGGGGCCGGTCAGCAGCCTGGTGACCAGCGCCGCCTGCGCGAGGTAGGGCACGATGACGGCCCACTCCGCCCCGAGCCCGGCGTAGTACACGGCGAGGTCCGCCAGCAGCCGTGCCTCGGCGGGGTTGTCATATCCCTTCTGCCCCCAGCGTTCCCGGTCACGCCCCGACCTGTCCCTGCGTTCCGGCCAGTCCAGCCCGGAGGTGTCGACGAACGCCATCGGCGAGCCGAACAACCGATCCCGGTGCGCGCGGGGCTCGGGGGTCACCAGCTGGCCGTCATAGAACTCGGCGGAGATCCACCGTGCGACCACCTCGGGCATCCGTCGCTGCTCGGTCAGCAAGACGACGTTCTCGCTGCCCGGCGGCAGCCCGGCCACCATGAGCTCAAGCGCGCTCTTCGACAGCAGATCCCGGACCGTCTGGTCGCCCGCGAGCTTCCCCCAGGCATCCACATCGCTGTCCAGGAACGGCGGAAGCTGCTGATGGTCCCCCACGAGCACCGCACGCCGCGCCCGCACCAGCGGAACCAGCGTGTCCGCCACCCCGATCTGCCCGGCCTCGTCCACGATCGCCAGCCCGAAGTCCACGCCCGCCAGCTCCGGCCGGGACCCCGCCCCGGTGCACGTGGCAGCCACCAGGTCCGCGTACCTGATCAGCTCGGGTTCGAGCTGCCCGCTATCGCCGGACGCCTCCTCAAGCCACCCGGACAGCAGCTCCCGGCGCGCCGCCAGCAGCGGCAGGCGGGCTGCCAGCCACTCGCTCAGCGCTACGAGCTGCCTGTCAGCGGCAGCTGTTTCACGATCATCCCGGACGGAAGGCGGAGTCTCCATCGGCCGGACCGCCTCCGCGCAGGCGCGAGCGGCCCGCAGCGCGACCGCCCGCCGCTGGCCGCACGCGGCCGTGGCGTCCGCGGCGGCCTGCGCGGCGACGCGCACTGCGGGTACGTCCCTGGTGACCTCCACCAGGCGGGCATGCGCCGCCCTGAGTTCCATGTCCACGGCTCGGACCTGGGCGGCGAGCTGCTCACCGCGGTCCCGTTCGGTGGACAGGCTCCGGTCCCAGCGCCGCGCGAGCGCGGCTAGCAGCCAGCCGATCAGCATCCATGCGGAGCGGGCAGCGGCGAAGTCCCGCCGTCGCCCCAGCCGGCCCGCCCGGGCCGCGCTGCGCTGCGCGGCCATGACATGGCCGGCGTGGGCCGCGGTGAGCCGGTCCACCGCCCCGGCGGCCGGCCCGCCGGCCGCCCGGCGTTCGGCTTCGGCTCGCTGCTCGGCCCGCGCCTGCTCGTCGCGCGCCGTGGCCAGCTCCGCGGCGCTTGTGGCCAGCTCGGCGGCCCAGCCTCGCGCCTGGTCCAGGTTCCGGTAGGCGTCGAGGTTGCGGTCGGCCGCACCGAGCAGGCTCGTGCGCTGCTCGGCGGCCTGGCGCTGCAGGACATAGGCCTGGCCCTCGGGGGTGATCCGCTCGGTGTTGCCGACCCGGATCGCCAGCAGCTCGCCGGGCAGCTCCTTGAGGACATTGTCGACGGCGCGGTTGCTCTGCGAGCAGACGATCACCCGTTCCCCGGCCCGCGCGGCGGCCCGCACGATCTCGGTGATCGTCCTCGTCTTTCCTGTACCCGGCGGCCCGAGCACCACCAGCAGGTCCGGCACTGTGAGCGCCTTGCGGAACGCCTCGCGCTGGCGCTCGTTCAGAGGGAAGCCTGGCTGCTGGCCGCCCGGGCCCGGCGGGCGGACCCGGCCCTCGACGAGGGCGGCAAGCACGCCAGGGTTGCGCGCCTTCCCCGAGCGCAGCTGGCCGACCGCCTCCCGCTGCATCCGGTAGACCACGCCGCTTTTCGTAGTGACGAGCTCACCCTGCCCCGCCAGGTCACGCCAGTCGACGAGGTCGTCGAACTTGACGGTGACCGTCATGCCGTCGATCCGGGTCACCTGGCCGCGCGCTCGGGCCGGCCCGGTCACCTCGACGAATGCGCGCTCCTCGGGCGCGCGCACGCCGGCCAGCCTGAAGTCGTACAGCTGTGACGCGCCGCTGCGCTTGCTGCCGGCCGGCTCGACCTCGCCGTAGGGGTAGCGCTGGCCGTCCTCGTTGGCGGTCATGATCCGCTCGGTCGCGTCGATCACCCCGCCAAGCCGCCGCAGGAAGTCCTCCTGCGGCGTCGTCGGCGGAGCGGTCACGGCGAGATCACCGGTGAGCGCGTCCCACGCCTGGACCAGCTGTTCCCAGCCGAAGGTCACTCCCGGGGGAATGCCCCGCGTGCTGTCTACCGTCAGCCAGCCGGGCGCGCGCACCAGCAGGTGCCCCTCCGCGAGCCGCTGGTGGTCCCGCAGCCGGAGCGGGTAAACCGACGCGATCGAGTACGCGTCCCCGTACTTCCCGGCCAGGAACAGCCGGACGACGTAATGCCGGGTGTACGCCAGCAGGCTCCAGTTGTCCTTGCCCGGCATCGGCTCGCTGAACGTCAGCGGAACGCCGTCGCGCGGCTGCGCCAGGTCGTGCACGATGTCATCCGGCGAACGCGGGAAGCCGTCCCGGCCGAAGTAGTCCTGGAACTGCTGGTACAGGTTGCCCGCGCCCGGTACGAGGGCAAGCCTCGTCGGCACGGTCACGAGCCGGATCGGCATGGGTTCTCCTTATCGGTCCGGGGTGCTGTCGGTCTGGGACATCGCGAGTCCCGCGCGGAACTCGCGCAGGCGGGGCCGGCTCCCTGGGCCTGATGCCAAGGCGGCGGCGATGACGTCGCTGACCGCCTCGGGCAGCCCCGGGTTCAGCGCGCGCGCGGGCACCGGGTTCCGCGGGGCGGGCAGGTGGCCGGTGACCAGGTGGTACGTGATCGCGCCGAGCTGGCAGACGTCGGTGGCCGGCCCGGGGCGAGCCCGGCCCGCGGCTAGTCCCTGCTCGGGCGCCTGGTAACCGGGGGGCCCCTCGCCCGGCCGGGGCGGTCGCGCGGCCAGCCCCAGGTCCCGCAGCATGAACCGGCCATTGCCGGTGACGATGATCCCGTCCGGGGTCAGGTTCCGGTGCGTCACCCCGCGCGCGTCCAACTGCGACAGCGTGGCCGCGAGCCCGCGGAACCCGGTCAGCAGCAGGTGCAGGTGCCACCGGTCTCGCGGCACGCCGGGCGGGAATGCCGCGCCGAGCGTCCGGCACGGCTCGCCATGCTTGGTGGTCGGCCAGGAGAGCGCCAGGGTCGTGCGGCCGGCCTCGACGGCCAGTTGCAGGACCGCGGGGACGCCCGCGATGCCCTTCACGCGGCCCAGCAGGTCATGCTCGCGGGTTAAGGCTTCCCGCGCGGCCTTGACCGCGGCGTTCCCGGCCGCGCTGGAGACGGGAGCGGCCTGGCGGAGCCAGGCGTAACCGCCCCCGGCTGGCGCGGGGATCAGCTGCCTGGCCATCGCCTGCCGCAGCACGGCCGGCCGGCCGGGATCGGCCCGCTCCTCGAGGAGGTTGCCGTGGAGCAGGTACAGCCGGTCGCCGGCCATGACTTCCGCGCCAGCGCGCCAGCCCGCGTCCGGCGCGGCCGCTCCCGCTGCCGGCGTACGGTCCCCGGGGACGGCGACGGGCACGGCGACGGGGCGCGCCGCCGGCCCGCCGTCCCGTTCGCCTGCGGTCAGGCTGCTGAGCATCCGCAGCCGGTCCACGGCCTCCTCGACGTCGGCCCGCTGGCGGCGCTGCTCGTCCCGGACGTCGCGCACCGCGCCGAGCACCTGCCGCTGGCCTTCCCGGAGCTCGCCGAAGCACGCGGCCAGGTAGGGGCGCAGCTCACCGCCTGCCGCGCCGAGCGCCGCCTCGAAGCCGCCGAGCGCCTCGACCTCCGCGATGAGCTGCCGGGCAAGCTCGGTGGCCAGGACGTCGTCGCGGCGAAGCGCGGCCAGGATGTCGCCGGTAATGGCGTCCGCCATCGCGGCGGGCCCGGGCGCGCCTTGCTGTTCCCCCCGGCACCGGTCGACCGCTCGCATGAGAAGCTCCGAGACCACATTCCCGCCGACGCCGCCGGCTGCCGTGAGGATTGCGGCCGGAACGATGCCGACAGCGCCCGCTCCGGCCGCCGCGACGGCTACCGGGGCGAGCGCCGCCCCCGCGACCAGCGCCAGCACCACGTGCGGCGCGCTGTCCCGCAGCAGTTCCCGCTTGGCTTTGAGCATCCCGGTGACCGCGCGGGCCGACTGCTCCCGCTCGGTGTGCTTCCGCTGTTCACGTTCGCCATGGGCCGGTCCCATCGGCACCCCAGTCACGATCCGGCACCTGCTGTCGTCGGGCGCCAGCATAGGCGGGGGGAAACGACTTCACCGGGAGACCCGGTAAGTTCGCTCGGAATAATCCACCGTCGCCGGGTGGTGCTCGCTCAGCGGCCGTACGCCCTACCGGACCGGTTCCGGGCATCAGCACGCCACGGGCCCGGGCCGGGCCGGCGGATAGGGCAGGAGCGGATCAGGGGCCGGTGATCGTGGCCATGGCCCGGTCGGGTTCCCAGTGGGCCCGGATCGAGGTGATCCGGCCGTCGTCGTCGACGGTGTAGATGACCACGCAGTCGACCGTCATCGTCGCGCCGCTGTCGCCGAGCCACATCGTGATGGAGGCGATGTTGGCGCAGCACGGCCCGTTGGCGAAGGAGTCCCTGATCAGGAAGTGGAACCGGCTCACCGCGCCGAAGTTGCGGTCCCAGAACCCCCCGATGCCGTCGTGCCCGTGGTGGCCCTTGCCTTCGGGGTCCAGCATCGAGGGGCCGACGGGATCCTGCACGACCGCATCCGGGGTGAACAGGGCGAGCCACTCGTCCTTGCGTCCGGCGGCGACGGCGGCCATGGAGCGCCGCGACGCGCGGCGGGCGGGATGGTCGCCGTCCGGCGCTTCCCAGGTGATGGCGTCGGTCACGAAGAAGACTGTAACGTGTTCTAATTCTGCGTCAAGGCGTGGCGGCCGGCCGCGCCGCTGCCGGCGTCCGCGGAACCGCTGCCGGCGTCCGCGGAACCGCTGCCTACCGTTCGGTAGCCGTTCATCCGCGGCCTCTTGCGGCCCGCCGCGCATCCTGCAAAACTCCCCGGCATGGCACAGAATCAGACACCGGATCCCGGTGGCGTGAGCAGGCGCGGGCTGCTGAAGGCCGGAGCGCTCGCGGCGGTCGCGGCCCCGGCGGCGGCCTGGCAGCGGAGCGTCGCGTCCGGGCCGGGCGGCGCGTCCGGGCCGGGCGGCGTGCCCGGCGGTTACCGGGATGAGATCCATCGGTAGCGGCCGCCCGAGGAATGCCGGTGCGGGCGCGGTGGAGATGGCATGGAGATTGAATTGTTCAATCACGCTCAATATTCGTCGGATTAATCAACGTATCTGGTGATTGGCGTCCGCCGGAACGCGCTGCCGGTCACCGCCTGGCGAGCCAACCTGGCCCTCGCCTGTCACCAGCTCGAGCGGATCGAGGCCGACCTGACCGTCTGAGCGTCCGGCTGACTGCGCAGGCCTTCCCGCGTGCGCAGTCAGCCGGGCGGAAGACGTGCCTCCCGCTGCGCTCACCGCCAGCCGCGGGAGGCCTACTTGCCGGTGTCGGCGCGGAACCTGGCCACCACCTCAGCGGGCACGCGTCCGCGCTCTTTCACCTCAATGCCCTGCGACTTGGCCCATTCCCGGATCTCGGTGGTGTTCAGCCCCCCGGCCGGTGCCCTGGTCCCGCTCCGGCCCGGCCGCCGGGCGCTTCCTCCCGCGCGCCGCGCGGCACTCACATAGCGCCCCAGCGCGTCCCGCAGCGCCTGGGCATGCTCCGAGCTCAGGTCGATCTCATAGTCCGTGCCATCCAGCCCGAAGCGGACGGTGCCGTCAGCTTCACTGCCGTCAAGGTCGTCGATGAACAGGGTCTGTATCTTCCGGGCCATTAATGCTCCATCTCTCTCACGGATCCAGTGCCGCCAGCGCAGGCAACTAAAGTCCCATGAGCTTACAGCCGAACCGTGGCGCCCATCGGGCATTGACGCCAATTCGTCATGCGCCGGACAAGCGGTCTATTTCGTTAGCATAACCAACGGCGAGGCGCGGATTCAGCGGAGCATCTCCGGCGCGCTATTAACCGGAGGCCGGCTAATGCGCGGCAATTGTGACCCGCCGGCCGCGGCTGGCGGGCCGTCCGGTGCGGCCCGGAGGCCGGGCTCGCAGCGGGGCGGTGGGTAATACCGGCTCGTTCGGTATTAGAAAGATCTTCATGCCGAACGGGCTGCGTTTGCGCCGCATTCACCAGCGTGCGGTTCCCGGGAAGACGCCGGACCATCAGCTCGCGTCGCGGAGCCGGAAACCCCAGTTCAGCATCTGCTCGGCGTCCCGCGCGCCGGCGGCCGGGCCGGTGGCGGGGCTGTCCAGCACCACCCCGATCAGCGTCCGGCCGTTCCTGACCGCCTCGAACAGCAGGCAGTGCCCGGCGTCGTCGGTGTACCCGGTCTTGATCCCGATGGCGCCCGGGTACGAGCCGACCAGGTCGTCGGTGTTGTCCCACCAGTACTGGTGGTGCCCGGGTCCCTTCGGCAGGTGGTAGAACCGCAGGTCCACGATGGCCCGGAAGGCCGGGTACCGCATCGCCGCCAGGCCCAGCGTGAGCAGGTCGGACGGGGTGGAGTAGGTCGAGGTCTCGGTGGGATAGGGCAGCCCGTCCGGGGAGGTGAAATGGGTGTGCTTCATGCCCATCCGGGCCGCGGTGGCGTTCATCCGCGCGACGAAGGCAGTCAGGCCGGGACCGTAGGCGTCCGCGAGGGCGTACGCCGCGTCCGCCCCCGAGGGCAGCAGCAGCGCCTCCAGCAGTTCCTGCGCCGTGAGCACGTCTCCCGGGCGCAGCGCCGCGGTCTCGCCGCCGTACTTCCAGGCGTAGCTGACCGCCGCCTTCGGCACCCGGATCTGGCGGCCGAGGTTGCCGCTTTCCAGCACGAGCAGGGCCGTCATGACCTTGGTGACGCTCGCCATCGGCCGTTCGGTGCCCACGTCGCGGCCCCACAGCACCTGGCCGGTGGCCGCGTCGGCCAGCACCGCGCCCTTGGCCTTCACCCGGCCGGGCGCGCCCGTCACCTCGATCACCGGGCCGGCCGCGGGGCTGGCCGCGGGGCGGGGACGCGATGGCGCGGCGGTGGCGTGCGTCCGGGTCTCCGCCGCGGCGGACAGCGAGGGCACCGGCCGCTGGCCCTGTCCCCCCGCGAATGCCCAGGCCGCGGTGCCGCCGCCGATGACGGCGACCGCGGTCGGCACGACGATCCATGCCCTCAGCCGCATGCTGCCCGCCCTCGTCCCCGGAAAATTCCATCGACCGGTCAGATCATCATGAGCAACGTCCGCCGGGCGCCATTGGTTGCCGCCGGGCTCCGCGAGCGCGCCGAGGTTCCCTGCGCGGGATATGCGCCGGCATGCTCACGATAACCGGCCAGACGGCCCGGCACGACCACCGGCAGATTACCGGTCCGTAACGACCTGATCCGCATCCGTCACGAGGAGCTCAGCGGTTGACGTCCGGCTCACTGACGTAGCGCCGGTAGGCCTCCTCCAGCTCGGCCGAACCCGGCGGCTCCATGTAGTCGCGGACCGTCCCGAGCTGGAATTCGCAGAAGTCCAGCGCGGCCTGCTCCTCGGCGTGCGGCTTCCGGCCGGGCGGGCGCGCCGCGACCTCGCGGGCCATGTCCACCTGGCCCAGCGCCTCGTGCACGGCCCGGCGGATCGTGATGTTCAGCGCGCGCATCTGGTCATCGCTGATGAATCCCTCCCCGCTGCCCGGGTTGTCCGGGTCGAACGCCCAGCAGCCGTGGAACGTCTGCAGCTCGTTACGGATCGCCTGCGCCACGATCCAGGTCCGGAACCGCTCATAGTCGAGCTTCCGGGCGGCGCGCTCGATCAGGGCCGGCCGGTCGGCGGTTGACATGACGTGCTCGTTTCTACGGGTGAGGAACCTCGGCTTGCCGGCCTGCCCGTCGGCAGATGGCGAGGCACCCCGCGGACGAGGGGAGAGGATCCAGCGGGGTGCTCTCGGGCGCATTCCCGGTGATGACCGCCATGCACCGGAGGGAGCCAGTCAGATAATGGCCGATGTACCTGACCATCGGCTGGAATCTACCTGCAGGTAACCTGCTTATTGCCCGTACTGAAGCTGACAGCTCGCTGGAGCCATGACGAGCCCGCCGCGGGACCCTAGCTGTGCCCGCGCGGTAAGGCTTAGAGTGCAGCCGTGGTCGCATGTGAGCAGTGTGATGCCTGCCCGGACGCGGGGACCGGCCGATCTGAGCCGGGCTGGCCAGCGCGAGACGCCCGGTGACGGCCCGGCTCACCCGGCGGCCGGGCGGGGCGGCCCGGCTGCGGGCCCTGCTGGACTCCGGCCAGACCATCGTGGCGCCCGGGGCGTTCGATCCGCTGTCCGCCCGGCTGGTGGAGGAGGCCGGGTTCCCGGCGGTGTACATGACCGGGTTCGGGACCTCGGCCGCCCTCATCGGCCGGCCGGACGTGGGCCTGCTGACCATGACCGAGATGGCCGGCAACGCCGGGCGGATCGCGGCCTGCGTGGACATCCCGGTCATCGCCGACGCGGACACCGGTTACGGCAACCCGCTGAACGTGATCCGCACGGTCGGGGCCTACGAGGCGGCCGGGGTCGCCGGGATCCACATCGAGGATCAGGTGGCCCCGAAGAAGTGCGGGCACATGGAGGGCAAGCTGGTCATCCCGGCGGAGGAGATGGCGGAGAAGATCCGGGCGGCGGCCGAGGCCCGCACGCAGCCCGAGTTCGTGATCATCGCCCGGACTGACGCGCGCGCCGTGGAGGGCCTGGAGCGGTCCCTCCAGCGCGGCCGGATGTACCGCGAGGCCGGCGCCGACGTCCTGTTCATCGAGGCTCTGACCAGCGAGGCGGAAGCCGAGCAGGCGGTGCGGGCCTTTCCCGGCGTGCCGCTGCTGTTCAACTGGGCGGAGGGGGGCAAGACCCCGCCGATCAGCCTGGACCGGCTGAAGGAGATGGGATACCGGATCGTTATCTTCCCGATCGGCACATTGCTGGCGGCGACCGGGGCCATGCGGCGGATACTGCAGGAGATCGCCCAGGCGGGCACGCCCGCCGCGGCGATGCGCGAGTTGCCCACGTTCGCGGAGTTCGTGGATTTCATCGGGCTGCCCCAGGTGCGCGAGGCCGAACAGCGGTACGCGGTCAGAGCCGAGCCGGGGCCGGAGACCGGAGGTGCAGATGGCAGCGACATTTGAGCGGCCCAGCGTGACCACCGAGCTGGCCAGGGCCATGATCGAGGCGGCGGAGCGGAAGGCGGCCGAGATGGGCCACCCCTTCGTGATCGCGATCGTGGACGACAGCGGGGTGCTGAAGGCGTTCAGCCGCATGGATGGCGCGGCCCTGCTGTCCGTCCAGGTAGCCCAGGACAAGGCCTACACGGCGGTCGGCTTCGGCATGGCCACCGACGCGTGGCACGACTTCGTCAAGGACGACCCGCCGCTGGCCATGGGCGCGGCTCCCGGGATCGATCGCCTGGTGGTGTTCGGCGGCGGGTACCCGATCAAGGTCGGGGACGCGGTGGTCGGCGGGATCGGCGTCAGCGGCGGCCATTACAGCCAGGACATGGAGGTAGCCCGGGCGGGGCTGTCGGCTCTCGCCTCCGCCGTGGTGTCCTAGTAGCTGCGCCCAGGCGGCAGCCAGGACGGCCGCCTCCTCCACTCGATCAGCGTGCAGGGCATCTACCGGCTGGCCGAGTCCTCCGCGGCCGACCTGGAAGCCGTCCTGGCCGGGCGGCCAGGCAAGCCGATTCCCCTGTACCGGTCACGCAGGCAACAGAGTGCGCCGGCGGGCCCGGATACCCTCTTCTGACCATCAGTCCCGACCGCACCACCGCGTGGCCGGCCGCCCGCTTCGCCGGCCGATGCCGGGAAGTCTGTCTCCGGCAGGTGCTCGCGAAGCGCCCGCCATAGGTAAGGGCCGCCGCGAAGCCCCCAGGTTTCCGGCTCGGGGTCGAACAGGCCGGCCATCTTCGCGGCCGCAGCGTCCTTGTGCGCCATCATGCAGTTTCGCACAGCAGTGACACCACTGACCGAAACGGGGACGAGCCGGTCAGCAGCAGGCCCGTCGCGCAATCATCTGTACCTCGCGGCGGAAGCGAGCATTTCGAAGACCATCTCTGGGTCCATGCGATGCCGTCGCCGCCGCGTGTGAGCGCGGAAACGGCTTGTGAAACTCCGCACAAGCCGCTTCCGCGGAAACGCGGCGCTCAGCCCCGTGCCGGCTGTATCTAAACGTCTGCATCGGCCTCCGTATAGCGGGGGAAAGAAGACCCTCCCTCGCAACGTCAGGGTCATGGGGCGCATCGTGGCAGGCAGTGCAGTTCAGGTGGTTGATGCGGGACGGACCGCGCCAGGGCAGCCGGGACGGGTCACGCCGGTGCGGTGCCCGGCTGTCACGAACCGCGGCCGCACAGGCCCGCCGCGAAATACGGTATCGCGGCAACCGTTTCAGCCGGGACAAGTGTCACTACAAGGTGCAGTACAGGAAGGCCCGCGAACAAACGGGATCGGCTCGCGCCGCAGTATTCGGGCAGCTACGTCAAAGCGACCTCCATCCAGTCTGCCCGGCCCATGAATTGCTAGCAGGAAGATATGCCCGATGCGGTACTCAAACGCCAAGATGATCGAATCAGTTTCTCAGGCGGCTTCAGGGGCGGCCACCATCGGCAGCAGGCCTGCGCCAGGCGGGGCCGTGTCCGACATCATTATATCCGTAACCGAGCACCAGATTACTCCTGGCGAGACGGCATGCTTTCCATTTGTCGCGCGCACGGCGTACGGGATTCCAGCCATTCATGAATTCAGTGTCATCTCGGATAACCCGGATTTCAACCCGGAGTGGGTCCGTATCCGCCGGTCAGCTGGTGACAGTTACGGCCCGCACTACATCCTCGAGATCAACCCCGGTGATACCGGGCGTTCTCAGTATGGCGTTTACCCGCTCCGCCTGTCGTGGGGAGCGGCCGGGACGTACCGCCACGCGGGAGGCCGATGCACGCTCATCATAAGGCCATGCGTCCGTGCCGCCACGGAACCAGCCGTGAAAATCTGGCCGGCCGGCCAGGTCTGCCTGTCGCTGGAGAATCGCGGTAGCACCGGTATAGATGTGTCCGTCTCGATAAGGCACCGCGGCTCGGACTGGTCGAAGGAGTGGGAGTTCGAGTTGCCAGCGCAGGACGACCCGTTCAGTTTTTCCGGGCGGTTCGATCCGCCGGCCGGCCAGCGGAGCGGAGACTTCGAGCTTGCTGTCAGCGCGGCAGGCGTGCCCCTGGTCCGCCGGACCGTACGCGCGAGACGCCCGCTGATTCCCCGCAGGCTTATCGCCCGGTAGCCGCGGCGCCGCGATCGGGGACGTAATCGCCATGCCGTCATGCTGCCGTATGCGGCCCAGCTCCGCCACGGGAAGTTGCGCGGCCCCGAAGACGCGGCCGAGCTGATCTGGGAGCCCATCGCCGGCTGACGTGCCGGCGGCTTGCTCCCGCCTGCCGGAGCAGGCTCAGCTAGCGATTCTCAGTGCCCCGAGGCGCAGGAGCTGCCTGGCGACCGGCAGCGCCCGGCGGGAGTCCGCGCCGGGCAGGAACTCGCCGGCCGGGAACGGGACCGCGGTGCTCGCCGACCGCAGCGCGGCGGCGGCGGCTTGCGGCATGGCGACCGTGTTGCCGAGGATCGTCACCTTGGCCGTGCCGTCAGCTGCCTCATGGAACGTCGCGGCGCCGTCGACGGCCAGCAGTTTGGTATCGGCGTCAACGGCGTCTGCCGCCGCCATTTCCTGGAAGAGCGCGTCCTGCCGCACGCCACGGAAGGAGCGCCCGTCCCGCCGGGCGCGCTCGAGTTCCGCGGCGGCGTCGACCGTGCGGAGCCTGCCGATCAGCTGCTCGATTTTCGAGACCATCTCCTCAGGCGAGGCGTCATCCAGGTACGGGGTGTCCCAGAACTCGGGGCCGTTGTGAAGGATGTCCTGGACCGCCGACAGGAGATGGTGCGCCCACGAGCGCGGGCCCGCGACCACGGTCAGGTGGAGGGATACGTTTCCCTCGGCCGCGGCGCGGTGCGGGGTGCTGTGCGGGATGTAGAGCACGTCGCCCGGCTGAAGGGACAGGTCGAGAACGGGATCGGGCAGGGACGGGAAGACCTTGTCCTCTCCGGCCCGCCGTACCTGTGGCGTCGGCCAGATCTGCCACCGCTTCGTTCCTTCCAGCTGGACGACATAGACATCCGTCGGATCGCTGTGGGCGCCCCCCCGCTGACCTGCCGGGGTCAGGAACGCGACGACCTCGCTCTTGGCGGCGAACCGGTCGGTCATGCTGCGGGCCAGCGCGCGCAGGTTGGGACGGGTGAGGTTCAGCCCGCCATGGATCAGCGTTTTCCCCGCGCGGAAGTGAGCGTAGATCTTCCCGGGATCGACCGCGTCATCGATGGTCGTTCCTTCCCGCCTCATCTCCAGCCGGGTAGTGAGCTGGTCTCCGATCGCTGGCACGCCATTTCCGAGCATCCGGGACAGGCTTGACCGCACGCCCTCTTGATGAACTATGTCGTCCATGTCGGCGATCGACAGGATCTGCCGCGGATCTCCGGTGACGCCGTGCGGCCGGTAGAGAACTCTCTTGTTGAAGTACGTGCGGAAGAATTCTTCTTCGTCGCCGACGATATCGGTAAAACTAAGCGCGCGTTCGCCCATCGTAACCCCCAGATTGGTCGCCGGAAGGAACTGGGGCGCCCGTCCTGTTGCGGCCGGGCGCCCCCTGGTCGTTCAGTTAAGGAACGTGATGGCATACTGCCTCGTCAGGCTTATCCGCCTGGCAGTTGATAAGCGTGAACTCCATTTCCTCCGACCGGTCATCAAACACTACGATCACCACCTCTCTATGCGGTCTCAGTGACGTGCCGATCGTGGCAGCCAGCGCTGAAACGGCGCTGAAACGGCGCTGAAACGGCTGGGGTGCGCCATTGGCGGCAAGGCCGGCCCTGACGAGAGCGCGGCTGCGTGCGCGGTCCGCGAGGTGGCCGAGGAGGCTGGTATCGCGGTCGACGTGGGCAGCCTGACCTGGCGGGCGGAGCTCAGCTTCGCGTTTCCCTCCCGCCCTGAGCTGGACGCGGCACCCAGAGCCGTTCAGTCACCGGGCCGGGCGGTCCGCCGAGTTCGCCGATGATGCGCGCGGCGCTGGCTTCGGCCGGCTCGAGGGTGTTCACGACCAGGTGCGGCTCGTCCCACGGCTCCCAGAGCTCTCGCATGCGGACGACGTGCTCCCAGCTGACCGTGGCAGGCCAGCCGGGAATGTCCCGGCGCCGGGCTTCCACCCGCTGGCGGTGGATCCTCTCGTCGGGGCATACGCATTCGACGCCGATGAACCGGCCCCCGGAGTGCTCGGTGATCCTGCGCCAGCGCAGCGCCTCGATGACCGTCCCGGCCCGCTGGCTGAACGCAGGCTCCTGACTCACCGCGACTCGCTCCGTCCTGCCGCGGTCAGCGGACGCTCTTGATCCGCCAGACCCCGGCCGAGGCCGCGATGGCCACCACCGCGGTCGCCCCGAACAGGGCCGGGTAGCCGGCCAGCGAGACGAGGGGGGCCGCGATGGCCGCGCCGATGGCGTACGGGCAGACGATGGCGATGTTGATGATGCCGAGGTCCTTGGCCCGGTCCCGGGCCTTCGGCAGCACCTGGGTGATCAGCGCCTGGTCGACCGCGATGTAGCAGCCGAAGCCGATGCCGTAGAGCACCGCCGCGCCCAGGGAGGCCGGCCAGGTCGGGAAGAACGCCAGCAGCAGCGCGGCCGCCGCCATCAGCAGCCCGGACACGGTGACCAGCATCTTGCGGCGGTTGCGGCGGTCGGAGATGACCCCGCCGACGATCGACGCGACCACCACGCAGCCGGTGTAGATCAGGATCAGGATGAGCAGGCCGTCGGCGGCGGTCTGGCCCGGGAACAGCCGCGCGTAGTGCACGTCGTCGCGCAGGAAGTAGAGCAGGTACAAGGTGCCCATGGCGATGGAGAGGCTGGCCAGGAAGCGGGTCAGCCAGGCCCAGCCGAAGTCGGGGTACTCCCGCGGGCTGATCCAGTAGGACGAGGCCGCCTGGCGCCAGGAGAACGGCTCCCGGTCCTCCGGCGCGAGCGGGGGGTCGGGGGTGAACAGCACGAACGGCAGGGCCAGCAGCACCATCAGCACCGCCAGGACGATATAGCCAGTGACCAGGTCCTGGTCCAGGACGTCCACGAACAAGATGCTGCCCAGGACCAGGCCGAGCGCGATCGGCATGCCGATCCAGCCGGACACCGTGGCGCGCTGCCGGACCGGCACGTGGTCCGGGACGGCCGCGCTCAGGGTGGCGTACTCGCCGTTCTGGAAGGCGCTGAACAGCACCCACAGCAGGGCCACGATGGCCACTGTGCCCGCCTTGGCCAGCAGCCCCAGGCAGATCGCGGCCAGCACGGCCATGAACAGCGTCCACCGGTGCCGGCGGCCGCTGAACCGGCCCTGCCGCCCGCCGTGCGCGGTGCGGTCGGACAGCGCGCCGACCACCGGGGTGGCCAGGGCGGAGGAGATGGCCCCGACCGCGGTCACCGCTCCGAGGGCGGCCACCTTGTGCCGGGGCGTGATGTCCTGCAGCTGAAGCGCCAGCATGACCTGCGACGGCGTCTGGTTGGCCATCCACATGCCCAGGCTGGCCAGGGTGAGGCCGGTGATCCAGCGGTACCGCACGTGCTGGGTCGGTTCGGCCAGCGCGAGCGACCGCACATCCGGCTGACCGACCGCCTGATCCCTCATGACACCCTCCGCTGCCGTGGGCTCCGCTGCCGGCCCGGCCTAGATCCCGCCGCGGCTACGGCGCCATGGCTGGATCATGACGCATCCCGGCCACCTCACGGTAGACCCTGCCGCCGGCCGCCCTGGCCAGACCGACAGGTCGCACCCACGGGCAGGTGCCGACGGCAGATTAAACGTGTAATTATTTATACATGTCGATCGCCATCTCTGAAGAGCACCGCGCCCTGGCGCAGACCGTCGCCGGCTTCCTGACCGACCATCAGCCCCGCACGGCGGCCCGCGCCCTGCTCGAGGCCGAGGCGGACGCGCTGCCGGCCTTCTGGGCCGGGCTGGGCGGCCTCGGCCTGCTCGGGCTGCATATTCCCGAGGAATACGGCGGCTCGGGCTTCGGGCTGCCGGAAACGCTGGTCGTGGCCGAGCAGATGGGCCGGCACCTGGCGCCGGGCCCGTTCGTCCCGACCGTGATCGCCAGCGCCGTGCTGGCCGCCGCCGGCCCCGACGAGCTGCGCAAGCGGCTGCTGCCCGGGCTGGCCGACGGCAGCGTGACCGGCGCGGCTGCGCTGGGCGGCGAGGTGAGCTACGCCGGCGGCACCGCGACCGGGAAAGCCGGCGTGGTGATCAGCGGCCACCTGGCCGACGTGCTGCTGGTCCCGGCCGGTGACGACGTACTGGTGATCGAGAAGTCGGCCGGCGGCGTCGAGGCCGAGGTGCCCGCCAACCTGGACCAGAGCCGGCGCGCGGCCCGGGTCAGGCTCGACGCGGCGCCGGCGACGGTGCTGCCGGGCGCGCGCCGGCTGCTGACCGACGTGGCCCGGGCCGTGCTCGCGGCGGAGGCGGTCGGCGTCGCCGCCGAGACCACCGAGCAGGCGGCCGAGTACGCCAAGATCCGCCAGCAGTTCGGCCGCCCGATCGCGACCTTCCAGGCGGTCAAGCACCATTGCGCGAACATGCTGGTGGCGGCCGAAGTGGCGACGGCCGCCACGTGGGATGCGGGCCGGGCCGGGATCGACGGCGGTGACCAGTTCAGCTACACCGCGGCCACTGCGGCGGTGCTGGCCGTGCCCGCCGCGGTCGGCAACGCCAACCTCAACATCCAGGTGCACGGCGGGATCGGGTTCACCTGGGAGCACGACGCGCACCTGTACCTGCGCCGAGCCGCGGCGATCGCCGCGGTGGTGGACACCGAGCAGGCCGCGATCGAGGTCACCGGCCTGGTCCGCCGCGGCGTGCGCCGGGCCGCCGCGATCGAGCTGCCCCCCGAGGCCGAGCCGATCCGGGCGGCGGTCGGGCCCGACGTGGCGCGGCTGCGCGAGCTGGCCGGCGAGGAACGGAAGCAGGCCCTGATCGAGTCGGGCTACGCGATGCCGCACTGGCCGAAGCCCTGGGGCCGGGACGCGGCCGCCGTCGAGCAGCTGGTGATCGAGCAGGAGCTCGCCGCGGCCGGGATCAAGCGGCCCGGCCTCGGCATCACCAGCTGGATCATCCTGACCCTGATCCAGCACGCCAGCCCGGAGCAGGTGGCGCGCTGGGTCCGCCCGGCGCTCAACCAGGACGTGATCTGGTGCCAGCTGTTCAGCGAGCCAGGCGCCGGGTCCGACGCGGCCGGCATCAAGACGAAGGCGACCCGGGCGGACGGGGGCTGGCTGATCAACGGTCAGAAGGTCTGGACCAGCGACGCGCACCACGCGGACTTCGGCCTGGCCACGGTGCGGACGAACCCGGACGCGCCCAAGCACCAGGGCATCACCACGATGGTGATCGACATGCACGCGCCCGGTGTCACCGTCCGGCCGCTGCGGATGCCGTCCGGGAACTCCGAGTTCAACGAGGTGTTCTTCGACGACGTGTTCGTCCCCGACGCCGACGTGGTCGGGCCGGTCGACGTCGGCTGGACCGTGGCGCGCGCCACGCTGGGCAACGAGAGCGTCAGCATCGGCGGCGGCGACGGCGGCCGGACCATGCCGGCGGAGGCGTTCATCGCCCCGCTCGACGCGCACCCGGAGCGGCTGGCCGGCGGGGCCGGGCGGGTCGGCAGGCATATCTCCCGCACGCACGCGATGGGCGTGCTGAACCAGCGGAGCGCCTACCGGGCGGTGGCCGGCGGCGGCCCGGGCCCGGAGGGCAACATCACCAAGCTGCTGCTGTCCGAGCTCGGCCATGAGACCGCCGCGATCCTGGCGGAACTCGCGGGCCCGGACGCGGCCTTCCTGTCCGGCCCCGGCGGCATCGCCGCGACCCTGGTGCTGATGAACCGGGCCATGTCGATCGCGGGTGGCACCTCAGAGATCAAGCGAAACCAGATAGCCGAACGGATACTCGGCTTGCCTCGCGACCCGCTCATCAATAACTAACACGGCGGGGATACCGGGCTTTCCGGGGTTCCGGCCACTGGAAGCCCGGGTACCGGCACACCGCGGCGGCTCATCTGGCCGGGACGGTGTCC
>Ga0335078_10004540_pt1 | contig 20553 bp, 15 predicted proteins | sample Lox_Sample_32_FD_206711 | JGI IMG/M metagenome (GOLD analysis project Ga0335078, IMG submission 206711) | Soil microbial communities from Loxahatchee National Wildlife Refuge, Florida, United States - Lox_Sample_3.2 | ecosystem: Environmental > Terrestrial > Soil > Wetlands | place: USA... | reverse complement strand
TATTGGGGTACGGGAAGCATCGAATCCATCACCGGAGGCCCTCACAACACCCACTGGTTTCATCCCCGCTTGCGCTACTTCGCGGGGAGAGAGGACAAACTCCCGGTCGACCAGAATCAGCTCATGGCCCTCGTGGCGCCGCGCGGGCTGATGATGTACGCCGCCTACAGCGAACATGAAGGCAACGCCTTCGGATACGAGCAGGCTTATCGCTCGGTACGGAACGTCTACCGGTTACTGGGCCGGGAAGAAAATGTACAGCTTCGTTTGCGGCTCGGCGAGCACAACATCGTTCCCGATCGAACTGAGGAATTTGTCGACTTTTTTGATTCGGTCTTCGGGCGGCGCCGGTTCCCCAAATCCGAGACCTGGATCAATGGATACACCTTCGAGGGCTGGCTCGAGGCGTCGGGCGAGCGCATCGATCCCCTCGAGCATCCGCACCGGACACTGGCGGATTACGTTCCGGCGGATGCCTCTCTGTGGCCGCGGCGAAAGGAAGAAATCCGCAAAGAAATCCTCTGGGCAATGGGGGAAGAACCCCCGGGTTTGCCCTTTCCCGCGGCGCACAAGGTGCCTGTCCCCGTAACACCCTATTGGATTAATCCCCGGGACAACCCTCTGATCCTGCTTTTCCGCCGGCCTTTGAGGCTTCCCAACACGGAATCCACTGTCGTTCCTTACGGGGATGGCCTGCGGGCCGATCTTTACTACCCGCTCGGCCCGGACGGCAAATCGAAGCCCGGCCCTCTGCCCGTGGTCGTGTGGCTCCACGCTTGTGCTTATGCGACGGGTTATTCCAACTGGGTGAATGCGGCATTCGCTTCCCTCACCCGGAAGGGTCTCGCCGTCCTGGCGTTTGACCAATTGGCCTTTGGCACGCGCTGTCCGGATTTCCACGATTTTTATCAGGAATATCCCCACTGGTCGCTCGCGGGTAAGATGGTGTGTGATACCCGCGGCGTGCTCGACGCCCTGTCGGCCCTGGACAACATTGATCGTTCCCGGATCTTTATGATGGGCTACGCCCTCGGCGGCAAGGTGGGCTTGCTGACCGCCGCGCTCGACCAACGGGTGAAAGCCGTGGCCTCGATCTGCGGCTTCGATCCTTTGCAGCATACTGCACCGGGTGATGGAACGGAGGGAGTCCGCCACTACTCGCACCTGCACGGATTGCTTCCCCGGCTGGGCTTTTTTGCAGGCGAGGAATCGAGGCTGCCGTTCGATTATGATCGAGTCCTGGCGCTCGTGGCTCCGCGTCCGGTGCTACTCGTGGCGCCGACCCTGGACCGATATGTTCGCGTCGAAGCGGTACAGAGTGAGGTGGAGCAAGCCCGCAAGGTGTACGGCCTTCTGGGGCGGAGCGAAGCGCTGCGCCTTGAGATGCCGCTCGATTTCAATCGCTTCATGGAGGGCCGGCAGGAACAGGTCGCGGAGTGGATTGCAGGGCAGCTATAAGCCAGGGATAGGCTCACCTTCTGCCCCACTGGATGGCTGTCAAGAAACGGCCCCGAATCGAAAACGACTTTCCCACGATAGAGCCAGGATTAACCCTCTCGCTCGGCCAGCGACCGTGAATTCATGAATGATTCATGCTCACGTCCTCACTCGAGTCTTCAGGGTACGTGATTGTTAAACCTTCGACGCGCGCGAACGGGGTCAGCCGGTGCTCTTGCGCCCGGTGCGCGGTGAAGATATGCGCGACCCGGAGGCCTCGCACCGTCAGGGCATCCGCAATCAACGAGCGGTGGCAACGCCAGGGAACGGCTTCCGCACACATGATCGCGGTGGGTCGCGCCGAAGCCAGTTTGGTGAGCCGCTCTAAACCCTTCTTGAATTCGAGGCCTTGCATGTGATCGGCGAAGCCCCGAAACGATGCGTTGTGCCATCCCGGATTGACCGATTCGCGCGCCGGGTGCCGCAGGCCACCCAGCGCCGCCAGATGAACGTAGCGGATTCCCACCGCACGCAGCAGCCCCGGAAGCTCATCGGCGTTAAACTGAGGGTTTCGCCTTGAACGCGGGACAGTGCGGACGTCCACCAGTTGCTTGATTCCGTGGCTCTGCAACAAATCCAGGAACGTGCGCAGGTCGCGGGTGGAATGGCCGACCGTATAGACAACCGGAAGTTCACTCTTCATTCTGGCCTCGCTTCCGAGCTTGGCCCGAACTCCCGGGCGGGGGTTTCTCACGTCAGGAATGAGCCTGTGGCGATGCGATTTTCCTCCAGTGCCGCTCGATGTCCTCGAGGGACTGCCCTTTGGTTTCCGGAACGAAAACCAGGCAGAAGAAGAAGGCCAGCACGCAGATCCCCGCGAAGATCCAGAATGTTCCGGCAGGCCCCGCCGCGTTAATCAGGGAAAGAAAGGTCCCGGCCACCACCCAATTGGCCCCCCAAACCGAGAGCGTCGCGATTGACATTGCCTTGCCGCGGATCTTGGTGGGATAGATCTCCGAGATGAGCAGCCAAACCACCGGGCCAAGCCCGATGCCGAAGGAGACGACGTAGAAGATCACCTCGTAGAACACCGCCATGCCACTGGCGTGCCCATGAAACGAAAACCCCACCATCGCCAACGCGATGGTCATTCCCGCTGTGCCGGTGAGCAGGAGGAAACGCCGCCCCAGCCGGTCCACCAAGAGGATCGCTACGACGGTAATCAGGACGTTGACGATGCCGATGATGGCGGTGGCGAGAATGGCGGCCTTCGCCGAAGGATAGCCGGACATCTGCAGAATCCTTGGAGCGTAGTAGATAATGGTGTTGATGCCTGTGATCTGTTGAAACACGGCGAGCCCGATCCCTACCAGCACTGCTACGCGAAAGCCCGGCTGCAGCAGGATGCCGAATCCTTCCTGTTCTTCCTCGAGCACCTGTTGGACGTCTCTCATCTCGGCCTCTGCCTCGTCGCCGCGCCCCAGGCGGTGAAAGTTCTGAAGCGCACGCTCGCGGAATCCAGCCCGCGCCAGCCAGCGCGGGCTTTCAGGCAGGAAGATCATCCCCCCCAGCAAGGCGAGCGAGGGCAGGACGGCAGTGATGAACATCCATCGCCAGTTTTGCGAGGGGGCAAGCGCGTAATCAATGAAATAGCCGCCGACGATCCCAACGGTTATGGCGAGCTGATTGAGGGACACGAGCGCGCCGCGGATGCGCGCCGGAGACATCTCCGAAAGATAAAGTGGAGTCACCAGTGAAGCGATGCCGATGCAAACCCCAACCAAGAACCGAGCCAGGACGAACGAAGTCAGTCCGGTTGCCAGGCCACTCCAGATTGCAAAAAGGCCGAAACCGGTCCCGGTGAGGATCAACACGCTCCGGCGGCCAAACCGATCGGTAAGATACCCGGCCAGCGCGGATCCCGCGAGCGCACCCGCCAGGGCGATACCCACCGCGAATTCGAGCTGTGTGTCAGTGAGGTGAAAATCTGCCTTCAAAAACAACATCGCGCCTGAAATGACGCTGGTGTCGTAGCCGAAAAGCAGACCGCCGAGAGCCGCCACGGCCGCGGTCGCCACCACCGTAAAGCGTGAGGAAACCGACTGGCCCGCGTGGGGCTTCGTGCCGTGGACATCTGTTTGTGGATTCATTAGTCCTCGTCGAGAAGCCGCGCTTTGGCGAACGATGACGGTGAGGGTCTTGGTGGAAAGAGAAGGCGGGGCCGGATTTCCTCCAGCCCCGCTGTTGGTCGCTTCGCCTTGCACCTCAGCTTTCCTCCCTAAGCCCGAACACTGGCCCACAGGAGAAAAAATCGCCGAGTATGCCAATTTGTGTGGCGTGTCTGCAACTATTTTACAGCACGCGGCTTACGGTTAAATGTCGTAGTAGAGCGCGAACTCGTACGGGTGCGGCCGCATGTTCATGGCCTGCACCTCGTTCTTCATCTTGTAATCGATCCAGGTCTCGAGCAGTTCCTCGCTGAAAACATCGCCTTTGAGCAGGAAATCGTGATCGTTCTCGAGCGCGTGCAGCGATTCGTCGAGAGAACCGGGAAGCGTCGGTACTTTCTTCAACTCTTCCGGACCCAAATCGTAAATATCCTTGTCGAGCGGTTCGCCCGGGTCGATCTTGTTCTCGACTCCGTCAAGGCCGGCCATCATCATAGCAGCGAATGCCATGTAAGGGTTGCAGGAGGGGTCGGGCGGCCGGTACTCGACGCGCTTGGCTTTCGGGTTGGGCGAGTACATGGGGATGCGGCAACAAGCGCTGCGATTGCGGCGCGAGTAAGCCAGGTTCACGGGCGCCTCGAAGCCCGGCACCAGGCGTTTGTAGGAATTCGTGGTGGGAGCGATCAGCGCGGCGAGCGCGGGCGAGTGCTTCAGCAGCCCACCGATGTACCATAGCCCGAGCTGGCTGAAGCCCGCGTACTTGTCGCCGGCAAACAGCGGCTTACCGTCTTTCCACAGGCTCTGGTGGGTATGCATCCCCGAGCCGTTGTCCTGGAAAATCGGCTTCGGCATGAAGGTCACCGTTTTGCCATACTGGTGGGCCACATTGCGAATGATGTATTTGTAGACCATCATTCCGTCTGCGGATTTCAAAAGCGAGTTGAATCTCTGGTCGATCTCAGCCTGGCCGCCGGTGGCGACTTCGTGGTGGTGGCACTCGATGTGCAACCCGGCCTTCTCCATCGCCAAAACCATCTCACTGCGCAGGTCCTGGTAATGGTCGGTGGGCGGAACAGGGAAGTAGCCTTCCTTGTAGCGCGGGCGGTAACCCAGGTTATCTTTCTCCCGGCCGGAGTTCCAGCGCCCCTCTTCGGCGTCAATATAGTAGAAGCTGTGTTGTTGGGCCGTATCGAAGCGGATGTTGTCAAAGATAAAGAATTCGGCCTCAGCCCCGAAGTACGCCGTGTCAGCAATTCCGGTATAGACGAGATAATTCTCCGCCTTTTTCGCGATATGGCGGGGGTCTTTCACGTAGTGTTGCCGGGTTACAGGGTCGATGATGTCGCCAATCATGGCCAAAGTAGGTGTCTCGGTGAACGGGTCGAGCATGAACCAGCTCGGATCGGGAACCAGGAGCATGTCGCTCTCATGAATCGCCGCCCAGCCGCGGATGCTGGAACCATCCATGCCGAAGCCGTCTTCGAAAGAACTCTCTTCCAATTCGTGAATAGGGAATGAAACGTGCTGCCACAAGCCCGGAAGGTCGGTGAAGCGGATATCGATAATCTTCACGTTGTTGGCGGCAGCAAACTCTAATACTGCCTTCGGATTCATAGATCCTCCATAGGAAAGTTCTCTGCCCACGATCAAGGGCGTTAGCGCAGGTTGATTTACTTAATAATGCAACATAGCGTGCGCGGAGAATTTAGTCAAGGGTCGCCGCCATCAAATTTTTTTATCCGGATGGAAAGAGGGACAGACAAGGAGACATCGCGGCCTGTAACGTTGGGACTCAGAAATGCGTTGACACTTTTCTTGGCTTTTTGTTAGCTTACATCATTCCTGGCCATATCCGAAAAGGAGTCTTCCAGGGCAGTCTTCGTCGTTTCGCCGCTCGACTTGGGAAAAAATTAGCGCCGATGAGAATGTGGGGAATCGAATGTTTGTAGCCAAACGCATGTTTTTCACCAAAGGTGTGGGAAAACACCGGGAAAAGCTCACCAGTTTCGAATTGGCACTGAGGTCCGCCGGGATCGCGGCGTGTAACCTGGTACGCGTTTCGAGCATCTTCCCACCTCGCTGCAAGCTGGTTTCCCGAACCGAGGGCGTCAAAGAACTTCGCCCCGGCCAAGTGACTTTCGTAGTCATGAGCGAGAACTCAACACGCGAGCCGCATCGTTTGATCGCCGCTTCGGTGGGAGTTGCAATTCCCTCAGATCGAAATGCGTTTGGCTACCTCTCGGAGCACCACTCTTTCGGCCAGACGGAAGAAGTGGCCGGGGAATACGCCGAAGAACTCGCGGCGGAAATGCTCGCCACCACACTCGGAGTGGAATTTGATCCTGACCGGAGCTGGGACGAAAAAAAGGAGATTTATCGAATTTCCAACAAGATCGTTCGCACCATGAATATCACCCAATCGGCAATTGGCGATAAGCGGGGCCTCTGGACCACTGTGCTGGCCGGAGCAATCTTGCTGGGCATAGACGAGTAACCGTTGCAGAGGCAGCCCTTGTGGCTGCCCGCGGGCAACCGCGAGGGTTGCCCCTGCCAAATGCGTCCCTGGGATTCTTTCCGACGGAGAAACCTCTTGCGCCTGATTTCCTTAATCATACTGTTACAGGCTTCGTCGCTCGTGGCGGCGGACATGCCTGTGAGCTTTGTCCAGCACGTCGACCGAGTTGACGTCAGCATCGGCGGGAAGCCCTTCACGAGTTACTATTTCAGCCCGGATACCCCCAAACCCTATCTTTACCCTTTGCGTTCGCCGGAGGGCATCATCGTCACGCGCGGGTATCCCATGGTGAAGGACATCCCGGGCGAGAGCAGAGACCATCCGCACCATCGCGCTATGTTCTTCGCTCACGGCGATATCAACGGAGTTGACTTCTGGGGCGAAGCACAGTTTACCGAGAAAGCTCCCGTGCATGTAGCGGGAAAGACTTACGCTTCCTCAGAAGAACTGCCCAAAGGCCGCACCGTCGTCACCAAGCTCGAAGAAGCGAAGGGGGGAGCAGACTTCGGCACTCTTCGCGCGGTCTTCAGCCTGCTCGGCCCGAATGGTCAGGTGATGGGCAGCGAGACTCAGGAATACACGTTTCGAGGCGATACAAAAACCCGCAGCATCGACTGTGCGTTCACCATCACAGCGGACCATGGAACGCCTCTCAAAATGGGCGACACGAAGGAGGGTACCTTCGCCATCCGTGTGGTCAGAAGCCTGCAAGAACCTGCCGTGAAGATGCTGAACTCCAACGGCGCTGTGGGTGAAAAGAACATTTGGGGCAAGCGAGCCGATTGGGTTGATTACTCCGGCGTGGTGGGAGGGGAAAGGCTGGGAATTGCCATTTTCGATAATCCTCACAACATCAAACATCCCACTTATTGGCACGCCCGCGGCTACGGCTTGTTTGCCGTCAATCCCTTCGGCGAGCACGACTTCTATAATGATCCCAAGCGCGATGGGAGCGTGACCATTGCCGTCGGCGATTCCCTGACCTTGAGGTATAGGGTGCTGATTCATGACGGCGATGCCACCGAAGCCAGGGTCGCCGACGCCTACACGCGGTACGCCGAGGGCAAGTGATTCCAGCCGGATGGTGAGGGAAGAGGCCGCGCGCCCTGTTTGTCATTTCGAGTGTGCACGGGCCCACGGCACACACATAGAGATGAAAGTCGCTGTCATCCTGAGAGCTTGTGAATTTATTCAGTTCGACCAAACAGCGAATGTCATCCTGAGGAGCCGAAGGCGACGAAGGATCTGCATTTTCTTGATTTCACGACGCTCGGCGATCTGCAGATCCTTCGCGAAGTTTACCCTGCGCGGGCAAACTGCAGACCCTTCGCAGCGCTCAGGGTGACAGCGAACGGGCTCGGGATGACAGGTTGGGCGGTTGGCCCTGCCTGCCAGTGCCACTCAAAACTGAAAAAGTCACACGCTCTGAGCGAAGCGAAGGATCCGCAGTTGTGGCCCGCGGCGAACTAAAGCAGATTCTTGGCTTCGCTCAGAATGACAGACCCGCGAGGAAGCGAAGAAACTCTGCTGTGTATTGGAAGCCGCTGAACTCGAAGCCAACTGCAGAGATCCTTCGCCCGCCAAAGACCGCGGCGGGCTCAGGATGACATGTGTAACTCAACAATTACTTGGGGTGGTCCATGGACCGACTGATCAAAGCGCAAGCACAGGAAGGCTTTCAGCAAATCGTCCCGACGGGCGTTATGCGTTTTCTTGACTTCTCGCGGCTGACTTTGAAAAAGGGTCAGAGGCACTCGGCGAAGGCTGAGGAGCGCGAATCCGTGGTCGATATTTTTTCCGGCACTGCAAGCATCGCCGTCAAGACCGGCAACGGGCAAGCGCAGATCTTTTCCGAGGTTGGCGCGCGCGCCGATGTCTTTTCCGGGCCGCCCGTCATGGTTTACTTGCCGCCACACTCTTCCTATGAGATCACGGCTGCCTCAGAAGGCTTTGACGCAGGAATCTTCTCCTCGCCGTCAACCGCCACGGCGCCTGCGACGCTCCTCGAAGGTCCTGCGGTGACCGCCAAGAACGTGGGCCGCGACAATTGGCAGCGGACCGTCTACTCAGCCTTGGCCGAGAACGTTCCGGCAGCACGCTTGCTCGCGGGCGAGACGCTCAATCCTTCCGGCAACTGGTCCAGCTACCCGCCTCACAAGCACGACCAATCGAACCCACCTAACGAAGCGGTTCTGGAAGAGATTTACTTCTTCCGCACCCGGCCCGCCCAGGGCTTTGGCTTGATGTGGACCTACACCGCCCCCAGTGACCCGGAAGGCTTCTCCACGGTCTTTGTCATCGAGGACGGAGATACGGTCCTCCTGCCCAAGGGCTATCATCCCGTCGTGGCGGCGCCGGGCTACGAACTTCATTACACCTGGGTGCTGGCCGGAGAAGAACGCCGCTACGGCGCATGGGCGGACGACCCGCGGCACGCGTGGGTGAAGGCGAGCGGCTAGTGACCGGAACGCGAGGCCAAGGGTAAAGTGTGAAGGCTAAAGTGTAAGGCACACGGCTTAGGCAAGTTCAGTCAGGCTCTCGGCGTTCATCCTTTACCCTTTACCCTTCACGCGGTACCCTTTAAACTGCCTTCGATGCCGAAAAGCCGGTTTGTACTACCCCACCTTCGCTGGACCATCTGCGCGCTGCTGTTTCTTGCCTCCACGATCAATTACGTCGACCGCCAGACGATCTCCGTCCTGAAGCCTCACCTGCAAACCGTCTTGCACTGGTCGGAGAGCGACTACGGCTGGATTGTGTTCGCCTTCCAACTAGCCTATGCCCTGATGTTCACCGTCGCCGGCGTGGCGATGGATTGGCTGGGAACCAGAGTGGGGTATGCAATCTCCATCACCTGGTGGTCCATCGCCGCCATGGCTCATGCGCTGGCACGCGGCGCAATCTCGTTTGGCGCGGCGCGTTTCCTTCTGGGCGCAGGCGAAGCAGGAAACTTTCCCGCCGCCATTAAAGCCGTCGCCGAATGGTTTCCTAAGAAGGAACGTGCGCTGGCCACCGGCGTCTTCAATGCCGGGCCGACGGTGGGCGCCGTCATCGCTCCTCCGCTGGTCGTCTGGCTGACTCTTCGCTGGGGGTGGAGGGCGGGATTCATTTTCACTGGAGCCCTAGGATTTCTTTGGCTGGTTTTCTGGTTGGCGATCTACCGCCTTCCCGGCCGGCATCCATGGATTACAAGCGCCGAATTGAAACTCATAGAGGGCGAACCGGAGGCGGCCACTGTCGCCCGCATCCCCTGGAGAAAAATCCTCGCCTACCGCCAAGCCTGGGGTTTTGTCCTGGCGAAGTTCATGTCTGACCCGATCTGGTGGTTTTACATCTTCTGGCTCCCTTCCTACTTGAAGCAAGCCCGTGGCTTCACACTCGAGCAAATCGGCCTGTTCGCCTGGATTCCATTTCTCGTTTCAGGCGTAGGAAGCGTGGCGGGCGGGTGGCTTTCGGGATTCTTCCTCAAGCGCGGCTGGCCTCTAAGCCGGTCGCGCAAGGTAGCGATGGCGATTTGCGCGTTTTCGATGCCCTCCGGAATCGTGGCGGTTTTTGCGCACAACGTCACGTGGGCGCTGGCCCTTATTTCCGTTTCTCTTGCCGCCCATCAGGGGTGGTCGGCGAACGTCTATACGCTGGCCTCCGATATGTTCCCCAAGCGTGACGTCGGCTCGGTTACGGGCCTGGGCGGCACGGGCGGCGCCGTGGGCGGCATGATCCTGGCGCTCACCGCCGGTTACACACTGCAGTGGTTCCACACTTACGTACCACTCTTCATCGTCGCAGGCGTCATGCACCCGCTTGCTTTCGGGGTGGTGCACTGGATGATTCCCAGGATCGAGCCGGTCGCAATTGTGAATGGTGAATAGTGAATTGCTGCTCGCTAGCGGTGACTGAGGAATTCTTCCGTGGTCATGCCCGCCTGGCTAACGATCGCCCGTAACGTGCCTTTGGGCACTGTCTTGGCGAAATGCATTGGGACGGTCAGAGCGCGCCGGTCGGAGGACCGATAAAGCGTAAGGTGGCTGCCCCTTTGCCGCCATTGAACGAAGCCGGCCCGCTCTAGAATGCGCACAACCTCTCGGGGTCGCAGCGCGGGAAACTCCTTAGACATGAGTCGGGCTCACATGAACGGTGGTGGTGAAGACTTGCACGGAATTGTTTCCTGGTGGAATGGGTTGATTGTGGGCGGCTAGATTCTCGAGGTGAAGCTGGATGGCCTCCCGGACGTTGGCTGTCGCTTCCTCAATAGTCGCCCCATAGGAAACGCAGCCCGGAAGTAGAGGGACGACCACGGTGTACCCTCCGTCTTCATCGGGAATCAAGTTGATCTGGTAGGAGTATTCATTCTTGCTTTTTCGCATAGCCACATTATCCCTGATAGCTCACGATTCTTCAATTCACGATTCGCGGTTCATGATTCAATTTCCGCGAGGAAAACTGCGGAGATCCTTCGCTCAGGATGACAGCGAGGCCGATCTGATTCATTATTCACTATTCACCATTCACCACTCATTCCGTTCTGCCTGCCCAGCGTCTCCAAGTCTCCCCATCCGCGAGCATTTTGATAAAAAGCCCCCCAACCACCGAGCGCGCCTGGAATCCCACTTCCGTGCCGTCGGTCGTCCAATACCAATCCGTCAACGGAACGCGGCTGGGCGATTGGTTGGCCCAATCATAAATCGGGGCGATGAGGCTTTCCCAGTCGGAAGGTGATTCCGCCAGAGTTGCAGACCAGAATTCCCAGTCGAGCTTGGTATAGTCCTGGCGATTGTCGAGCGGAAAGCCGAAGTGGCTCTTGGTTTGGTAATAAGCGATCTCTTTCGCGGCAACCTCAGAGGGAAAAAGGTGAAAGCCGAGAATCTTGTCCCATACCAGGTTGTATTTCTGGCTCCAGGTACCGGGCTTATCGAACGCCAGGCGGTAGTGGTCTCCATCCTCGGCCATCTTCACCCACTGGGGGGCAAATTCCTGCGCGGTATTGGAGTAAAGCGTGTGTTCATCACTCTTGCCGAGCATGCCCGCGAGATCCCCGTAAGCCGCGAGTGCTTCGATGGCTTTGAGCGATAGATTGGCGTTGTGCGCCAAGTGCCCGGCGAAATCGTCTGTGCAAAGCTGGTTGGCAGGGTCGAGGCCCTTGTCCTTCAAATATTCCGCCCATTTCGTGAGCAACGGCCAATACTTTCCGGCAAAACTCGCATCGCCTTCTGCTTTGGCAATGGCGGCCACCATTAATAACATGTTACCGGATTCCTCAACGGGCATCTGATCGACTTCCGACTTCTCGCCTCCGCCGTAAACCTGGCCGTTGGCAAGAGGGTAGGTGCCGAGATCGTGCGGAGCAAAGGGAAAATGCCAAGGGCCAGACTCGGCGTATTTGAAGAGCGGCTCGAGCGAGGCTTCCAGCAGCTTCGGATTGAGCAGCAGCAGAATGGGTGAAGCAGGGTAGATGACATCGACGGTGCCGATGCAGCCGTTACTGAAATTCTCCTTGGGCAAAAAGAACGGCTCACCCTCCGGCCCCGCCACAAGAATCTGCGCCGCCAAGGCTTGCCTGTAAGCCAGGGCCGCAAGTCGAGCGTACTTCTCACCCCCGAGCCGTGTCAGGTCACTCACAAGGTCGGCATCGAACTTCTCAGAGCGCTTCACAAGAGACGAGTAATTCCGGTCCGCCTCCTCCAGCAGGTCGCTCGCCTGAGCCCGCTTGAGCCGCCAATAGGGGCGCAGAGGCTTGTGGAAGTACTCAATGGCATAAATCTGATCGTACGCGAGGATCAGATGGCGCTCGACAGGGTCGGCGCTCACAGCGCGGAGATCAAACGCCACGGCCATGGCAGGCATGCGACCGTGCGGGGGCCGGGGCATTCGTGTATCCGCCGAAGGCAGCAGCCCTTGCCTGGCAAAGGTCCCGATAACACTCCCGACGTTCGCGACGACGCTATGTGGAGACTGCGCGGTCGGCGCCGCAACGTAAAGATAGCCCCAGTCGATGCGAAGATCGTCGCCCGACTTCTTAAGCACCGGCTGCGCTTCGGTTCCCATGCGCAGCACGCTCAGGTCGCCCGCTTTCTCCTGCTGCCAAACCACCGGCTCGTCCTCGGTATTCACCACAAGCTGTGCGGTGTTGTCGTATTCAATCGAGACCTGATGCTGTGTTGCGTCCACTGACCGAACTTTCCAAGTAACGTAAGTGACAGGCCACGACATCAGGTCTAGGTCAGACGGCAATAACGGGGTCAAGAAGGTGAAGGTGACATGGACACCGCCGCCTTCGAAATCGTAGATGCTTCGCGTCGGCGTTACCTCGAGCCCGGTCTGCGGCATGGGTTGGATATCCCGCCGCTCCTCGCCCATGATGCGCCACGGCCTGCCGTCGATCCTCACCAGGCTGTGCAGTTCCTGCTTGGCGCCCGTCCAGTGGCGCGTGGCGTCATAGGTCAGCCGGTCCGCAAACGACCAGACGCTGAAATAGGGATTGCAGGTCACCAGCGGAACCGCGGGCGGTCTAAAACGAGCCGTGTCCGACGCGGCCCACGGCGGGGCGAAAACCGCTAAACCAAATAGCAATTGCAAAGCAATCGAATGCGCCTTCATCGCCAGTCTCCTGTTACCTGCATCGCAGGTTAGAGCCTGCAAAATACTGCGGCCCCCTATGTTTCAGTGGCATCGGAATTAGGAGTGTACACGCGCCGACCCGCAGGGGCAACCCTGGTGGTTGCACGGGGACAAACCACCGCGTGTTATATTGTCATTTGGCGGGAAAATGCCTGCGACGAAGGCGATTTGGAGTGCGGTAGCGCAAGCTACCGCCTTTTCGTTTCGGTTCCACGGCGGCAGCTTCGCTACCGCACTCCACGGCGCCTGGCGTGTTGCCGTACCTTAGATCTCATGGAACTTCCAATTGCGGAAGAGAGAAGCGAAAAGTGGGGTGTGCTGCTGCTAGCGCACGGCGCACCGGATCGGCTCGAAGACATTCCCGAGTTTCTGCTCAACGTGCGCGGGGGGCGGAAGCTGCCCGATGCCGCGGTGAATGAAATCATTCGGCGCTACAGCCTGATCGGCGGCTCGCCGCTGCTGCGCCTGAGCACGCTGCAGGCGCAGGGATTGGCGAAGCGGCTGCGCCGGCCCATTTATTTGGGGATGCGCAACTGGAAGCCATTCATCTCCGATGCGGTAGGGCAGATCAGTGCCGAGGGCGTCGAACGCGTAGTGGCGATTTGCCTGGCGCCTCAGAATTCCCGCACCAGCATCGGCCTATACAAGAAATGTCTATTCGAAGATGTCAACCGCCTCGCGCCCCAGGTTAAGGTGGATTTTGTCGAAAACTGGCACGATCATCCGGGTCTGGTGGAGGCATTTCGCGAGCGGGTTGCGACGGCGCTAGCCTGCGTGCAGGCGGAAGCAGGCGGCCCGGTTCCGGTAATCTTCACGGCTCACAGCGTTCCCCAAAAGACCATCGAGGATGGCGACCCCTACGAGCAGCAAGTGAAGGAAACTGCCGCCCTGGTGGCCAGAGCCTTGGGCCTCGTGGAATATGATGTGGCTTTTCAAAGCCAGGGGATGACCAGCGAGCTGTGGATCGGGCCCACCGTCGAATCCTTCATCGACCGGGCGGCCGCGCAGGGCCGGCGGCATTTGCTGCTCGCACCGGTGGGCTTTGTTTGCGACCACGTTGAAATCCTCTACGATATTGACGTGGTCTTCCGCGAATACGGAAAGACCAGGGGAGTAGCCGTACACCGCTCGGAGTCGCTGAACGACAGCCCGCTGTTCATCGAAGCGCTGGCAGCCATCGCCGGAGGCCGGGCAGGCGGACGGGTAGGCAGGTGGATTGTGAGCGGAAAGTAAGAGATCGCGAATTGTTGCCCCAGCACGTTCGGGGCATAGGCGCTAGACTAGGCTCAATCAGCTTGCGGAGGCCGCCCGGGGGGGGCGCAAGAATGTGGCCCGCGGCGACAGCCGTGAGGAGAGAGCAGGGCCGATGCGCCTCGCAAGCCCCGGGAGGGGCGACAGAGTCGTCTTGATCATCGCAGATCTTCTGTCGCCACTTCGTGGCTCAGCGTGCTCTCTGCCTGCGGTGATCCCACGGCTGGCGCCTTGGCCACATTCTCGCGCCGCCGATGCGGCTTGGTGTGCGGCGACGGGCCTAATCTAGCGCTTATGCCCGTTGGGGGAGAGGGTGGCCGGCGACGGCGTTCTCATCAGCCGGCGCAGGTCGGGGTGAGGGGGTTCGCCGGTAGTGTCAGATGATCCGCCATACCGGAAGCGTGTAACCGTACTAGGCGGAGGCATCGCCGGCTTGGCTGCGGCCTACACTCTGGCGAGGGCGCGCCAGTCCGGCGCGCCGGTAGACGAAGTGCTCATCGAGGGGAAGGACCGCTTGGGCGGAGTGATCCGCACCGAACACGTTGAGGGTTTCGTCATTGAAGCCGGGCCGGACAGTTTTCTTGCGGAAAAACCGGAGGCGGCGGCCCTGGCCCGCGAGTTGGGATTGGGTGACTCGTTGATCGGCTCAAACGACAGCCAGCGGCGCACCTACATCCTTCACCGAGGCCGCCTGGTTCCTCTGCCCGATGGACTGATGTTCCTGGTTCCGACTCGTCTTTGGCCCATGGTGACGACTTCCCTGCTGCCCTTCAGCAGTAAGCTCGCGATGGCCGCCGAGTTGTTTGCAAGGCGGCCCTCCGGGAACTCGGACCGGGATGCAGACGAATCAGTGGCGAGTTTTGTGCGACGGCACTTCGGAAAGGCCATGCTCGAGAACGTGGCCGACCCTCTGCTCGCCGGAGTTTACGGAGGCGATTCAGGAGCTCTGAGTGTCCGCTCGGTGCTGCCGCGCTTTTTCGAAATGGAGCGCCAGCACGGCAGCCTGACGCGGGCCACATTGCGCGCCATGCGGCAGCGTCGCAAAGCCAGAACAAAATCGAGCGGAATTTCTCAGCTTGATTCCCACGGTAGGGGCGCCGCCCCTCCGAACCCGTTGCCGCTTTTCATGACGCTTCGCGACGGGCTCGGAGAGCTCACCAGCAAACTGGTCGAACAGCTCGAGGTGTCTCGCATTCATCTGGGACAGCGGGTTACTGGAATCGAGTTGGCTCCCGGGGGCCCGGGTGGGGCGGCGGACCGCTGTAGCCGAAGGTACCAGATCTTTTGCGAAGACGGGTTGGCGTTCGACGCGGACGCAATCGTCCTGGCCATGCCCACTCACGAGTGCAGCAGATTACTCGGCCCCCTCCACCCCGCACTGGCTGAATTGCTGGGCGAAATCCCGTACAGTTCGTCGATGACGGCATCCCTAGGCTACGCCAAAGGAGCCGTAGAGCTCCTTCCCGCGGGCTTCGGATATCTGGTGCCGCGCAAGGAAGGACGGAGGATGCTGGCCTGCACCTTCGTGCATCGCAAGTTCAACCATCGCGCGCCGGAAGGAAAAGCCTTGCTGCGCTGCTTCCTGGGCGGCTCGCGGGACCCGGAAGCCCTGAATCTCTCTGACGATCAAGTAGTTACGCTGGTGCGTCGGGAGCTGACGGATATCTTGAATTTCTCCTTGGAACCGCTTTTCTGGCGGATTCACCGCTGGCCCGCCTCCATGGCGCAATACCCGGTTGGACACGCCGAGCGACTAAGGAAGATCCAGAGCCAGCTAGACGACTTGCCCGGCATCTACCTTGCCGGCAACGCCTACTCAGGCATCGGGATTTCGGATTGCATCCGCACCGGCAGGGCCGCGGCCCAACGGGCAATCGCGATGACTGCTCCCGCGTCTTCGAGCTAGTGTTTCCCTGCGCCCAGAACCTCGTCATCCCCGCGCACGCGGGAATCCACTGAATTGACAATGGAATCAGGGCCTGCGATAGCAATGCAGGTGCAGGCCGATACCTGCCGATATAACAGTGGAGGCTGCTCTAGGCAACGCGAGACGATATGCCGTCCCGCGATGGAGATTACAGGCCAATGAGGGAAGTGGCGCAGACAATCGGGGAGAAACACTGGACATAGCGTCAATATTCGCGCCCCCCCAGCGACTCTTAGTCAAGTCTCGCCTCTTAGCGCATGAAATCTAACCAGATATTGTTCGGCGAGCTTAGGAATCCTTTTTGCATCATTCGAATCTAATGTATGTAACGGTTCCAAGAGAAAGGACAAGGTAAACGCAAGCATGGTTACCTATTTGAGCATCCTGTTGGGCCAGTTGCTGAGTTGGCTCGTGGTTGCAGCCGCTGCCCTTTACGTGGTGGTCGTTTTGCTCAGCTATAGAACGGCCGGGCCACGTTACCGTCTTAACTTCAATCTCGCAGAGCCGGCAAGATCGACGCAGCAACTAGGGGTCTGGTTGGGCGTGAAGGTGCTCGAGGGCTGCATACGGATTGCAAAGTCCACTTTGAACACTCTCCTCGAAGCCTCTGCTGAGGTTGGCGAATGGTTTATGCGGCGCAATCCCACGGTGCAGGAAAGCATCCGCTCCCGCTTCCTCGTGTGACTCACGCTTTGGGGTGAGTCTTGTCATACACGTCAATCAACTGTTTAATGGAAACCTGAGTGTATTTCTGCGTGGTGGCCAGACTGGTGTGCCCCAGCATTTCCTGAATCGCCCTCAAGTCAGCTCCCTCCGTGAGCAGGTGAGAAGCAAAAGCATGGCGCATCGAATGCGGGCTGACCTTTACGGACGGCCCGTACTGGCGCACGTAGCTTTTCACCAACCGGTCGACGGAGCGGGTCGTGAGCCGTTCGCCCCAGACGTTCAAAAACAAGGCCTGCTGGCCGGACTTCTTCCTTTCGAGTAGAGTTCTCTGCCTGATGGGGAGGTAATCCTCGATAGCGTGCCTGGCCTTTGAGCCGAACGGTACGATCCTTTCCTTCCGCCCCTTTCCGCGCACCAGCAACATGCCGTCTCCGAAGTTCAGGCTGCGCAGGTCGAGACCCACCAGTTCGCTCACGCGCAGGCCCGAGGCGTAAAGCAGTTCGAGCAGCGCACGGTCGCGCCGCATGGCGGGGTCTCCTGTTTTCGTAGCCTCGGCCAGGCGGTCGAGGAAAGTGTTCATCTCTTCCTCGGTCATGATCCGGGGAAGCGTCTTGTCCTGTTTGGGCGTCGAGACAATCGCGGACGGATTTTCCTCCAGCACCCCGTCGCGCCTCAGGAACTTGAAGAACGCCCGCACGGCTGAGAGCTTTCGGGCGATGGACGACTTCTTCTCCTGCTTCTCAAACAGGGCGCCCAGGAAGCCGCGAATGCTTAAGGCATCGACCGATTTGATGTCAACGCTGTCCGTGCCGAGGCCCGCCGCGAGGAAATCCCGGAACTGGAGCAAGTCGCTGCGGTAGTTGCGCACCGTATGCGGTGAAGCATTGCGCTCATACCGTAGGTAGTTGATGTACCGTTCGATCAGTTCATCCATGTCCGCTTACCCGATGTCATTCCCAGCGCAGCGAGGACTCTCGCTCTGGTTTGTCACGGACTGACTCAAAGCAAGATTCCTCGCGGAGTTTACCCTGAGCGGGCGAACTGCAGACCCTTCGCTGCGCTCAGGGTGACAGCGAACGGGCTCAGGATGACAACCAAACCGCGAGTTCGGCCAGCGCCTTCTCACATTGCGTTCCGCGACGGGCGCGGCGGTCGCGCGCGACGGCCCTGGGCAAATCCTCCATAGGTGGAAGCAAATCGAAAGAAATGTTGGCAGGCTGATAATTGCTGGGCTCGGCATGTGTGGCGTAGTGAATCAGCGACCCGAGCGCCGTCGAGCGCGGGGGCGGCTCGAAGCCCTTGCCTGCCGCTTCCCTGGCCAGCGCCACTCCTGCCAGGAATCCGGTGGCGATGCACTCGACGTAGCCCTCGACGCCGCAAAGTTGGCCCGCGACAAAGACGTTGGGAGCGGCGCGAAGGCGAAGGTCCGCGCCGAGCAGCTTTGGCGCATTGAGGAAAGTGTTGCGATGGATCTGCCCGAAACGCAGAAACTCCGCCTGCTCGAGCCCCGGGATCTTACGCAGGATGCGCGCCTGTTCCGGAAACCTGAGATGATTTTGAAATCCCACCAGGTTGTAACTCGAAGACCGCAGGTTTTCCGTCCGCAATTGCACCACCGCAAATGGCTGGCGGCCGGTGCGAGGATCGGTCAGCCCAACGGGCTTCATGGGGCCGAAGCGAAGCGTGTCGTAACCGCGCCGCGCCAGTTCCTCAATGGGCAGGCAGGCTTCGAAGTAGTTGAGGTCTTCGAATTGGTGCGCTTCGACCGTTTCGGCGCTTCGCAGTGCGTCGTAAAAATCGCGGTATTCCGTTTCATTCAGCGGACAGTTGAGGTAATCATCGCCATTCCCCTTACCATAACGCGAGGCCGCGAAAACCCGCTCGCCGTTCACCGTTTCGGCGTCCACGATGGGACTGATGGCATCGTAGAAAGCCAGGTTCTCCGAGCCGCTGAGGGACTGAAGCGAGCAGGCGAGAGCCTCTGAGGTAAGCGGGCCCGTGGCGATCAACACCGGTCCCGTCGAGGGAATCTCGCGCAATTCCTCGCGGCATAGTGTGATCAGCGGTTGTTCGCTCACGGCCCGCGTGACGCACTCCGAGAATCGTTCCCGGTCAACCGCCAGGGCTGAGCCGCCGGGAACTGCGCACTCACCCGCGAGCTTCATCAGCAGGGAGCCGGCGCGGCGCAACTCCTCCTTCAGAAGCCACGATGCGGCGCCCGGCGTATTCGACTTCAGCGAATTGCTGCAAACAAGTTCCGCCAGGCGGTCCGTTTTGTGCGCAGGCGTCGAACGCGCCGGCCGCATTTCGAACAACGTCGATGGAATGCCGCGTTGGGCAAGCTGCCACGCCGCTTCGCTTCCCGCCAGCCCGCCGCCCGCGATTGTAACCGGTATCATCGCTTGCCCTCGCTGGATGTGATTATAGCAGCCCGCGAGTGGCGGCGGACGCAAGGAAGTGACCCCTCACCTGTCCCGCCCCGGCTGATGAAAGCGCCGGCAGCGGGACACCCTCTCCCCAAGGGAGACGGCTGTTCATTCAAGGAGGAGAAATCCGGGCGCAGGATGGCAAGCGCCCCATCAGACAAAGGTGGCTGCTGATTAAGGCCACGGCACGAATTTCGCGTTTCGAATTTCGATTTTCGAACAGTGTCACGCTACGGCCATCTCATACTTGCAACTCTCGTTGGGGCAGTAGCGAAGAGGCGGCCCGTCTTTATTGTATTTTTCAAGCAGCAAGGGATGGCCGCAATTGGGGCAGGGTTGGTTGACAGGTTTATCCCAGGCGGTGAATTTGCACTCCGGGTAACGGCTGCATCCGTAAAAGGTTTTGCCTTTGCGCGTGCGGCGAGCCACCAGTTCGCCCGCGCAGTCTTTCTCAGGACAGTGAATGCCCAGCGTCTGCCGTTTCACATATTTGCATTGCGGATAGTTGCTGCACGCCGTGAACTGTCCAAAGCGGCCATGTTTGAGCGCCAACTGATTGCCGCACTCGGGGCACTTCTCCTCCAGCAGCGTATCGCTGACGGCCGTCGCCGCGCCTTCCTTCATCACGATTTTCTTGGTATTGCGGCATTCGGGATAACCGGTGCAGGCCAGGAAGAATCCAAAACGTCCTCGCTTCACGGCCATCGGCTTGCCGCATTTTTCGCACGTCTGTTCAGCAACTTCCGGCGCCGGCGGCCCCGGGGTGCTGTATTTCGCCGCCAACTCCGGCGGCAGGTCGCTGGTGCCATCGCAATCGGGATAGCCTGTGCAGGAGAGGAACGCCCCGTTGCGTCCCAGGCGGATCACCATGGGCTTGCCGCACTTGTCGCACTTCAGGTCGGTCGGGATACCCTCGCCTTTAATGTCCTCCATTTCCCTTTCCGCGACCCGCAAATCCTTCTCGAACTTTTTGTAAAACTCCTCGAGAGCCTCGGTCCAGGTGAGTTTTCCTTCCTCCACTTCGTCCAGCTCTTCTTCCATGCGCGCGGTGTAAGCCACTTCGAAGATGTCGCTGAAATTCTTCACGAGCATGTCGCTGACCAGCATGCCGAGTTGGGTGGGAAAGAAGCGGCCCTGGAGCTTCTCCACGTACTCGCGGTTCTGAATGATCACCAGAATCGTGGCGTAAGTGGAGGGCCTGCCGATGCCCTTTTCCTCCAATGCCTTCACCAGCGTGGCTTCCGTGTAACGCGGCGGCGGCTCGGTGAAGTGCTGTTCGGGCGTGATCTTTCGCAGCCTCAGCTTCTCTCCCTGCTCGACCTGCGGCAAGCGGAGTTTCAGTTCCTCATCTTCTTCCATCTCCGCTTTCTCGTCCTTACCCTCTTCGTAGACGGCTCGGAAGCCGTTGAATTTCTCCACCAATCCGGTAGCACGTAGCAAGTACTCCCCGGCAGTGATGTCTATGATGGTTTGATCGAAGACCGCCGGATTCATTTGCGAGGCCACAAAACGTTGCCAGATAAGCCTGTACAATTTGAATTCGTCCGG
>Ga0335078_10004539_pt1 | contig 20553 bp, 21 predicted proteins | sample Lox_Sample_32_FD_206711 | JGI IMG/M metagenome (GOLD analysis project Ga0335078, IMG submission 206711) | Soil microbial communities from Loxahatchee National Wildlife Refuge, Florida, United States - Lox_Sample_3.2 | ecosystem: Environmental > Terrestrial > Soil > Wetlands | place: USA... | reverse complement strand
AGGTTCAGCCGACGAAAATGAGCAAAACGTGGTCACCGTGGAAGGCGGGGGGCGCACCGTAATCTTCAAACAGATCGCCGGCCTGATCGCCCGCCGCATCGTGTTTAACCTCAAAGTGGGGGACCCCGTAGCCCGCGGCCAGCGCGTTGGCCTCATCAAATTCGGCTCGCGCGTCGACGTTCTGTGCGACGCCGACGCCGCCCTGCAAGTGAAGCCCGGCGATCATGTCAAAGGCGGATCGTCAATTCTCGCTCTCCTGCCCGCCTCGCAACCCGCGACCGGCAGGCTAAAAGCTGACGAGCCCACCAATGAAACTCCCGAGGTTTCCTCATCATGGAAGAGCTAACTCCCCGCCGTCGCGAGACCGACCGTCCTCGGGGACGCATGCGCAAAGGCATGTACATACTTCCTTCGCTCTTCACCACGGCCAACATTGCCGCCGGATTTTTCGCGATTATCGAGACGACCCGCGGCAGCGTAGCCGAGCCCCGTCACCTCGATTTCGCGGCGATGGCCATCGGTTTTGCCGTCTTTTTCGACGGCCTCGACGGCCGCATCGCCCGCATGACCCACACCGAGAGCGACTTCGGTAAAGAACTCGATTCGCTGGCCGACGTCATCACCTTCGGCGTTGCCCCGGCCCTTCTCGCCTGGATGTGGGGATTCCACCTGCTCCCAGTCACTCTGTCTCCAGACCTCCGCGTGAAGGTCATCCAGTTCGGCACCATCGCCTGTTTCGTCTTCCTGATCGCGGGAGCGAGCCGCCTGGCGCGCTTTAATATCACCACCAATCCCCAGCCCTCGAATCCCGGACGCCCCGGCAAGAAATATTTCGTCGGCATGCCCATTCCCGCCGGCGCCGGCGTCATCGCCGCCGTGGTCCATTTCCTGGGAGGCGAGCCGCTTGTTTCCTGGCGTACTTCGGTGAGTTGGCTGTTAATGGTCGTTGTCGTCGGCTACCTCATGGTCAGCACCTGGCGCTTCTACAGCTTCAAAGACATTGATTTCCGCTCCCGCCGGCCTTTTCGCTTAATCGTCATCTTCGGCATTCTCGGCGCGTCCATCTGGTATTTCTCCGGCCCCGTCCTGTTTGCCATCGCTGTGCTCTACATGGCGTCCGGCATCCTCTGGCGCCTACAGTGGATCTTCCGCCGAAAAGCACCGCCTGCACCTCCACCATCTCATCAGGCATCTGTAACTTCATGACTCCAGCTTCCAAGCCTACGATCAGGTCCACCACCTCGCCCGCCGATCTTCGCGGTGCCAACCTCTATCGAATCGCCGTAGTTGGCGCGGCCTCTCTCCTCGGCAAAGAAATCGCCGAAGTTCTGCGCGACCGCAATTTCCCCGCCGTCGATGTCCGGTTGCTCGATGATGACGAATCGATCGGCCAGCTCGAAGCCGTCGGCGACGAGATGACCTTCATCCAGAGCATTCGCCCCGAGCAATTCGAGCACGTAGATTTCACCTTCTTTGCCTCCGGCCCGCGTGCCACCCGCGCTAAATGGGAAACCGCGCGCGACCTCGGCAACACGATCGTCGATTTCTCCGGCGCTCTGGAAGACGCCCCGGGCGCCACGATCCGCTCGCCCTGGGTGGAAAGAGAGATGATCGAGCGCGGGCTGGCCCGACCAGTCCCGCCACAACTCCAGCCCGGCCCAGTTGTGGTAGCGCATCCTGCCGCCACTGCGCTTGCGCTCCTGGCGCTGCGTGCGCAAAAACTCGCCAAAGTCGAGCGTCTAGTCGCCACCGTCTTCGAGCCTGCCTCCGAGTACGGCCAGCAAGGAATGGACGAACTCCACGAGCAGACCGTCAATCTGCTCTCCTTCCAGGACCTGCCCAAGAAGGTTTTTGATGTCCAGGTCGCCTTCAATATGGTCGCGCGCTACGGAAGCGGATCGCGCCACTCGCTCCACAAAGTGTCCGAGCGCATTCTGAAGCACTATCGGCAGCTGGCGCCCGGGGCGATCCAGCCGTCGATACAGGTGGTCCAGGCTCCCGTCTTCCACGGCCATGCGTTTTCGATTTACATCGAGGCGGAGAAGCCACTTGCAATCAAGGATTTTTCGCACGAACTGACGGGAGAGCACGTAGTCGTTACCACCGCCAACGACACGCCCAATAACGTAAGCGCCGCCGGTCAGGAAAGCATCCTGGTAGTGCCCTCCGCCGACGCCACGCGCGCGAATGCCATTTGGCTTTGGGCGGCCATCGACAACCTGCGTGTGTCGGCAGTAACTGCCGTAGAGTGCGCCGAGGCATTAACGGCCTCCCGCCCCCTGGGTCAGATTCAATGAGATCGTTTTCAGACAAGTGGCTCGCGTCACTGGTCCTGGCCGCGAGTCTTGCCTGCGGAGGCTGCGGCTACCACGAAGTTGGCCACGCCAATGCATTGCCTCCAACCATCCGTACTATCGCCATCCCCGCCTTCGCCAGCCACACCCAAACCTTCCGCATCGAGCAGCTGTTGACCGACGCGGTCATCCGTGAATTCGACGCGCGCACGCAATTCAAAGTCATCCATGACACACACCAGGATGCCGACGCCGTCCTGAAGGGAACCGTGCTCTCCGCGACCGCCGCGCCGCTGGCCTATGACGCGCAAACCGGCCGCGCCGTTAGCGCTCTTGTGACAGTCAGCGTGCAGGTAACGCTCACCGACAGCAAAGGCAAAGTAGTGTTCCAGAATCCGGCCTACCTGTTTCACGATCAATACGAGATCTCCGCCGACCTGCCGCGCTTTTTTGAAGAAGACTCACCGGCAGTCGACCGCCTCTCGCGGGATTTCGCGCGCACGTTGGTCGCCAATATCCTCGAAGCTTACTAATTCCTCCTTCATTTCATGCGTGCACGCAACTTCCAACTACCTTGCCCCACCCCTCTCCATTTAAAATGACCCTTTGGGCCTCATGCGCGCCTTCACCCAAGCCGACCGCTTCCTCTCCGAGCTGGAATCGCGCAAACTGCGACCGGCCTACGTGCTGGTTGGCGACGAAGCATTCTTCCGCAAGCGCTGCCGGGACGCCATTCTCGAGCATCTCGTCGCTCCCGACTCGCGCGACTTCAGCGTCTTCGAATTCGATCTCGGCGAAACGTCGCTGAGCGACGTCCTGGACCGCGCCCGCACACCTTCTCTAATGGCCCCGTTCCAGGTCTTCTTCGTGCGTGGCGTAAAAGCACTTTTCGGCCGCGGCTCAAACGAGGAAAAAATCGGCGCCATCGAGGAATACTGCAATCATCCTAATCCCGATGCGCTGCTCGTCCTTGTCGCCGACCACATCAGCATCCCGGCCGATGTGCGCCGCATGGAGATGACCGACAAGGATCGCTATCAGAAAATCCGCGAAGACCTCGGCCCCTTCTGCGGCATCGTCGAACTCTCGCGCGTGGAAGAGGGCGAAGCCGTCCGCTGGATCGGCGATTACTGCACGACGCGGGGTGTCAAGATCGACCCGGACGGCGCCCGCGAACTGGTCGATGCCCTCGGTGGCGACATGATGATGGTCTCCAACGAACTGGAAAAACTGATCCTTTACGCTGGCGAAAAGAAAAAAATCACGCTGGGCGATGTCGAGACCATGGTCCTTGCCGCCAAGCAGCGCTCTCTCTACGAGCTGACCGACGCTATCTCCTCGAAAGACCGCGTGCGAGCGCTCTCCATTCTCGAGGCCTTACTCTCCACCGGCGAGGGCGAAGAAGCCGCCATCGGCCACTTATATATGTTGGCGAAAACCTTCCGCCAGATGCTGGTCATTCTCGAGCGCAACGTTCGCGACCAGCGCATGCTCTGGGCCGCTCTCTGGCAAGGCTTCCGCGTCCCACCCTTTGCCGCCGATGACATCATCCGCCAGGCCCGGCGCTACAAATCAAAGCGCGAACTCACGCGAGCCATCCGGTTCGTAGCGAAGGCTGATTTAGCGCTTCGCTCGAATCCTCCGGGTAAGCGTCTGATCCTCGAAAAACTGGTACTCGATCTGGCTGGAGCCGAAACGACGCAGGAATCTCCCGGCGGATGGATGCAGGAAGAACTGCCGGTCTAGAGAATGTATCCGTTAAAATTGGATTGCGGTTGCGCCGGAGTGTTTATGTCGTTCCCCATTAAAGTCTGCGTGGTTTGTGGAGAAGAATTTGAACTGAAGCCCGGCAAGCCCGGCTTTGCCAACCGCTGTCCATCGTGCAGTGAGTCCGAATCGGAGGATCCCGTCGCGAGCCGCGCCAAAGATGCAGTCGCCCGCAAGAACGAAAGTGAAATGAACGCGGCCCGCCGGCAAGCCATGCGCGATCTGCTCTACCGCAAAGATAGTTGAGTGTTACCGGCCCGCCGATTCTCAGCCTTCGGCTGCCTTCCGCTTAACCGGCGCTAAATCTCAATAATCATCTCGTCCAGCCGCGTGGGATACCGGTTCAACACCTCGCCCTTTTCTTTCCTGACCACTACGGTATCGGAGTGCCGGAATCCTCCCCAATCGGGGTCGTATATTCCTGGCTCGCAGCTAAATGTCATTCCCTGTTTCAACACCGTCTTGTCGCCCTCTGCAATCCACGGAGACTCGTGCCCCTGCAGGCCAATCCCGTGTCCCGTCCGGTGCCTCAGAAATTTCTCGAACCCGGCCTTGCGTATCTGGTCGAGACTCTTTTTGTCGACCTCTTCGGCGATCGCTCCCTCCTTCATGTTCTCCACGCCCGCGTCATGCGCCGCCAGCATGGCGTCATAGAGCCGCCGCGCATAATCCGTGGGCTTTCCGATCACAAACGACCGCTCGCACTCCACGTAATACCCGCCCACCGACGAACCATAGCTGATGATGAGCGCATCGCCCTTCTTGATCCGGTCCGTGCTCGGGACGGCATGAGGAAACGCCGAGCGCCGCCCAAACGGCACCAGCCCGCCAAAGGGCGGGTCAATGCTCACCCCGACCACTTCCTTCAATTCGACGGCCATCTTGTCGGCAACCGCATCCGCCGCTGCTTTCAAGATTTCGTTCTCTGTTACCGCCCCGTTTTTCTGCACAAAATCACGCCCCACTTGCACGGAGTATTCCGTGAAATCCATGCTCCGCCGCATGACGGCAAGCTCGTCTTCATCTTTCACCTGCCGCATATCTTCGACCAGGTCCCCGGCATCGACAATCTCTGCGTCCGGAGCTCCCAGCTTGATCTCGCGCATCCGGCTAGGCGTGGCTTCTTCCACGCCGATTCGTCCTCTGCCGAACCCACGTTTGGCCACGCGCTCAAATATCCACCGCACGCGATTCATCGGGCCGGGATAATCGAAATAAGATTCATAGTCTTTCACCCACCACAGCTTCACCTGGTCCGACTCCAAGCCGGGAATGAAGAGCGCCGGCTCGCCCGCTTTCGGAATCAGGGCCGCCAGCGGACGTTCCGTTGGCAGGTGGTAGTACCCGGTCGTATACACCACATTGACCGCCTTGAGCAGCACCAGCGCATCGAGCTTGTGCTTTGCCATCTCCGCCTGCACCTGCCCGATCTTCCGCCGGTACCAATCCGGTGGCAGCCGGTCGATATGGTTTGCGGACGCGCCTGCTCCCTCCGATGTAAGCGCCGCATCGATTCGTAAGGTACGAGTCCGGCCAAACGCAGAAAGGCGCGAAGAAAGAGACAGCGCCGCCGCTCCAGCCGCATTGCGAAGAAAAATCCGACGTGCAGGTTGATCCATCGATGGCCCCCTTAGATGCCTCAGGAATTAAACCCCATAGACTATCGCGCCGGAGCCAAGCTGTCGATCAAAGCCTGATTGGCTCTACTGGATCTGCCATCGGAGATAATGGTGCCTATGTTGGACGCATCCGGCTACCTGGATCGCATCGACTATTCCGGCCCGACGAATCCTTCCGCCGAAACGCTGCGCGCGCTGCATCGCGCCCACCTGCTCGCGGTCCCCTTCGAGAACCTGGACATCCACCGCCGCCCGATTATCTGCGACGAAGCCGCCTTCTTGCACAAAATCATCAACCAGCGCCGCGGTGGCTTTTGCTACGAACTCAACGGCGCCTTCGCCGCTCTTCTCCGGTCTCTCGGATTTCAGGTGACCCTGCTCTCCGCCCGAGTCGGGGGCGCAGACGGTAATTACGGCCGCGCGTTCGCTCACCTCGCATTGCGGGTCGCTTTGTCCCCGTCGCATTTATCCTGGCTAGCCGATGTCGGCTTTGGAGATAGTTTCCTCGAGCCTCTCCTCCTGCAGCCCGATTTAGCGCAGCCTCAGATCGGTCGGGTCTACCGCCTGACGGAAGAAAAGAATCAAAGTGGTGGGGAAATCGATCGCATGTTTTCCATGGAGGTCAAAGCGGAAGATAGCCCGTCGCAGACCCGACGGGACGAGCAGCACGAAAAGTGGACCAGAAAATACTCTTTCAGTCTACAGCCCTACCACTTAGCGGACTTCGCCTCTATGTGCCACTACCAGCAGACCTCGCCCGATTCACACTTCACGCGCCAGCGCATTTGTTCGCGAGCCACGCCTGAAGGACGCATTACCTTGTCGGACTTGAAGCTGATCCAGACACGCAACGGAAGCCGCACCGAGCGCGAACTGGCGGGGGACACCGAATGGCGCGCCGTTCTGCTGGAGCTGTTCCACATTAACCTCCCAGCCTGACCGCCCCCGGGAAGCACGATCCTATCCCTTCAACTCCGCCAGCGCCTTCCTTAAATCCTCCACTTCGGCCCCATTTGGCTTGATCCGCAATACGCGATCCAGTTGCTGGCGGGCCTGCGACGCCTGCCCATTCTTCGCGTATGCCATGCCCAGGTGATAGAGGTAGACCGGGTTCTCCGGCTCCCTCTTCACTGCTTCCTGAAACAGCCCAATCGCCGACCCATAAACATGCTTCTGATATAAGGCCCATCCGAGTGTATCGGCCGAATTGGGATTATCCGGCAATTGTCGCCGCGCCCGCTGCGCCATCGCCAGCGCGACATCCACGTTTCCTCCCTCCTCCAGCATCACGTACGCAAGATTGTTGGAGGCCATGGGATCCTCTGGTTGCTGGGCAAGCACCTTCTGATACATCTGCTTGGCGCGCTCCCAGTCGCGATTGCCCATGTAAATCACGCCGGCCTGGTTGTAAAGCTTGAGGTCTGCGGGATTGTCCCGCGCCCCATCCAGGTAGGTTTTCAATGCTTGTTCTTTGTTTCCGCGCTTGTTTTGAACCAGCCCGAGCTTCTCGAGAGCATCGACATTATTTTTGTTGAGATCTACGGCGCGCTTGAATTCGGCCTCCGCGCCCGCCAGGTCATTTTGCCCCTGCAGTTCATCGCCCAGCATGACATGAAACCCTGAATTGTTCGGATACTTCCCGATCTGCTCCCGGATCAGGGCGATCGCCTTCTCCGGCCGCTTCTGGATGAGTTCGACATTCGCAAGTCCCCCCAGCGCATCGGTGGAGTCTGGCATCTGGTCAAGCGCCTGCTGATATGCCTTCTGCGCCTCGCCGAGCTGATTCTGCGACATCTTCAGATTTCCGATCTGGACCAGGACCGCCGGATTGTTGGGCGACCTCTCCAGTGCCTGATTCAAGAATCGCTCCGCCGACGCCAGCTGATTGCGGTTGGCGTCCGCCATTCCGCGCAGCAAATAGCCATCCGGGGCTGCCGGCTGCAGCGCGATGATCTGATCCGCCTCCTGGGCGAGCGCCGAGACGTCGCCCTGCCGGATCGCCGCTTGCGCCAACGCTCCATGCGCCTCGATAATGTCGGGCCGCAGGCGGACCGCATCGCGCCATTCGGTCTCCGCCCGCTTCGCGTTGCCCAGCTGGTCAAAGGCCATGCCCAGCTGATAGTGTGCCACCGCGTTATCGGGATCGTTCTTCAAGACACTCTGCAGAGTATCGATCGCGCCGTTTGCCTTCCCGCTCCGGATTTCGATCTCCGCCTTGTAGATCGCCGCCTCCAGATCTCCCGGCTGCGCCTTCAGAATTTCATCGTTCAGTTTGCGCGCCTCATCCAGGCGGTCGTGCATGATCAACAGCTGAATGTAGTTCTTCTTCACCACAGGATCTTTGGGATGGGCCTGATACAACGAACCGAATTCCGCCATCGCCTTGTCCATCTGGTTGCTCGCAATGTAATAGTTGCCAAGCAGGCAATAGCCCACCGAATTGTTCGGGAAGTCCTTCGTCGACTCACGCAGGAAGTCTTCCACCTGTTGCGGCTTCTTCTCCGCCAGAAACAGGTTTCCCAAAGACATTCTGGGATTCGGATCGTCGGGCGCTACTTGAATGGCGCGCCGGTAATCCTGTTCAGCCTCGGGATACCGTCCGCGCCGCAGGTGTAGATTCCCCAGCTTTTGCAACGCCTCCACCGACTTTGGGTCGAGCTCAACTGCCTTTTTTAGATTTTGCTCCGCCTGGTCCCACTGTTGCCCTTCCGCGTAGATGATCCCAAGAGCGAGGTAGGTATCGGATTTCCGCCCATCCAGTGACAGGGCTCTGTTCAGGGCGGCCAGCGCCCCGGCCGTATCCTTGGTGCTGTCGAGATAGCGGGCCTGGGTCAGGTAAACGTCCGGACTTTTTCCCTGGTTTTGCAGAAGCCAGTCGAGTTGTTCCTTCGCGCTCCCATATTCAGCCGCAGCGATTAGCAGGTTGGCCAGTCCGAGGCGTGCCTCGTAGTGGTTCGGATTGATCTGAATCGTGTTCTGATATTCCTGCGCCGCACTCGGCCACTGCTGGAGTTTCATCGCTGTCTGCGCCAGGCGGTAATGGGCCTCGTCAAAGCGCGGATCCGCCTTGATCGCATTCTGGAACTGAATAGCCGCTTCCCGGTATTGTCCCTTGTCGAAGTATCGCTCCCCGCTTTCGAGATATTTCTGCTTGCGCACATTTGAATCTCGCGAACATCCCGCGAGCAGCGCCAGCAGCGTGCACGCCGCCACCAATCCGCACCGCGACCACCACCCCAGGGTTGCCCTCAGCCTTGATTCCCGCATGTCTCCCAACCTCTCCATCGCCACAAGCTGTTTGTTATGAGTGCCCGCTTGCACAAACGTACTCTCCGGGCTCTACGGGGGAAAAGTTACTGCCGTTTCTTATCTTAAACTGCGCGACGCTTGCACCCGCTCCACCACGCATCGGAAACTGAGTGTAGCCTTGGTTCTCTGGTCCGACACGCAAGGCCGTGCACCGCAACTGGCTCAGATCACAGGGCTTGTAAAGGCGGCCCTTTTCCCCCTAAGCATACGCCCGTGGCCACCTGCTTTGGTAATCTCCCACCCTCATCTGGGCAGTGGCATAGTGATTTTGGCTATGACCCATTTCCCCCAACCCGACGCCTCCCGGCGTGCGCCCCGAGTCCATCTCAACGGTTCCATCGCAGCTGCCGTCCTGGTCGAGGGCGGTGGTCGAGCGCGCGCAAAACTTCAATCCATTTCTGTAACCGGCGGTCTGCTGCAATTGCAGAGCGAGCTCTCCACCGGCGACTTCGTTGAAATCGCCTTCCAAACCCGTTCCGGCCCCGTTCACGGCATGGCGGAGATGCTGCAGCCGGTGCGCCGGGTCAAGGCCAAGGCGCAAACGCAGGTGAAGCCCGCCTGCCTGCAGCCCTTCCGCTTTGTCGCGCTCGGAGATCAGGATCATCACAAACTGAGCATGGCCCTCGACTCCGCCCTCGACACAGGAGCCCTGGATACCGATTATCAACAGGCAAAGTCCTCCGACCTCTAAGCGTGCAAGAGAGTAGCGGCCGACTTCCCGAGGCGAAACCTTGCCCTAAGGAAACAGGAACAGGCAAGCGACCTCCAAGCCTAAGTCTCGATGAAGGCGAAGGACAAGGGACACGAGACGACGGACGTCACCCGCTATACTGACCTGTCCCATGCCTGCTACCAAGACGGAGACCCACTCCCCCGACGAAACTATCGCCTACGGTCGCCGCCTGGCCGCCGAGCTCGTTCCGCCCCTGATCCTCCTCCTCCGCGGTGACCTCGGAGCGGGCAAAACCACGCTCGTCAAAGGCATTGCCGAGGGCTTCCAGGCCGCCCGCGCCGAAGACGTCACCAGCCCTACTTTTACGCTAATCCACGAATACCGCTCGCCCCGGGCCACGCTCTACCATATCGACCTCTATCGCATCGACACCGAGCGCGAACTGGAGGATCTGGCCCTCGAAGACCTGATCGCGCCAGATAGCATCCTCCTGATCGAATGGGGAGAGAAATTCCCGCGCCTGATGCGCGACCGCGACCTGGAAATCGTGCTCGAAAGGGTGGGAGATACCACCCGCCGAATCCATCAGACGGCCCACTCGACCGCTCTGCGGTAGAGACGGGGCTTGCCCCGTCTCAGGGCTATGCCCCGACCAACTATGGAGCAAGAATTTTTGAAGCAAGGACTTTCGAGCAAACCGCGTCGAAAGGGAACGGCGCTATGGCAAAGAACTAGCGCTTCAGGGACGACGTCCGAGAATGAAGGGTGGGCCGCGGACATCCGACCGGCGCACAAAACTCTCGTGTAATCGAGAACAGTATCGCCGCCGCGAAAAAGGCGAAAACAATCCGGTTCCGCATTCTCGTAGGATGCATTATGGTCCGGAGCTGGTCAAGCCGGCATCCAACCAGAAGATGCGGAACCAGTCCCGAATTCCGCTCCATAATGCGACAGCCTGACACTAATGTGACACTGAGAAAAGCCATCGCCGCCGATCTACACGTAAACCAGATTTGCGCCGACCGCGATGGCAATCGCATTCGCATCGACCACGTCGATGCCGGAAAGCTCTCCTACCACTTCCTCAACGATGAACTCCGCGTCCAGGAAGGAATCCAGGAGACTTCCCCGGAAAAATTTCTGTCCGAAGGCTGGTACGTCTCGACCGGCGATTCGTTGTAGGAAGATTTCCTGCGCGTACTCTGCGGGTTCTCAGGGCACTCCACCGTTAAAAGCTCTGTACTACATCGCTAGGTTCCAAATCTTTCCGCCGCCCGCGCCCGAGCTTTGGCGGCTTCCTCCTCGCGGCTCTTGGGCGGAGCGGTCGTCTCGAGCGACCGCAGGAGGCGCATCGAAACTTCAGCCACCTCATCGACGGCGCCTGAAAACGCAGCCTCATTCGCCTTCGAAGGCTTGCCGAACCCGCTGATCTTCCGGATAAACTGCAACGAAGCCGCCCGCACCTCATCCTCGGTAACGGGCGGATCGAAATTAAAGAGCGTCTTAATATTCCTGCACATGCCAGACCTCTTCTCACCTGATCTTAGCGAACGCGCGCGGCGCGCATCCCGACCTGAAATCTCCACATGCTAGATTGAAACATGCGCCAGATTTTGCAGCAACGTTCGCTGCGCTACGTATTTGTGGCCAACGTGATTTCTATGCTCGGCAGCGGAATGAACTCTGCCGCTGTCGCCTGGACCATCCTCCAAAAGACCCACTCCGAAATGGCGCTGGGAACGCTGGCCGTTCTCCAAACCGTCCCCGCCATGCTGATGCTCCCGTTCACCGGGGTAATCATTGACCGCGAAGACCGCCGCCGTCTGGTCATGATGCTGGATGCCGTCCGCGCCCTGCTCATCGCGGTGGTCGCGACCCTGGCCTTCCTTGGCCGCGTTCAGGTCTGGCAGCTTTACCTTATGAATACCATGGTGGCCGCGGGTTTCTGGATGTTCTGGCCCACCATTACGGCCCTGATCCAGGAATTGACTCCGGAAGGCGAGTTCGTGCACTCCAACACCCTGCTGATGGCGGGCGTGCAGGGCGGGTGGATGATCGCTGGCGCAGTAGTCGGATTCGTCTACGAGCACATCGGGCTCGGTGGAGTGCTCGTGATCGACGTAAGCACCTACGTAGTCTCGTTCCTGTGTTACTTTGCCGTGCGCCGGGGACGCCACGTCGTGCCCCATGCGGCCGAACTGAAACACGACCTCGAAGCTGCCGAAACCGCGGTAGGAAAATTTCTGCGCGAAATGCAGGAAGGCCTGATCTTTCTGCGCGACCACCGCCCGGTAATTTTTCTCGGCATGAGTTGGGCTCTCTTCCTGGGCGCGATGATGACCGGCGTGGTAGTGACTGCTCCGCTCAGCGACCATGTTTTCCACGCCGGCGCAACCGGCTACGGATGGTTGAACGGAGGCTGGGGAGTCGGCGCATTTCTCAGCGTAACCTACACTCCTTTCCTGATGGCCCGTTTCGGATCGCGGGTGTTGATCGCCATCTCGATGCTTCTCCTGACGATCGGCATGGCCCTCTCGCCATTCTCCCCGTGGCTGGCGGCCGCCGTACTCGTCTATGGCGTAATGGGTTCGGCGCGCGGTATCAGCGGGGTAGCCATGAACACCAGCCTGATGGAGCAGGTTCCGGCCCAATTCATGGGACGCGTGCAAAACACCTTCTACTTCTTCGGCACAGCACTTCAGATAGTCCTGGGCCTGGCCGTAGGCGCCGTCGCCTCGCGCGTGAGCCTGCCTGCCGGCTTCGGGTTGATCGCCGCGGTCTATGCGGTCGCATTCGGAAGCGCTTGCTGGCCAGTCGATGCCAGGAAGGCCTCCGCCGCGGGCGTGTAGGGCGTCCACTCCTGTCCGCCGCCTTTGATCTTGATGTTGGTGTTGTTGTTGTTCTTGGCGTTGCTCTTGCTTTCGGTGCCGCGCTTGGCCGCTGATCCCGGAGTGCAGTCAACATCAGGATCCGCGCGGACAAGAGTGTCCGCGCTCCGTGAATAAACTGTTATTCTTTTTCTTCTTCAGGAGCTCCCGCGAATGTTCGAGGACTTAAAAGGCAAGACAGCGGTTGTATTTGGCGTAGCCAATAAGCGTTCCATCGCCTGGGCGATCGCGCAGGGACTGCATTCGGCCGGCGCGAACCTGGCCATCACCTACCAGAACGAGCGTATGGAGATGGAAGCCAAAGATCTGATCCTTTCGCTCCCTGGGGCGGAAGCCTTCATGTGCGACGTCTCGAACGATGCCGAAATAGCGGGCCTCTTCGAAAAGCTCAAGGCCCGCTACGGCAAGCTGCACACCATCGTGCACAGCGTAGCCTTCGCCCCAGCCGACGAGCTAAAAGGAGACTTCGTCAACACCACCCGCGAGGGTTTTCGCATTGCGCACGACGTAAGCGTCTATTCATTGATAGCAGTCAGTCGCGCCGCCGCTCCGCTGATGGAAGACGGCGGCAGCATCATCACCATGACCTACTACGGCGCTGAAAAAGTTGTTCCGCACTACAACGTGATGGGCGTCGCCAAAGCGGCCCTGGAATGCACGGTGCGCTACCTGGCCGAAGACTTGGGAAAGAGAAAGATTCGCGTCAACGCCATCTCCGCCGGTCCGATCAAAACCCTGGCGGCACGTGGCATCTCAGGACTGGGAGACATGTTGAAGTCGCACGCCGAACGCGCTCCGATGAAGCGCAATGTAGAAGTGGCAGAAGTCGGGAGCACCGGCGTATTCCTCGCCTCCGGCGCCAGTTCTGGCATCACCGGAGAAACGATCTACGTCGATTGTGGCTACAACATCATGGGGTTTTAGGGATTGCAATAGTCATCATCACGGTTCTCAATCCTGGATTTCTTCCTGGAACCCACAGAAAACGAGTTTCGAACGTTCCTCGAACTTCTTTAAGCCCGCTCGCGTACTCCCCCCAAGCTTTGGAGGTCCGTATGATGTCGCTCAAGAAAACGGCCCGTATCGCGGGCCTGTGGTATTTGGGGTTCTTGCTGGGGCCGTTTTACCTGCTTTATGTTCCCTCGCAGACCCTAGTCCGCAATGATGCCGCTGCCACCGCAGCCCGCGTGCTCGGGCACGAAACGCTCTATCGGTGGGGCATGCTTGCCGAGACGCTGGGCGCGGTCGTATTCATCGGTCTCAGCCTGGCGCTCTACCGCCTCTTCGAGAATGTGGACCGCCATTGTGCGCGACAACTTGTAAGTCTGGTCCTGGTTTCCTCCGCCCTTGTGCTGGTCGCGGTTGTCTTGAGCGCGGCTGCGCTCCTCGTTTTTCGCGGAGGCGATGCCTTCGCCGGTCTTGACGCACGCACCCGCGAGGCGGTCGGTATGGTCCTGATGCGCGCTCATGGACAGGCGAACGGCGTCAACCAGATGTTTTGGGGATTGTGGCTCCTGCCTTTCGGATGGCTGGTCGTCAAGTCGCGCTTCCTGCCGCGCTGGCTCGGCTACTGGCTTCTGCTGGATGGCGTTGCCTGGGTCGTCCTGAGTGTTGCCTGGTTCCTCGCTCCGGACTACACCGACACACTCTTCCGCTACTTCCAGCCGGTGTTTATGGCCGAATTGGCTGCCTTACTCTGGCTGCTGATCGTTGGAGCAAAGGAGCAACCTCCTAACATACCGGCCACCGAATAGGCGCTGCCGAGTGAAGAAACAGGCTGCTTTCTCGCTCACCCCTCGATCCCGTACGCGTCCTAATCATCGACAATAGGACCGGGCGGAAGGAGTCCTCGTGAGCGTTGTAAATTTGCCGGCGGCCGAGTTTCTAGCCGTAATTCCCAGCCAGGTAACCTGGTGTTATTCGTACTTCGGCGTCATCTACGCCGTTGGGCTGACCACAATTTTTCTTCGTGGCGATTGGCAGCGGGCGCGCGGGATCGAAAAACTGATTCTGTTCGGGCCGATTTTCTATGCTGCGCCGCTCGGCGCTTTCGGCACCGAACACTTCACAATCTCGAAGGTCATCGCCTCGCTGGTGCCGGCATGGATTCCCTGGCATATGTTCTGGACTTATGTTGTGGGCGCTTGCTTTATCGCAGCCGCGCTCAGCATGGTCACCAGGCTTCAGGCGCGGCTGGCAGCGGCTCTTGTCGGTATGACCTTCTTCCTCTTCGTAGTGCTCATGGACGCGGCGGCCTGGGCGAAGAATCCGCACAGCCGCCTTGCCATGGTCCTGACGCTGCGTGAGCTTGCTTTCAGCGGCGGCGCGCTGGCGCTAGCCTCTTGCCTCAGCCGACAATGGCCCGAACGCCGCAGGCACTTCCTATCGACGACGGCCCGATACTTCATCGCCATTCCCGTACTTGTTTATAGCTTCGAGCAGTTGGCGCATGGCGATCACGTCCCCGCGGTTCCGCTCGAGCGTCTGACGCCCACGTGGATCTATGGGCATGCCATCTGGACGTACTTCGCCGCGGTGGTTTATGCCATTGCGTGCGCGTTGCTGCTTGTTGGCAAAAAGGCACGCTCCGCCGCGGCTTGGCTGGGCGCCACCATTCTCTTCGTGGAGTTGGTCGTTTATGTCCCGCTCGCGGTGGTAGAGCGCGCCACCCTCCTGGGCTTCAATTTCATGGCGGACACGCTGATGTTTTGCGGCGCCGTTCTGCTTCTCGCCGCCGCTATGCCGGGCGAAGATGCCTCATCCCATCGTTAACCCCGCTGGTTCGCTCTCGTTTTTTGACAGACTTTTGACTGCTCTGGTTCCCCCGTCTCACGTTAGCCTTGAAGCGGGGGTGAGCTGTGAGATTCGGTCGTGCGCCGTTTTTGTTCGCTGCATCCGTCTTTGTAGCTGGGACGTCTCTGGTGACGCCTTGCTTCGCGCACCACATGGCGGTGGTCGTCAATAAGGACAATAAGACTCAGAATATTACTTCCGCGCATCTGGCGAAGATCATCAAGGGCGAAGTAAAGAAGTGGCCGGATGGCAAGAGTGTCGTGCTCGTTCTGCATGAGACGGCGGACGTTCTCACGACTCTGGCCCATCTGACCAGGATGTCGAGTGCCGAAGTAAAGGCCATGATCGACGAGCGAAAGGACTCGATCGTTCGCAAAGCGTCCGACACCGAAGTGATTGAAACCGTCGCCTCCACCCCCGGCGCAATTGGCATGGTCGAGGAGCACTCGATCAGCGGACGCGTGACGGTAGTGAAAGTAGATGGAAAGTTGCCGATGGAGTCCGGCTACCTACCCCATTAAAGTAAGTAACGAAGAGCGAAAGCGAAAAGCGGCCTAATTCACGCTCTCCACCGGCTTAGCCTTCGGCGCGGGCAGCGCCTTGGCCGGCGCGCCGGTCTTCGGGACCGCAGGCGGAGTGGGCAGAGTTGGCGCCGTCACCGCCACCGTCCCCCTTCGAATCTCGATCGTGCCTTTCTCGCAATTGACAGCCATCTTGGGCCCGTTCGTGCCGATGGATCCGCTGGCGCTCGCTTGCCGATGTTCGTTTTCCACCTTGAGTTCTTCGAAATCTGTCTCGATCTCCCCTTCGCGCGTCCTTGCTTCCACCCTCATCGCTGTCCCGGGCGGAATCGTGATCTGCACATCGCCTTTACGGTTGTCGATCTGAATATTGCCTGGCTTATACACTCCAACCTGAACCGTTCCGTTGGTGTCTTCCAGCCGCAAATCTCCCGATAGCCCTTCGAGCGCGATATCCTTGGACCGCGTGCTCAAGTGCATCGGCCCGGTCAGCGAATCGGCCCGCAAGTCGCCGGAATCGAGATCCAGGCGGCCATCGAGATGGGAAAACTGCATGTCCGTCCGCGAAGAGTGGAAGTCCACCGTCTTTCCAACCCGCACCAGGCGCACGCTCTCCATGAACTCCCCGTTCAGGCGCACCGATCCATTGATGTCCTCGACATCCACTTCCTTGGCCCTTCCCTGGATAGTCACATCCCCCTTCACGTGCTGGATGCGCGCGGCGCTCGATTCGATGGTCAGGTCGGTGTTGCCCGTCTGATCCGTGATATCGACCTCTCCATGCTGGTTGCTGACCTGCACCGAGCCATTCATGCCAACGATACTGACGTCTCCCCGCCGCGAAGTGATTTCAAGTTCGGTATTGCGCGGTACGTAAACATCGATGTCCGTGCTCACCCCGTGGTCTCCGGCTGCCTGTACGTTCGCATTCAGCGTCAGCACCTTGTCTGACGGTGTGATGGCGACTTCAGTCTTCCGGTTAATCTCGTCGGCTTTCTCCTGGCTGTCGCTGTGAACTTTTTTCCGCCATGAGACTCTGACTCTCTTGTCGTCCGATACATTGACCGTCACCGTGCCGCGATCGTCGAAGATGCGCAGCCCGGTGATCCCTTCCGGCGCATCCTTGGTGAGGTCCCCGCTGTAGTCGTAAGTCTGGCCTCCGAAGATGTCGTCAAAGTCGTTGTCATCGATCTGAATCTGGTCGCGGATGCTTCCCCAGTTCACCCGCGACACACCCGTGGCAATCAGTCCGCCGCAAATGATAAAGAGCATCAGGAAAACGCCGCCCACGCCAATGCCCCGCGTAGGCATTCCGGCGCGCTTGGCTTGTTCGTGCTCCATCAGCTTGATGAAGCCCCAGAGAATCAGCAGCGCGGGCCAGAACTTGCCAAACAGCGCCACCAGCCCTTGCCAGTTCAGAACCCCCATGGTGCCAAGCAGGAACAGCACGCCGATCACGATCAGCACAATCGCACCCGCCATCGACCGCGGCTGCCGGGGCGGTGGTACATAAGACGGCGGAGCCACTGGATTCGGCGTACCTGGATTCGGCATTCCCGGGTTACCCATGGTTCACCTCGCTCGGAGTCGATGGCGCCGCGGGTGGTGCGGGTGGCGCCGGCGGTGGCACATCCGGCGGAGGCAACGTGCCTCCATAACCTGCATTGGCCGACCCGCCCATCGTGGACCGTTCCAACAGCTTAATGCCTCCAACCACCAGCAGAATCACAGGCCACGTCTTGTGGAAGCCGGCGATATCGAGCGTCTCCAGTAGAAGCAGCGTCCCGATCGTAAATAGCATTACGGGTCCGTTGAGCCGCCGCCGGCCGCATGACCGATCGATCCCGCCCGGTCCGTAGTTGCGCGCAAAAAGAAACGCACCCAGGCCCATCAGAAGCAGCGGCCAGAAACGATCAAACCCGCGTTCAAACAATCCTGCCGTGTGCAGCAGGAAGATCACACCGAGCAGAATAAGCACGATGGCCGCCATCGGAACCTTGGACGCATCCACCTTGGCGGTGCCGCCAAAGGTTGCCGCCAGTCCGTAGGGGTCCGGCGCCGGCAATCCAGCCTGAATGGCGCGCGCTGAACGAACCGCGTCCAGAATCGAGTAAATCACCAAGAACGCGATCCCAAAACCACTCAAGGTCGGAATCAAATCCCCTCTCGAATTACATCCCGCGACCAGGAGCGCAAATATGCAGAGGTGCGCCAGGCCCTTGGCGTATTGCCCGTTGTAAACAGCTCCCACGCCGAATGGGATGGCTCCCAGAATTCCGGCGACTGTCGGGTTCGGCCCGCTTGCGCTGGCCGACGGCGACCGCGGCGATAGCGGCACCGCTCCGGCCGGCGGCGCTGCGGTGTTTGGCCCGGCAACAAATCCCGGCGCCGGCGCTGCGCTGTCCATGCGCGCCCCCAGGCAATCCTCGCAATAAATCACGCCCCGCACCGGGCGCGTACAGTTCGCGCACAGCGCTTTCCCGCACGTGCGGCAATAGGCCACCGCTGACTGATCAGCATGATAGGCGCAGTTCATACAAACCTCCTGTCATAGCCCCGAACTATGAGCTTCGAGCTCCGAGCGATCTCGTTCCCGCTCGTGACTCGAGGCTGCAGGCTCGCGGCTTCTCGAAGGCACATTCCATTGGGCCCGGCGAGTGAAGCTAATACGGTTTGACCTTGTTCCATCGAATAGTTTCTGTCCTGTCTCTGTTCTGGCTGTCCACTGGTATCGTTCTTGCGATCTTTCGGCTCCGGTGGCTGCTGCGCCGGCTCGGCGGGCGAGGCAGCCCGTTTCAGCTCGCGCACCTTCGATTCGATTTCGTACACAAACCGGATGTTCTCGTAATACTGCACCACTTTGATCTGCGCGTCATTGTATGCGTGCCGCAAGGCTGCGGGCCGTAAATCGATCCGCGCCACATCCGATGCCTTGAACCCCGCCGCGCTCAACGCCAGCGAGAACGAGAAGAAAATCATCCCGAACGACATGGCAAACCGCGGCTGCCGCACGAAAGCGGCCACCGGAGTAACCCATGAATCCCACCACGCGCGCAATCCGCGCGAAGCAGCGCCGCGCCCAGCCAGCGCAGTTCCCGCCGAAGTCACCCCGGTCGTAGCGACGAGAATGTTGTGCACCAAATAAGCCGGAGGCTCCACCTCCCCAAGCGAGAGCAGCAACTCCCGCCCGGCCCGCGCCTCGGCAAACATCGGCCCGCATACCTCACATGTGCGCCGGTGTGCCTCGAACTTCTCCATCTCCGCGCCCGTCAAGCGGCCTTCGATGGCGTCCGACAGCAGGGCTTCGAACTCTGTGCAGCTAGCCCCGTGTTTTGTGTCGTCTGGCATCAGATCACCTGTTTATATGTACGTTGAAGAAGGCGCGCAAGTTCCGCCCGCCCCCGGTTAATTCTTGACTTGACGGTCCCCTCCGGAACCCTCAGAGCCACGGCAATTTCCCTGTAATCCATGTCTTGCAGATCGCGCAGAATCACTGCCTCCCGCAACTCCGGGGACAGCTTTTGCAGCGCCGAATGCACCATTTCCCGCGTCTCCCGCCCCTGCACCGCGCTATCCGGAGCCGGCCCACGGTCGGCAATCTGCTCGCCCAAAGGCTGCGCGTCCTCATGTTCCGAGGCCGTAGAATCGAGCGAATCCGTCACGCGGTCGCCCTTGGTCTTGCGGAAATGGTCGACCAGCAGATTCCGTGTGATGGTCGTTACCCAGGTCATGAACGCACCCTTACCAGAGTCATAGGTGCCCAGGGTGCGGTACATCTTGATGAAGACTTCCTGGGTCAGATCCTGCGCCGAATCCGGGTCGCCGGCAAACCGGTAGCAGACGTTATAAATCCGCCGGTGAAATCGCTGGACAATTTCCTCCCAAGCCGCAGCATCGCCCCCAACGCAGCGACGGACAAGCAATCCGATGACCTGGGCCTCTTCCAAATCAACTCCCGAGATGTGTTAAGACAAAGAACCGTTAAGGCCAAACCGCCAGGCAAAGAACTATTAAGTGAAGAGAACCGATTAGGCTACAGCCAACCGCCCACGCGTGTCAGTGAAGAAACGCGGAGATGAAGCACAAGACCAACCCCGCATCGCCCAAAACAGCACAAGCAAGGTACGTCAATGTACGACAGGAAGTTCCATTGAATCATGGAGCTAGAGATTGTAGCAGGGAAGCGTCCCGCATTGAGGCGTCCATCTCGAAGAGCGATGGTAGCGCTGGCGACTCGTCGGCCAAGTCTGCCCTGAGCCAAGTCGAGGGGTGGCGGCACCCTCGCCGGCGCTCTCTGGCAGGTCATTGACATTCCGACACGGCCTTGCGCCCGCCTATCGAAACGGATTAGTCACCGTGACACGAAAATAGGAAACCCTTGTTATGGGTTAATAGTTGTTCGGGTCAATTAAGAGAACTCAGAACTGTATTAGGCGAACCTGACCTTCACATCCGGCCCCTTGTCGAGGTGAATGCTATCCACAAACCGCACTCGCCCGGTCTTCAAGGTCAGGATCACCGAGGACGTTCGCGTCCCTTCCCCAAAGAAGCGAACTCCTTTGAGCAGCGCGCCTTCCGTCACTCCGGTCGCGGCAAAAATCAATTGCTTGCCCGGCGCCAGATCCTCGGCTTCATAAATTCGCTTGCCGTCCTTAATCCCCATCTTGGCAATGCGCTCTTCAAGCTGCG
>Ga0335078_10004537_pt1 | contig 20556 bp, 13 predicted proteins | sample Lox_Sample_32_FD_206711 | JGI IMG/M metagenome (GOLD analysis project Ga0335078, IMG submission 206711) | Soil microbial communities from Loxahatchee National Wildlife Refuge, Florida, United States - Lox_Sample_3.2 | ecosystem: Environmental > Terrestrial > Soil > Wetlands | place: USA... | reverse complement strand
AGATGATCTTCGGCGCTCTGTCAGCTACCCGAGAACCCGCGGCTGAGCTGGCATTTTGTGGAGCCCCCTTACGGAATCGAACCGTAGACCTTCTCCTTACCATGGATCGCTGCGCAGTTCTTCAGCCCCAGGTAGAGCGTCTGACCTGCGAGAACACGAGCACACACCGGCAGTCACAAGCGCCGGACGAGCCTACGCGAGCGCCATTTGCCACTCAATCTGCCACTCACTTTGATCTTGATTCGGCTCTTGCGATCATCGAAACGAGCGCTTCGAAATCCAATTCGACTGAAGCGGGCACATCCAAGCCCACACTCACCGTCGCAGTCGCGGGGTAGTGCTTCAACTCGTTTACGCCACAGCCTCTCAAGCAGTTCGGCGATGGTGACGAGGGCAGTCCGCCATCCCAGTAGCCCCGGGCCGATGATGTGCTGCGAGCGGGTCGGTAGAGAGCAGCGGAGCCAGCCTGGTTCAGTTCAGTTCGAGGGCCTTGGTGGCCGCGTCGATGATCTTCCACAGTTGGCTGTCCGTCCGGATGTACCAAACACGACGGTCGCCGTCGGGGCGTGCTTCCTCCAACATGCCGAGGTGGACGAGTCGGCCAAGCTCCTTAGCCGCGTCGCTCGGCAAGACGACTTCTTTCGGTGGCTCCGATTGGAAGAACTCTGGCTTGTCACGGCGCGCGATCCACACGGCCAACCTCAAGCGGCATGCGCGCCCGAAGAGGAGCTTGCCAACCTGATCTGCATCCACTGCTGAGTCCCGCTGACTGTTTTTCTACCTTCTTCTTTCTAGATTCTAGAAAGAAGAAGGTAGAACATAGAAGATAGAAAGCAGAAGGAGGATCACATCATGCACCGGCAGGCCGCTCTCATGCCAGGGCCGCCCTCACAGCAGAGTGAGGACGAAGCCGGGCTTGCATGGGTCGAGGGAGTGAGCCTGCTAGGCATCCGGGTGACAGCCGTGGCAACCATCGAGGCGTCTGAGCATGACCGGCGGATGGCGGCCGACTGCGGGGCGGTCGCTGACCCGGCGCTGCTTGATCTCTTGCTCAGGCTGCCCATTGGGATGCCTGTTCCTGACGCCGTGGCATGGGCCGAGACAGCGGATCAGCCTGCGGGGGTGATCGAGCGGGATGTAGACGGTGTTTCCGTCACGAGGCGTCTGGCGGTGCCACTGGCGATCGAAGGCGTGATTGTCGTGGCGTCTGCTGGGCGGGAACTGCGGGCGGTACAGGACGTGAGCCTGTTCGCGCGCTTCGCTCGCCGCTGGGTGATGACCACGGGGCACCGTATCCCGGACCCGGTCGTCCTAGAGGCCAAGCTGTGCGGTATCGGCATTATGGACCCCGCAGGCGAGGTTCTGGCCAGCGAAGCACCTATGACGGGCGAGGTGGACTCCTGGGACTGGATGCTCCGGGAGCAGGTCTACAGAAAGTGGCTCAGCCAACCATCACCGGATCGTGCGACGGCGACCCCAGCTCAAGCCACTGGCGAAGCCAGCGCGACACCGGCAAGCTGACGCCGACCTCGATCAGCGCGGCTGCCGTGTCTGCACCGGCCTTACAGCGCTCCCACCACGCGTCCGTCGGCTCGGCGGCGCCGAGCACCTCGCGCGCGATCCCCTCGTGGACCCCGATGTGATGGCTGTACGCGCGCTGCCGAGCCGCAGCAATGCTGACCTCACACATGCGGCTGATCTCCAGCAGGCTCTCGCCGCGACAGCAGGAGTAGTCACATCGGAGCAGGTTCTGGTCGGCGCGGGAGAACGCGGGAAGCCTGCTGGCCTTGTAGTAGTCATGGAGAGCAGGGACCAGCACGGCCGGAGTCAGGTCTTGCTCGCGGGGCTCGCCGACGGCTTCTCGCGTGAGCCGGACCGGCATCGGGCCGTGCCGTAGCCGGGCAGACATCCCGACGAAACCGGCGAAAGCGCCATGAGCGACTGCGCCAACAGCAGATATGTCGCAGCGCGGCACTACCACAGGGAGCTGTCCGCCGACGGCGGAGACGAATGCCAGCAGCCCAGCGACTGAGCCGGCGGCGTCGAGCGCGTTGTAGTGATGCATCAGGACCAGTCCGACCGGGCGTCCAGCGGCACTTACCTCCTCGGTCAAGCAGGGCAGGCCCGCCCGAAGCCACCAACTCTCGATCGGCAGAACGACGACTACGGGTTCGCTGACCGAATCCCAACGCTGAAGTGCCCGCCTTAGAGCTGGCCGGTCGCCCCTGGCGATCCGGGGGGAGTCGGTGAGCAGAAGAGGGACGCCTGCCGCGCGCTGACGATCGAGCCATTCGTCACACGGCCAGAGAGGGTCTTGAGGAAGGTCTTGCGTCCTGTCATCAGATGGGTCGTACACCGCCGGGTCGATCAGCGACCTGCCGTGTACCTCTCCCGCGAGTCTCACGCCAGCCCGGCCGGGGACCGCGGCAGTGCCGCAACTCGCCACCGCCGCGCGCAGCCCGTCCGGGCCGACCGCCGCGCCCAGGTACGGGTAGATCCCAGGGGCCAGACCGAGGTCGCCCGAAAGTTGGTAGGCAGGATGGGTTGAGCGGTCAATCCTCACGGCGATATACCTCAGACAGATCACACACGCAGGAAGGGGGATGCTTAGGATGGTAAGTGACGAATCTTCATAACCCAGGAGCGACACACCCGTGATCGACCGGATTTCTTCAGAAGGAGCCTTGGCTCGGCGGATTTACTCGCAACTCCAGTCGTACCTGTCCCACCTGGCACTGTAATGGGCGAATAGAACTACTAATGATCATGGTCTTGCTCGGGCGGAGTGGACTCTACTAGCACGTGTGGCATGAATACGGAACAGTAACATAATGTCCTGGCGGCGCCTGCAAGGTTCGTTGCAAATTGCAGCTAGAATCAGAAGGAGTGAAACCTAGGAACTGTTGATCCGACAGTTTCAGGCTCCACAGCCGAACGGTTCTCACTTGTGCGCTTCTGCGCCGTCACGTCGTCGAGGACACGCATAGTGCATGATCAACTGCCCTCACTGTCGGGCACACTGGGAGCATGACCAGCGAGGAGTCGGCAGGTAGGCTGTCGGTCGTCATCTGGTACCGCACGCTCTGGTGGGCCATCGATGCGCTGGCCGAGAAGCTTTCACCAGAAGAGCTGGGCAGGCTCAACGTCCGCTCTGGTGAGCATCTGGCAGCGATCCTGACCACAGCGTTCCTGCATACCGCCCCGGCCGAGGTCGACACCATCGGCGGCGCCGACCTGCGGTTCGACCTGTCCGACGCAAGCCACCGGAAGGCCACAATCCTCCCGGCGCATGCTTTGAGCGCGGCCTTCGAGGTCAAGTCGCTGCCGGGCGAGTTCCGGGAGTTCGACGCCGGCATCGACCGGGATCGCAAGCGCGGCCTGAATACGATCGGCCGGGGCCTGGACCAGAGGGTTCGGGCTGCAAACGATGTCCTGCACGAGGCCGACCCATGGGTACGCCGCGCGTGGGACCAGTTGCGCCGCAAGACGAGCCCCGGGACATCCAGGAACGTTTTCCTCGTGCTCCACCCGCTGGACTACGTGACCGCCGAATGCTTCACCGAGCCCGTCATAGGCATGTACCTCGATCCCTTGGAGGACGTCGGCGACCTCGACACGGTGTGGGTGCTTTGGGGTCCAGATCACCTCACCGTATGGTCATATGCCCGACACGAGTGGATCAACTTGCTCTTCGACAACATGAACCCTGACGAGACCGACCAGCGGAAGCAAAAGCCGATTCCACTCGCAACCCTTCAGGAAGCCGAGCAGTATTTCCTGGCGCGCTCGGGACACACCGGCGGGTCACCATACCTGTTCCTAGCGTCGTACGAGTAGACGCGGACGCGACGCCTACTCGGCTGGAGCGCGAATCCCGTTCCGGCGTGATCCGGCGGTTGCCTCCGTAGCGGCTATCCCCCTGCGGGAACGAACTCCGCTAGGGATGGCTGATCGTGCCCGGGCCAGTGGCCACAGCAATTTCTGCCGTCTGTAGGTCGCGCTACGCGACGACATGGGTATCCACGGCTAGCAACTGCGATTCCGACTGGCAGACTGGACAGCGTCAGCACCGCCCCCGGGTGATGGTTGGCAGAATGTAGATCATCCCCGCCGCCACACTGGGGTCCTCTCGCCCGCCGGCGAGCACCTGTACCCGTCCAGCGTGCCGGTGGTCAGCCCGGAAAGTCTCGTCCCGCACGACGACCCGGCGCGATTCGCAGCCGTTGGCTGACAACTCGGTCGGCTCAGCCGCCGTAGTGCGGCTGTACCGTTACTGGCTCCCGGCCAGGAATCCGAGCGCTCAAGCGAGCGCGCGAGATATCTCCGGTGAATTCCTAACCGACGTCATGAACTTCGAGTCGCCCCCCGTGCTTCGGCGAAATCCTGCGCGTCGAGGAACGAGGCGGCCGTCGCGTCGATGAGGTCGTGGACAAGGTCGGTGCCCTCGTCGTAGGCGATGCGGAGGGTGCGGGTGAAGTCCCAGATGCGGTGGAAGGACTCGCCGTAGGCGCGCTGGTCCTCGATCGGGAGGAGGGCGATCCGGACCCGGCGGGGGTCGAAGCGGATGCGGTCGCCGAGGGTGCTGGCCATCCTCGCGGCCTGCCGGTCGCCGCCGGTGCTGGAGAGCACGCCGGCCAGGAACCAGGGGTCGAGAGCGGCGGTGTCTGGCCGGATCAGGTAGACGCTGGGCGATAGGTAGGCGCCTACGTCCTCGCCGGCTGCCACGCGGGCGGTGAGCCGCCGGCCGATCAGGGGAACGAGGACGTCGCCCGCGCGGATCGCCGGGTTGCGTACCTCGTCGATGATGACCTCGTCGGTCCCCGAGGGCGGCACGGCACGCGCTATGTCCTGGCTGGTCAGGATGCGCCCCTTCGCGCGAACGCTGGCCAGGTCCCCTACCCGGCCAGCCGGCCGGGGCGCGGCCCGGCGGATGACGAGGGCACCGGTCTGTGCGAGTTCTTCGAGCGATGCGTCACGGTAAGACGCGTCGCCGCCGGAGCGCGGCTGGGGCAGTTCGGGCAGCAGTCGGACAAGATCGGCCAGCCTGCTGGCCAGGTCATCGCGTCGGCTGGCCAGGTCTGCCTGTGACGCCACGACTAGCCCGGGTGGCCGCAAGTAGCGGGCGGGAGTGAGGTCGGCGCCCTCGCCGAGCAGGTCCACGACCGGGATCGCGATCGCCACGTCGCTTGTCTCCGCGACTCCTTGCGGGCCGTCCTTGAACGCGTTCCAGGCGTGGGCCACCACTGCCCGGACCTCGTCCCATGTCGAGATGGCATCTGCAGCCCGCGCCGTGCGGGTGGTGTACCCGGACGCGTCTACCAGCAGGACGTGGGAGTGCGCGCGGTCTGGCTCGGGGCGGCTGAGCACCCAGATTTGCAGGGCGAGCGCATAGTGCGCGGCGAGCTTCGGCGGCAGGGAGATAACTGCCCGCAGGGCTCCGCCTGCGGCCAGGGCCCGGCGGATGCGCCGACCGGACGGGCGTGCGGCGGCGGCTGGCGGCATCAGCATCACGACCGGGCCGCCCGGCGCCACGTGTGCGAGCGCGTGCTGGACCCAGGCGAGTTCCGGCTCCAGCCGCGGCGGGACTCCGAACTCCCACCGGGGATCGTCGGCCAGGTCCTCGGCCCCCCAGTTGCGGTCCCCGAACGGGGGGCTACACACGACCGCGTCAGCGGACGGGCGAGGGTACGCGTCTGCCCGAAGTGAGTCCCCGGCGCTGACATCGAAGGACGCCCCGGTGAAGGCGAGGCGCAATGCGCTTACGAGGGCAAGTGAGCGGTCTAGCTCCTGCCCCTCGACGCGCGAGTATCCGCGCCTGGCGGCGGCGAGCAGGATGGTGCCGCTCCCGCAGGCAGGGTCCAGCAGCCGCCTGGGGCTGTCGCCGGCGAGGTCGAGCATGAGGTCCGCGAGTTCCGGGGGTGTCACCATGAGGCCGGTCCGCGCGCCGCCGTCGAGGGCGCGTGAGCAAAGGTACTCGAAGACGCGGGCGGGGTCGTCGCCTGATGCGGCCTGCGCCACCGCGTGCAGCATGGTGGTCTCGCGTGCGCCCGGGTCGAAGGGGCGCCGCAGGCCGATCAGCCCGGCCACGACGCTATTGCCAAAAGCCAGGGCGTGCTCGGCCTCGTCCAGCACGCGGCACACCTCAGCTGAGTCGTACGGGACGGGGGTGCCCGGGTGACGGTCGAGGTAGTACAGCAGCAGACCCGCCGCGACCAGCACGTCTCCCGTCGGCATGACGCCGCGCGCGGACTCGAAAGCCTGCCAGAGCCGCTCACCGGCGGGGATCTCCGGCGTCCTGCCCTGTGCGTGCAGCCATGCCTCGACTACGGCGAGGTCGAACCGAGGGCTCTTGTCGGTGCCGCCGACAGGCCTGGGGAAGTCGTCGTGGCGCCGACGCCAGTTGCTCACCGCGCTCGGCCGCACTCCGGCGATGCGCGCGATGTCGGCTGCCGACACCTCTACCTGCTTCACCGACCGTCGCCTTCCGTCAAGACAGCACCAGGCTCCCCCTGAACACCAACTATACGGCTTAGTGATTCACCAGTCCATGTTCACACCCCATGGTTCTTGCTCCCGATCTTAGCTGGTAGGCATAGTTCACACTTCGATGCGTGTACTCTAGTCGCGGAGGGCCGGGATCGTGGTTCCTCTCGTAATGTCATGCCATCTCCCCGAGGAGTGCCATGCCCGTGAACTGGGCCGGGCTGACCGGCGACAGAAGCGTGGTGCGGATCGGGACGCGTGCGGCCGAGGAGGGCACGTGTCCCGACAAGCTTGCGGCCAAGGCGCTCCCTGCTGTGTATCCGCGGCAGCGATCGCGCCAGGGGAAGAAGTTCCTGGCGGACTTCCCGCTGGACGCCGTTGTCAGGGTCCTTGACGACGTGGAGGTCCGTGGCCTGAGCAGGCAGGAGGCGATTGCACGCCTGGGGCTGGGCGCCAGGCCGCCGCTGCATCCGGGGCTGGCGCGCTGGGCCGGGAATGCGGCCGGTGGGTACCTCGACGCGATCGGGGGCCTTGTTACCCCCGCGACGACCCTGGTGCGTGACTACTGGGTCGTCCAGCAGGTCAGCGGCGGCCGGACTTGGGAGGCCTACGCCTGGGGCCGCCGGTACCAATCCCCGGACGGATCAGTTCGAGAGCACCGCTTCCTGCGCTTCGGCGAGGCCGACGCGGAGCGGCGCGACAAGTCACAGGTTGCGATCGCCGCCTACGCGACCGCGTTCGGCATCCCAGCCCCATGGCCGGATTCCTGGCAGGAGGCATTCCGGCTCCGGAGCGATGAGCGCTCTGCGGTGCTGCGGGTCCGGGTCGTGGAGGTCGGCCTGGACGGCGGCATGCCCGCCGTCCTGTTCGACGGCACCCCGGAGCACGCCCTGGCCTTGTACGCGGCGGAGGCACGCGACGGTCTCCGTGACATCGTCCGCGGCGGGACGCCCGAGCCCGGGGACGCGTGCGCGGGCTGCAAGCTGATCACGGCGTGCGAGGAGATAAAGCGGATCCCCGGCCTGCTGGGCATCACGGACCCGACGGCCCGGCAGCGGACCTGGTCGGTGACAAACGGCCGCTCCTATCGGCGGTGCCCGGCCCAGGACCATCTGACCCGGCTGCACCTGCCCAAGCAAGACGAGTACGGCTCGGCCGCGGTGCGCGGCCAGGCCGTCCATGAGTGGCTGCGGGAATCCCACAGCGGCCCGCTGCATCCGGCCTGCACCGTCCAGGACATCCCATCCTCGGTTCATGACTGGTCCGCCGGCAGGTGGCATGTCACCGGGCAGGAGGCGTGGGCCGGCGCGCGGATGATCGCCAGCCACGCCGACCTGTGCCCCTTCAGCCGTGCCGGGCAGATCACCGAGGTCCGCGTGGAGCCGACAATCGCGGTCCTCGACACCGACGCGAACGTGATCGTCATCGCCAAACCGGACCTGCTCTACCTGGAGGACGGTGCCTGGGTATGGCGGGAGGTCAAGACCAGGGCATATCCCCTGCGCTCCACTGCGGACGCCCTCTGGGAGTTCCCTCAGCTCGCGCTCGCCACCTTGTTCCTGGCACGGGACGTGCTCCCCGGCAAGCGGGACGGCGCCCGCGCCGAGCTCGAGTGGCTCACGGCCGACAGCGGAGACGTGCTGCTCATCGACCCCAGCGACCTGGCACAGGTCACCCGGGCACGTGAGGTCATCCACGAGCTCGCCGCGCCATGGCACGCGGACAAGACAATGCCCGCCAACCCCGGCCGGCACTGCGCCGACTGCCCGGTCCGGCGCTGGTGCCCTGACGCCCAGACGAAGGAGACAACGTGACGACCACGGCTCTCGACGACACGACGCTGCTGCACACCGTGGCCACCGCAATCGTGCAGCTCTCCCGCCGCAAGTCCCCAGGGGACCCGGTGTACGAGGGCGGGGTCCAGCGTGCCTACAACCACCTGGTCCTGCGCTGCCTGCTTGCGAGTACCGAACCGCCTGCCAGCGTCCCCGGCCTGGTCACCTGGGCGTCGCGGACCCCGGTGGGCGAGTGGCCCGGCAGCGACCTGCAGGGAGATGACCTCCTCGTAGACGGCGCGACCCGGACACCCACCCAGTACTGCCTGGAGTGGGCGCTGCCAGTCGCCGACGCCCCGGCGGAGGTATTCGAGAACCAGGTGATCGACGACGCGCTCGCCGCCTGCCGCGCCGCGCATTCACCCGCCTCCTACACCGCGTTCCGCAGGCTGCTGATCACCAGGCCGGTCCTCACCGCCACCGAGATCGCCGCCCTCGCCGCCGAGGTCGACTTGATGCCCGTCTTCGAGGTGATTCGCCGCTGCTACGAGCCCGCTCCCGCCGCGTACCTCAAGGACGGCCAGTTCCGGCTCTGTGGGCGGTGCGGCTGCCTTCTGGTGCCCCTGCGCGACGGCGGCTACCGCTGCGAGCTGGACCGCTGCCGCGCCGACGGCGGGACCACGCTTGGCCCGGTACTGCCGGCGGCCGCTCCCGTGCTCCAGCTCAGCCGGCCGCTGCGGGTGTTCATTACCAGCCCTGGCCTCGCCGAGACTGACCTGGAGAAGACACTGCGGAAGGCTGGGCTCACCCCAGAGATGTGGCCGCAGTTCGACGCCTACGACCTGCGTGTCCCCTTTCCGGACGGCACCGCGTGGGCCGTCGACGTGAAGGACTGGGCCAGCCCGTCCCTGCTTGGCGCAAGGACAACGGAACTGCGGGCCGACCCGCCACACGACCGCGCGTTCATCGTCGTTCCCGCCTACCGGTTCCAGGTCCGCGAAGACTACGCCAGGGCTTTCAGGCACGCCCTCGCGCCGGGCCTGCGCGACCGCATCAGGGTGTGCTCGGACGACAGCTTCGCCAGGCAGGTTCGGCGCGAGCTCCGCCGGGTCAAGCGCCAGACAGCCACGGACGGAGACACCCCCGGTGCGTAGTGACAGCGGCTGGCACCAGGCGCTCAGCCGGGAGCTACGGGACGCATGGCCAGCCGACCTTGGCGACTTCCCGGCCGCCGCGATGCTCGATGTCGAACTCGGCTTGTACTTGCTAAGCCAGGTCATGCCGGGCAGGCCGGCACGAGACGCGTGGGTCCTGTTCGGCGGCTATCCCTACGCCGAGGCGACCGGTCATGCCCGGACGGACGACCAGCGGCTCCGCGTCCGTCGGGCCCGCCACTACCTGTGGTCCAAGCGCCGCCGCCGAGTCTGGCTGACTAACCTGGACCGGTACCGCGCCGTGCCACAGGAGCTGCGGGGCTACCTGCTGGACGGCCCCGGCGAGGCGCCTGCGCGCCGGTCGCCCGCGCGCGCGCCGGAGCGGTTCGAGAAGTTCGAGGAGTTGCTTACCTCCCCGCCGGAGTTCAGCCGCCGGGATATCCCCGTCGCGACTGCCGGGCAGTACCTGTTCCCGGTCCGCGACCGCAGCCAGTCCGTCACGTTCACACCGGACCTGGCCGCTGGCCCGGCTCCGCCTGCACACGACCTGGACGCCGTCCCAGCGGGCCGGGGCGAGGCGGTCGTTGTCACCTGGGCGGAGCTACAGGCCGCGGCCGCGCAGATGGACATGACGGAGTCCGCCCTCCCCGCTTCACTCCGAGGCGACTGGGCGGCACGCCTGCAGCGCGTCGAGCTGCTCGTCCGCAAGGATGGCGGTTTCGCGCCGAGTCAGCCGCTGCGTGTCGGCGGCCTGCTGCATCTGGTCGGCATGGTCGGCGCGGGCAAGAGCACGCTGCGCGACATCCTCAGCTACAGGCTCGTGACGAAGGACAAGAAGAACCCCCGGCGGGCCACCATCGTGGTCGGCGACGTTGCTGAGGTTCTCGCCGTCGTCGACACGTTCAGCCGACTTGGGGTGGCCGCCGCGCCCATCCTCGGACAGACCACCCGGGAGCGGAACATTCAGCGCCTGCACCGCCGCCTTGAGACCGGCGGGGCCCCGGCGATGATCGCCCACGACCATCCCGGTTTCCGCTACCTGAGTAGCGCCTGTGCCGTTGACGCGCTGCGCGGCCTGGACGCGGCCCAGCCACTGCGCGTCAGCGAGGCGCCCTGCACGCGGCTGTATCCCGCGCAGGCGGTGCAGGCTTACGAAGACGGCGGGCGGCGTGGCCGTCCCCAGCCGCAGGGCTGCTCGTTGTGGAGCCGCTGTCCCCGCCAGCACGGCGCCCGGGACCTCATCACAGCGCAGGTGTGGGTCGCCACCCCGGCGAGCCTGGTACACAGCGCGGTCCCGCCGCACCAGACCGACGCCCGCATCCGCTACCTGGAGATGGCCTGCCGGATGAGCGACCTCATCATCGTCGATGAGGCCGACCGGGTGCAGATGCAGCTCGACGCCGTGTTCGCCCCGTCCGCCACGCTGGTTGGCAAGTCGCCCGACTCCTGGCTGGACGAGGTCCAGGCCCACAAGATCACCGAGTTCGCCCAGCAGGGCCGCCTGCAGCTCTCGGCGCAGGAGGTTGACAACTGGGCGAGCGCCGTCAACACGGTCTACGTCGCCGCCGACAAGCTATACGCGCTCCTGACCCAGAACCAGCCGCTGCGCAACTGGGTGGTCGCTGACTACTTCAGCCCGTTCACCCTGCACCAGCGGCTGCTGAGCAGCTGGTTCCCGCAAATCAAGGAGGCCGAGAAAGAAGGCCGGGCGGGCGAGCCGGAGATCTCCGCGCTCGGCGCCGAGCGGGACCGGGTCAGCGCCGTCCTCGACGCCGTCCGCGACGACCCGCTGCAGCCCCGTGAGGACAGCACGGGCACCCCCGGGACAAGCGCCGCCGACCTGGTGCGGCTCACCCTGGAGCTGCTGCATGCGCACGCGGGGACGAGCACCCGCGCGCGGTTGCGCCGCGCGCTGCTGGACCTGCTGCCCGAGGCGTCCCGGGCCGTGGTTTCGGCAGACCTGGACGCCCATGTGCTGCGGTTCGAGTTCACCTTGATCCTCGCCGCGATGCACCACCGGCTCGACTACGCGACTGGCATGTGGCCCGTCGTGGAAGCTTCGCTCAGCCTGGACTTTACCTCCAACATCTTGTCGCGCCGCCCGCCCCGGGACTACGAGCCGTTCATCCCCGAGGCCCCGATGGGCAACGTCCTCGGCTACCAGTTCCAGCTCCATGAGGGCGGGCAGAGTGGGTCGCTGCGCTTTTTCCGGTGCAGCGGCGTCGGACGCGAGCTCCTCCTTGGGCTGCATGCCATGCCGGGCATCGACGACCGGCCAGGCCCGAACGTGCTGCTGATGTCCGCGACAAGCTGGGCCGGATCCTCCAGCCGCTACCACGTGCACGTCCCGGTCGGTGCGATCTTGTGCCCGCAGGAACAGGAGGTGAAGGCGATCCTGGGAACCGCCTTCCGCCTGGAGTTCCTGTACGGGCCGGACGGCCAGGCGCTGCGGCTGTCCGGCGCTGGAGCTCACCAGAGACCGGGCGTGCTGCGGCAGATGCTCCGCCAGCTCGCCGAGCCGGACCGGTCCCTGGCCGGGGCGGCCAGCAAGCTCGCCGAGGAGCTCGCCGACATTCCCGACCCCGACCGCCGCCGCGTGCTCCTGCTCACCGGCAGCTACGCCGAGGCCAAGGACGCGGCCGACTACCTGAACAGCCTGCCCGAGTGGGCCGGCCGGGTCACCGCGCTTATCTCCGACGACGCCGACTTCGACGACGCCTGGAGCTCGCTGCCCGGTAGCCCGGCAGCAGGCCAGCTCCGCCGCGGCGATGTCGCCTCGTTCGCCGCCACCACCAGCGAGGTCCTCGTGGCTCCGCTGCTCGCCGTCGAGCGTGGGCACAACATCGTGCTGCCCGGCGGCAAGGCCGCCATCGGCACTGTCTACTTCCTCGCCCGGCCGCACCCCCGCCCCGACGACATCACCCTCGCCATCCAGTCCGTCAACGACTGGGCCGTCCGCTACGTCCGGGACGGGGGCTTCGCCCAGCAGGTCCGGGCCACCGGTTCACTGGACGATGCGGGCCTGGCGTTCCGCGACCTCGGCCGGCAGAAGTGGCAGCGCTACCTCACCCGGCGGCTGTCGTGGTCCAGCTTGCCGCCCGACGAGAAGCTGTCGGTCACCTGGGACCAGCTCGTCGTCATGTGGCAGGTCATCGGCCGCCTCATCCGCGGCGGCGTCCCGGCGCGCGTCGTGTTCGTGGACGCCGCGTTTGCCCCCCGCGAGGCCGGGCTGATGGGCGACGACACCCCCGACACGAGCCTCCTGCTCAGCATGCGGCAGGTCCTCGCCCCCTACCTCACCAGCGACTCCGAGGCTGGGGAGACCGACCGGTCCCTGGTCCGGAATCTGTACGAACCCCTGTACCAGGCCCTGACCGGCCTGGGCTAGTGCACGGAGGAACGCATGACGGTCTACGACGAGATCAGGACGGCCGCGTTCACGCCGGTCCCCGGCGCACAGCCGTTCACCGGCCTGTACCATGCGCTCGCCTTCCCGCGCCCCTGGCGGCAGGCGATCCTGGACCTATACCGGCACGGAAAGAAGTACCCCGACAAGTACAAGCAAGTACCCATCGGGTCTCTCAACGCCGCGATCCGCGCGATCGCGCCCGACCTGGTATCGGTCGCCAAGAACGCGGCGGTTACCGATGACGTGCCGTGGCTGTACACGATGAGCGAGTACCCCGCTAGCATCCTCAAACGGCTGACGGCGAGCTGGCTCTACACCCTGCAGCCGTCCCCGGGGGCGTACCCACTGCTGCGCGACACCATCGCGATGATGGACCTCGACTCCCTGGACTGGGATCTGATGTCCGTCGATCTGACGGAGCAGGTGCTCACCCCTGGCGGCACGGCCGACCCCGCGCGGCACTTGTACCAGCTGCTGCCGGATGTCCTCGCGGCGCGTATCGAGAAGCTCCCGCCTTACGAGTACTGCGGGCACCAGGTGAGCTTCCGGCAGGTGGCGGCGCTCGCGGTCGACAGCCGAGGGACTGGCGGCGCCGAGCTCATGTCCTGGCCTCCGCTGGAGTACACGCCGAAGCCCAGGAAGATGGGCCAGGCCCCCAGGACCTGGCGCTACTCGGGGACCATCAAGGTCACGCTGCAGACCGTGCCCTTCTCCCCAGTCCCGCGGATTCACCTGGCCACCGGCATCCGCCGCTGGGTCCGGGGCGACGTGTGGCCAGCCGACGGCGACACCGTCAGCGTCTACCTGCTCGCCCAGGGCCCATGGCTGGCCGGCGCCCGGGAGTCAGCGCGGTTCGCGACCGCCCGTCTTAAGGTCTGGCATGAAAAGGACAAGGAGATCAGAGCCGCCTGGGCGACGGGCGGCCCGGAGGGCATCTTGTCCCGGCTGGAGGTCGCCCGCGAGTTCCCCGAGCCTGAAGCCATCGCCCGGGACGCGGAGTCCTGGCTCCAGCAGCGTGACGGCGTCGTCGCCGCCGTCACGCACCACCAGGCCATGGGCTACCACGGCGCGGGGACCGGCCTCATGCCCAGTGAGCGGCAACGGCTGACGGAGTGGGCCGCACAGGCGCTGGAGCCTGAATTCAAGCCAGCCCCCGACCTGCAGCGCTGCAAGACATGGAAGGCCAACCCAAAGGCCCTGCTCAAACAGCACGTGCCCGTGCCAAAGGAGAAGAAGGACAAGGACGCTGCCCCCGAGGAACTTGCCCAGAACGCCGCCGCGCGCACCGCGGCGCAAACGGCGAACACGGAGATCGACGTCATCAACGCGGAGCAGCGGCGACAGCACCTGGCCCGGGCGGCCGGCAGTGACCGCGTGTTCTCGGTCCACCTGCTATGGCAGACCCCTGAGGTTCGTGACGAGCTGATCACCGCCGCGGAGCGGAGCCTGGGCCTGGCAGGGCACCGGGTCGCTGCGGCCGAGGGGGTGCGAACCTGGCAGACGCCGGAACTGGAGGTACGCATCTACGCCCGTGAGCTGGCTGCCGGGCTCGGCGGGCCGCTGCGCAGGTCAGTCGATGGCCAATCCGGTGACAGGACTGTCCCGCGCAAGGGCAGGGAAACACAACTGGCCATCGAGGACCGGCGGCGCGCGGTTCATCAGTTCCTGGACGGCCTGGGGGAAGACTCGCGAGTCGTCCTCGTGGAGCTGAAAGGCAAGGATGACTTCAAGCCATCCTGGACCGACCCGAAGTTCGCGATCCGCCTGGGGTGCGCCGACGCCGACCGGGTCAGCCAGTTCATCACCCCGCAGAAGACGGGGACGTCTGCCGATGCCGGCACGGATGCTGGGATGCCAGACGAAGACAACGAAGGCGAGTCGGATCTTGGGCACCGGGCGGCGGCGGCATGGGGCGACGCCCTCCGGCAGGCGGGCATGAGCCTTGTTCCTCGGCACACGGTAGGCCCAGACGCGATCCCCGAGAAGCTCAACCAGCTGGCATTCTGGATCGTCCGGCGCAACACCGACGGACCGACGTGGAACAGCCAGTTCACGCCCATCGCGGTGCTGCTGCGCCCGGGCCAGGACGTGATCATGGGCCGGATGCCCGGCATGCAAGGCTGGATTCCCTACCCCGGCCTCCTGAAGAAGCTGACGGGCAAAGTACGCGGCAGCGATCTGAAGTACGCCGACCAGCAGAAATCTGAGAACGCGCGCTTCATCCGCCAAGTGCTCTACGCCCTGCGCGGTGAGCCAACCCTTGTGCTCACACACGCACAGAACGGGCGCAGTTCATGGGACTGGCTAAAGAACACCCACCTGGTCGCCGACAAGGTTCAGCTAGGAGACGGACCGGTGCAGGGCCTCTCCCTGCAAGGGCGGCAGCTGCGCCTCATCCGGGTCCGGGACAGTGAGCGGGAAGAGACCCCGCAGTGGTGGGCACCCGAGACCGAGGAACTGGCGGGCATCTCTAAAGGTCTCTGGGAACAGCCTGGTGCCGACGACGCCAACCGGGTCCTCTACTCGACAAGCGAGAAGGGCAGCACCCACACGAAGAAGCAACGCGATGACACCAAGCTCACGCCGCACATCAGCAAGAACACCGGCAAGCAGACTGGCGAGACGACCACCAGGGTGGTGCTGAACGCGGGCCGGAACGCATGGAACCCAGCCTTGCTGGAGATCACCGTCACGGGTTGCGCCGCAGGTGACCAGCCAGCCGCGTGGGCGATGTACGTACACCAGCAGCGATTCCCCGATGACTACCGGGACGCGCTGGCGCTTCCGCTCGCGTTGCACCTCGCCAGGCTGGCTACCGAGTACGCCCTCCCCCACGAACTCACGAATGGAACCAGGGAGCAGGACGGAGAAGAAGCCGATGTCAGCGAAAGCGAGGACGGGGACACCCTGGGCAACAATTAGGAAGAGGGGCGTCGGCCGACGCGTCCTCCGAAGTTACCGTCACGATCGATCGTGTTTGATGCCAGCGTGGACGGAGCCAGCAGAGAGTACTGGGTAGAACTGTCCCAGGCCGGTGTATGGCTGGTGCCGGGTTTCTCTTGACCCATTGCCACGTCTTGACTGCCCTCCACTGCCCTCAGGGGGAGTGACACCTGGTGATGATGAGGTGGATATCTCGTTCGCCGGTGGTGAGACGCTGCCTGGACGTATATATCGTCGTTCGCCGGAGGCGGACCTCGCGCTTATTGACGTTCCCAAGACTGGCAACGGCGCTATGCTGCCACTTCCTGACCACGCCAATACTGGCGAAGCGTGGCGCAACGAAGTCCAGTTCGTTCCCGGGCTCCTGCAGACGGCGGACTACGCCAGGGCAGTGATCAAGCTGGGTCAGCCAGGGGCCTCCGCTGCGGAGATCGAGCGCCGGGTCAGCCTGCGCATGTCCCGGCAGGAGCTGCTGAGCAAACCGGAAGCGCCGCGCTTGTGGGCGGTGGTGGACGAAGCCGCGCCACGGCGGCCGATCGGAGGCCGGGAGGTGATGCGGGCACAGCTCGAGCGGTTGATCGAGGTGACCAGGGAACCCAACATCACCCTCTGCGTGGTCCCCGTTCAGCTCGGGCGGCCACGCGGCTGAGGGGGCGTTCACTATCCTTCGGTTCCCCGAAGTCGACCAGCCCGACGTGGTCTACGTCGAGCAGCTGACGAGCTCCCTATACCTGGACAAACGCGACGACGTGGAACGCTACACCGAGGTCATGGAACAGCTCATGGTCGTCAGCGCACCCGCCCAGCACACAGACGAGATCCTGGCGGCGATAGTAGAGCAGACGTAGGATCCCCTAGTCGTGATGCGTTAGCGCACAAAGAATGTCTGGACACGTCCATTTGAACTCGTGGGACAATTTCGCACAGCAGAAAGCACGGGCAGCGCTCCCCGTATTCCTGTGAACACCTGCCCAGAAGTCGTCCATCAAGAATCAAACTGTTCCGCAAATGCCTCTTCATCTCGGACTTCCTCGCACCATGCTTGCTGCTCGCGAAGTATGGATATACAAAGCATGATTGCCAGGAGCGCATTGTCGGTGGTTAGATGGTTGACACTTGGCCCGTGGACCGTTGCATGCCGGGAGAGAGTATCATTTTCTTTACCAGGCGATGCATGGAAGGGCCTAAAGAACCTCGGGATGGGAGCTATTAGTGCGTGGCGCAGGACTTCGGCGCGGTCTAGCTTTCGCCGCGGGCCGACAGCGGCTAGTTCAATTTTAGCTAGATCGTACTTTTTGCTACCGCGCATCTTTGCCCAGGACTGCTTCTCGGCCTCGGATTCGAACATCTGCACATGTGGCACTGACGCCCACAAAGCAAGCGGCTCACCTACTATAACCGCCAATGCCATTGCAGCTTCATGATGACCCGCATGGAACGCTTGGATCGCGCGCCTGACGAGCAGGCGGGCGTCTCCTAGCCACTCATCTGAGCACTCGCTCAGCAGGTCGCCACATTGGGTGAGGATATCCGAGGCGTGCGCATGGACAATCGCCATTCGGTCGGTAGGTGTAGCAGAGGCTAGTTCCTTGAGTACGCTGGCTGGCGGGACCCACGCCACCGGTATTCCGCTTTCAGTAGCCACGGCGAGAAATCTGTCCGGCTGGATACCAGTACCGCGCCAGTTACGGGGTCGGCTTATCTCCAAGGCATACCATAGCGCCGGATTCGTCTTCGCTTTTTCGATAACGTCCGGATCATCGACGTGGTCGAACGCTTGTGCGACATCTTGGAACGAGACCCGCGGCATCTCATCATTTTGGACCGTGGACCATACGTTTTCAACTGCGCTTGACGGCGTCCGAGACAACTGGCGTCCACTGCTGACAGCCCGGATCACGGAGCCCTAGGATGCTACGGGGCCGTGCTGATGCATGGCGGACACGTCAGCTCGTCTGGATCCGGAAGACTCGGGCAGCAGAAGCGTCATTGACAGCAATGTCGGCCGGCAAGCTGAGCATAGCCTGGACCTCTAGCAGGCCCAGCTGATTCCCGCTGGCGGGAGCGGGTTCCGTCAGGGTGTCGGCGGATGGGCGGAGGGGGTCGGTGGGTTCGAGCAGTGTCAACTCCGGTTCGGCGGGATGAGTGCCGCCGGATGTGTCGCGGCGCAGTTCGCCGAAACGCACGAGGTCGATCACGAGTAGCCGGTCCTCAAGTGCACTGACCACGATAACGGGAGCCCTGTCTATGGTCCCAGCGACTTGCGAGGCGAGGACTTCGTCTTTGATACCAAGTTCGCCCAGCCGGCGGCGGGTGGCTTCCAGGCCGCCGCGCTGCGCGGTTCCGGTGATTCCGAGGTCGTTCCTGAGGTCATAGGGGATGTCGGGGATGAACACCGCCGTCCGGCCCGCCGGTGAATGCCGTCTCGTCTTGGCAGACCGAGTGCCGGTCATGTCCGCGATGGCGTCGCGGACAGCGGTAGCGATGTCCGCGCGGCACACATCGCGCTTCTCCCCAGTCTCTGACGCGGTGATCATCAGCTGGCTCAAGGCATGCGCAGCAAGGCGGCGGCCAAGTTGCCGACCGTGAGCGGCCATGACTCCGTCATCGTTGCCGACGGCGGTGAAACTGCTGCGCGGGGCTCTGAGCGCCACCTCGTCCGGCTGTAGGCCAGTCCCCGAAACCATTTTTTCGGCCCAGGCGAAGAGTGCGCCGGTGACATCGCTTTCGCGAAAGGACGCCATCGCTGCCTGGCACAGTTCTTCCTTCGCTGCGGGCAGGACCGGGCTTTTGCGGATCTCTTCTTCCAGCGCGCGGCGCGCATCCTGCTCAGCTCGCTGCAGCCGCGCCACGAGGTCAGCTGCGTTGGTGTCTGCGGTTTCCGGGGTGCAGCCATAGCGCAGCAGCCACGGCAACTGATCGGCACGGGCCTGGTGTACCGCCGTGATCAGCGCTGGCCCGCGGCCGAGCGCAAGCTGCTGGCCGGGGCTCGTCTGGGCCACCAGGCCCGGACGGACGATCGCGGCCAAGGCGAAGGCCTCTATGAGCGGGGAAATGGTATCGATACAAGCGGTTACCACGACGCCTGCGGGGATGATCTCCTCGTCGGAGAACTGCCAGGCCCAGTCGCGGTCTGCGGCCTGGATTGCCTTGTCCAGGATGCCCCACAGGCGGCCGTCGGGAAGGCGGGCAAGGATCGCGTCCACCACCGGGTCGGGACCGGGCACCTCGTCGTCATCGTGGTCGGCGCCGGCTCCTCTGGGTTGCCGCGTGGCAGGCGGGGATGCCTCCCGATGTGCCGCCCGGTCGGCATCGACCGCGGTGACGAGGAGCCGCAAGATCGTTGCGTCAAGGCCAGTCCCAACGTCAATGAGTGACTGCGCGAGGCCCTGCGCGGGCGTGGCTGCCGCGCCGCCGCCGGCGGGAGCAGTGCCGCTGCCCGATGCCTGCTGGATCGCATCCTGGGCGAGTGGCAGGTCGGGCATCCTCCATGCCTCAAGGACACGGCGTACCGTCACGCTGTCGCTGAATTGCACTGCGCGCCGCAGCATCCGCAGCATCGCCTCTTGAGTGTCCCGCAGTTGGGCGAGGAGGTATTCCACTGGCGGCAGGGGCCTTCCGTCCCATCCGGTAGTGCCACCTGCAGCTGCCTGATCGATCGCTTGCGCGAGATAGTAGTTCACGAACGACAGCAGTGATCTGAATGGCGCGTGGAGACGGCTTCTCGCCAGCCCAGTGAAGGGCAGGTCACGCCGGCCACTGTCGCTCAATTCGCCGGCAATGGCGATGTAAACGCCTTCCAGTTGGCGCCCCATCTGCCATACGGTGCCACGCACCTCTTGGTGCAGGGCATCCCGGGCGATCACACGGGGCAGGTCGGAGGCCTCCCGGCGGACGGCATCGTCCGCACTCACTGCAGCTGCGCGCAGCAAGTCGTCCAGCAGCGCGTCGATCCGGTCCCCGGCGCCTTGTCTGTAGAGAGCGACCGGCCGGTTTCCCTCCGGTAGGTAAGCACGACCGTACGCCGCGTAGGCCTGCCATACCAGTTCCTGAAGGCTGCCCAAGACTTGCATGCCGTCGGCGGCTTCGGACTGCCTACCCACGCGGATGTGCTCAAGGGTTTCGCCGTGCAGCGCCGTCAGTGCGTTCCCGAGCAGGTCGGGTGGGGCTGTACGCACACGGACGCAGCGGCGCGCCCACCAGCACTCCAGCCAGCTGCTCGACAGGGCGACGGTCATCAGCGGCGCTCCGGCGCTGACCCGCTTTCCAGGCCACGCCCTCACAACCGGCTGATGGCGATGCCTGAAGGAACCGACCCGCCTCAGAAGGCGCAGTCTCCACACCGAGACATCCCGTACGACACGCTGGCCGGGGCCTGCCACGCTGATGGTCAGACCGGGCCCGGGATACGCCGGGCTGAACATGAACGGCGGGGTCCCAGCGACCATCACCTGCAGCGACTCGTACTCCAGCGACTCGTCACGGGCAGCCAGGGCGACTGCGACGCGCTGGTACTCGCGCTGGACGGCGGCCTCCGTGTCGGGGTTGATGGCACGCAGCGCGCGAGCCAAGATCACCATGATCGTGGCGATCGACACCAGTCCGACAACGCTCGCCACGGTCACGGCCCACCCGTGGCCCGCGGTAGTGCCAATAGGCGGGACCTGCAGGGTTATTCAGGCCGACCGGTAGAAGTGCAGGCCAACTACCGCTGAAATGGTCGTCCCAAATGTTTTAAGCGGGCGCCGATAATCGGTGTGCATGATGGTCCAGTTCTTGAAGTGTGAGATCA
>Ga0335078_10004536_pt1 | contig 20559 bp, 18 predicted proteins | sample Lox_Sample_32_FD_206711 | JGI IMG/M metagenome (GOLD analysis project Ga0335078, IMG submission 206711) | Soil microbial communities from Loxahatchee National Wildlife Refuge, Florida, United States - Lox_Sample_3.2 | ecosystem: Environmental > Terrestrial > Soil > Wetlands | place: USA... | reverse complement strand
GCCGATCGTGACTGGGCTGATCCCGACTGGGCCGCTTGCGACTGGGCCGCTTGCGACTGGGCCGCTTGCGACTGGGCCGCTTGCGACTGGGCCGCTTGCGACTGGGCCGCTTGCGACTGGGCCGACCGCCGGTGGGCGGGCAGTGGTCGGGATGGCGCCGCAGGCAAGGTGGATGACACGGTCGGCCGCGGCGAGCGCCGCGGGCTTGTGCGTCACCACCAGCACGGCGTGCCCCGCAGCGGCGCGGCTACGCAGCGTATCAAGCACCTGTGCCTCGGCGGCGGGGTCGAGCCCCGCTGTGGGCTCGTCCAGCAGCAGCACAGGCCGGCCGCGATCTGGACCGGGCAACAGCGCGCGGGCAAGCGCCACCCTGCGGCGCTGCCCAGCGGACAACCCTGCGCCACGCTCCCCCACCGCCGCGTCAAGCCCGACCTCGTGCAGCGCGGCGGCGCGGGCGGCCGCGGCCACCATCTCAGCCGGAGCGTCTGACCAGCCGAGCCGGATGTTGCCCGCAACGGTTCCATGAAAAAGGACAGGATCCTGTGGCAGCCAGCCGACGCGGGAACGCCAGGCGTCCAGGTCGATCTCGGTGAGATCCACCTCGCCATCCGGCCCCTGCACGAGCACGCGGCCCGCCGACGGCGCGACGAAGCCGAGCAGCACAGCCAGCAGCGTCGACTTGCCGCATCCGCTAGCCCCTGCCAGCACGACGATCTCACCGCGCGCCAGGGTCAGCCGGACCCGCTCCGGCGCGGGATCAGTCCGGCCCGGGTGCCGCACGATGACGTCCTCAACCCTGATGGCCCGGGGGTCAGGCGCGGGCAGCCGCGGTACCCGTCGTTCAGCACCAGCACCAGCACCAGCACCAGATGCCATGTTTGATCCAGCAACGCGAGAACCGGCTATGCCTGAACCCGCAACCGCTGAACCTTTCACCGCGGCCTGCGCGGCGGCCGCACCGGTCGCCTCGGGCCCTCCATCGACCGCATCCGTCACCGCGGCGCCGACCACGGAAGCAGCGGCCACCGGGACCGGGGTCTCGAGGACATTGAACACCTCGGCGACCGCCGTGAGGCCGTCCGCGCTCGCGTGAAACTGGGCGGCAGCCTGGCGAAGCGGCAGGTAGGCCTCGGGCGCCAGGATCAGGACCAGCAGCCCGGTGCGCAGGTCCAGGTGACCGTAGACGAGACGCAACCCGACACCCACGGCGACGAGCGCCACCGACAGCGTGGCGGTCAGCTCGAGAACCAGCGAGGAGAGGAACGCAAGCCGCAGCGTGCCCATGGTCGCCTGCCGGTAGTCACCTGTGACCTTCCTGATGACCTCGGCCTGGGCCTTCGCCCGGCCGAACACCTTCAACGTGGGCAGCCCAGCCACCACGTCGAGGAAGTGATGGGACAACAGCGCGAGCGCTCGCCAACGGCGCTGTGTGTGCAGCGCGGTGGCCCGGCCGACCAGCGCACCGAACATCGGGATCAGCGGGAGAGTGATCGCGATCGTAGCTCCGGCGAGCAGGTCGGCGGAGCCGATCTGCGCTACAACCACCAGCGGTATCACCACGGCGAGTACAAGCTGGGGCAGGTAAGCGGCGAAATAGCCGTCCAGCGAATCGATCCCCCGGGTGGCGAGCGTCACAAGCTCCCCGGTGCGATTCGCCGCGAGCCACCGCGGGCCGAGGGCGACCGCATGGGCGAGCAAGCGGCGGCGCAGCGCCGACTTCACCGCCGCAGACGCCCGGTAGGAAGATGCCTCGGTGGCCCAGGCGACCAGCGCACGTGCCGCGAACACGACCGCGAGCGCGGTTAGGGTGCCTGTCAGCGCGCTGCGCGGCGTGCCATTGAGGAACACGCCGCTGATCGCCCCGGCCAGCAACTGCGCCTGCGTAATAATAAGGACGGCCGCCGCGGTGCCAAGCCCGACGAGTACCCCGATATGGACCGCAGTCTGCCGGGCATGGCGCAGCAGCCGCGGATCCAGCGGTGTCATCGGGCTGGCTCCAGCTGGCCAGCGGAGCCCTCCGAACTCTCTGCCCGCCCGAGCGGTGCCACCATTGCGGGCACGTCCCCGGTGCCGATCGGCTTGCGGAAGTCCGGGTAGGTCCAGTTCCGGTGAAGACGGACGAGCGGCAAAAGGATCGCGGCGAACGCCGTCAGTATCGCGAGGGTCTTGCCGGTGGTGGAAGCGTTCAAGACCGTGCGGCGGTAAGCGGTATCGATGCTGGACGGCAGGACGTCCGGATACACAGCCACGAACAACGAGGCGGTGGCTGCCGCGGTCGCGACCTCCGTTCCCGGGAAAGCAATGCCCTCGCGCCTGGGCTGGTTCGCCTTCACTGCCACGGCGAGCGCCAGCGCGGCCACAGCAACGAGCAACGCGCGCACCACGCCACCGTAACTGACCCGTGTCCGGCGCAGAAAGCCGACCGCGAACACAAGAGGCACAATGCCGGTCCTGCTGGCGACCGGTCTCGCGCATGCCTGGGCGTCACGGGTGGTCTTCGGGTGGTCTTGACTGGCACCAAAATAGCGCCGTCTATGGCAAAAGGCGCCAGGTTGGTGAGGCCGAGCAACGCGTACAGCCTCGGCACGCTGAGCATTGTTGAGACAAACAGGGCGGCGAAGCTGGGCAACTCCGCGCGCTGGGCCTGCTCGGTTGTAACAGATGCCGACCGGCTGTTGCATCCAGGAATTGGCAGCCGGGACGAAATATGCCGACATCGTCCCGGCCCAAGCCAGGACACGTTGCCGCACATCCGCAGGCGGAGGAAGGTGAATTCGATGAATTACCCAGCAGTGCCGCGATTTCGAGCAAAGCATCAAAATGTCCCCGGCTGGTCGAAGCAGGCGCGTGAACTTCTGCGTCCATGATCATCGGGCACGCCAATCCTCAGCTAGGGGATTGGATTGGCAGCGAGGGAGAAGCTAGCGAAACGAAAAGGACGGCATGCCCTCTTTCCGCCATCCGGATGTCCATGATCAATTTCTTTCGGCCACGTGTGATCAGGGGGCCGTAGCGTGGGACCGATCTCAGCGCTTCCCGCAACCGCCGGACCACGATGACCTACAGTGGCGCCGCGGTCTGGTAATTCCGTAACTCACCCTCCGCGTCCGGGTTCTGCAGCGAATAGCAGGCATCCAGGCTACGTTTGTCCATACGGGTAGGTGTATTAGCTAACGGACGTGCGCGCAGAGTTGGATGCTGTGCGACAGCTTGAGTGAGACCCTTTCCGACCTCGGGGTCACTCGTAAACTGCCGCTGACCCGCGGTGCGCCGGCTAAGTGAGAATACGTCACCTTGAACGAGACGGGACAGCTGCCTCGGGCCGCCAGTGGAGCCTAGGACCCCAGTGGGCCAAGAGCCGCTGCCCGCCCGGATCCGCTGCCAGCGCATCTCACTAGGGCGCGTCCCGTGGATCTTGGTGGATGCGGGCGGTGATTCAGATGGCGACCGGCAAGGCGGAGGAGGAGCCGATAGTGGAGCTATCGGCGACGACGACAACACCGCCGGTCGTCGTTCTGGGTGCCGATCCGCGCCGCCAAAGATCCACGGGACTACGCCCTAGCGCGTGGACCGTTCCTCCTCGGACCTCACCACCGCGGCAGGCAGCGCCTCCGGCGCGGTGTCGCGCCAGACCTCACCAACGATCACCTGGATCGCGCCGGCTGTCGGTATGGCGATTAACGCCGCCACAAAGCCACCGAAGAAGCCTCCGATCCAGCTGCCGATCGACGCCCCGATCAGGATGGACACAAGCACGAGCAACGGATTGATCTTTACTGTCTTGCTCATGACCACGGGGTTCAGGACGTGATTCTCGACTTGGGTATAGACGAGGAAGACCACCAGCGTGACGACCCCCGCGGTAAGCGAGTGGCCGATGGCGAACAGCACGGTTGGTATGCCGGCCAGCGCGCCGCCGATCATGGGGAGGAAGTCGACGAGCGCAACCCACAGCGCCCACAGAAAGGCGAAGGGGACGCCGAGAATGAGCAGGGTGACGAACACGACGATCCCGGCGATGATCGACGTGAGGAAGTTCCCCAGCATGTAACCGGTGACCGACCGGTTGACCTCGGCCGCGATCCTCGCGTAGCGCTCTGCCCGTTGCGGAGCCATGAGGCCAAGGACCCCGCGGCGCAGCTTCGGGCCCTCGAGCAGCAGCAGCAGGACGAGCACGAAAATGGTCACGAGCGATACGACCAGCGAGAACGCGCCCTTGCCGAGGGCAAGCGCCGGTTTGCCGAGGTCCGCGCCGAAGGTCGCAAGCTTCGAGGCGTTCTGCTGCACCCATGTCTGCAGGTGGTAACGGACGGCGAGATGACCGATCCAGCTTTTGCCCTGCTCCGCCTGGTCCACGTAGGACGGCAGCCGGTTGGCCAGGTGAGTAACGCCGTTGATGAGAGGGTAGCCGAATGCGACCGCCAGGCCCACGAAGGCGAGTACACCCCAGAACGTGACGATGGCGACGGCGAAGCCCCGGCGCGGCACCTTCCAGCGCTGGAGAGCCACCACCAGCGGGTTCAGGAGCAGGGCGACGAACCCCGCGACGACGATGAGCAGAAAGACGTCCCGCAGCCGGTAAACCACCTTACCGGCCAGGTAGACCGCGACCACCACGGCAACGGACGCAAGGATCGCGGGCAGCGGGATTCCCTTCGACTCCGCCGATCTCCACAGGCGGCCCCGCCGGGTGTCCGGCGGCGAATCGTCGGGTGCCTGCCCCGTGTCGCTGCGCATTGCTACTGATGATACTTGGCCTCGCTACTGATGATACTTGGCCTCGCTCGAGGCACGGGCGTCGCGGCCGCGCCACGTCGGCCATCACGACGATCATCAGGTTGATACCGTGCTGAGTCGAAGCTTGATCCTCGGAATAGGCACCGGCGGGGCCTGTCGCGGCCACCACCCCGCCATTCCCCTGGCCTCGGCGACGAGCTCGCTTGGTACCCGCCCGGCCGTGCAGCGACAGGTTTGGCGAGCAGGGCGCACGGGAAAACGGCTGAAGGACGGCGGTCACGTGGCTGGCACTATAAAAGCATCCTACGTTATCATCCTGAAGGGCTCGCTTGCGGGAAATCCGTCGGCGCAGCACAGTTAATGGCACCCGTGGAAGGCATTGAGCCGAATCGTGTTCTTGCGTTCTTCGACCCCGGCGCGATAAAGCAGGCCCGCACGAGCACATCAAACTCGCCGCTGCCGGACAATCCCGGCGTGGGCCATTGTCACCTGGGCGGGCCGACGGACATGCCACCGCTCCGGATACAGTACATGGCGAACAAGATGGCGCAAGCGGACACCCCGTCAATTCCCCGGTCCATCGAGATGATCGCCTGGTACGGGCGCCGGACCCTACTGCTGCCTGGCGTCAGTCCTGTTCCGGCTCACCAAGGACGGACCTGGCCGATCAGGTTAAGGGCATCGTCACCCTTGGCGAGTTCTATGATCCCGGCGCGAGCGGGGGGATCATCTTCACCTGAGGCACAGGTAAGGCATGGTGCCGTCTCCCGTCCATCACGTCCGTTGCTAATGCATCAACCGTCACGCACTAGGGTATCTGCAGAACGGGACCGTCGCCCCAATGAACCTAGGTCCCTGGGGAAGCGGTATCGTGCCGCACAGGTGCTTATGTGCCGGATTCACTGCATTCATCGGGAGGTACGGGATGCTCAAGCGTTCGCCTGCGCGCAACGGAAAGACCCGGGTCACGTTCAGCTTGCCGGTCGACCAGCCACCCGGCGCCGTCAGCGTGGTCGGCGACTTCAACAACTGGCAGCCGGGACGGCACCAGCTCGCGCGGCGCAAGAACGGCACCCGCAGCGTGACCGCAGAGCTGTCGTCGGGACCCCACCGGTTCCGTTACCTGGCCGACGGCGATGTGTGGTTCGACGACCCAGGCGCCGATCGGATTGACGACGCGGGCTCGATCATAGAAATCTGAACCGACGGGATTTATGATCCCTGACGACTACCGCGAGTGCGGCTCAACCTGATCACTGGTACACTGCGCCTTCCGCAACCCGCAGGTAGTCGCGTCCATCGCCCTACAGCGCCGGTGTCCGCTGGTGAGCCAGCGCTCCCATGTGGACGGCACAGGGCACATCGATGCGTCACGGGCTACGCAAAGTCAGCGTTCGCGGTTACCTTAAGGAATGCAACTCTGGGCACACACTTGGTCACGCATAGTAACTGCTGCGCGGGGATCGTCTTAAGTAACCTTAGGTCGCGGGGCGCGGATCCGGGCGCCGGGGCGCCCCGCAGACGGTTGCGTGGTGGCCGCACACGTGGCGGCGCGAGTGGCTGACGAAGCCAGCCTCCTCTGGTTGGGGCCGCCGGTCATGAGCCCGTGGGCGGAGCGCGGCCGATCCGCCGCAACGCGACCGGGTCAATGATTATCATGCGCCCGTCGCGCGTGCTGACCAGCTTGCGCTCTCGCCACTCGTGCAGCGCACGCGTGACGGTCGCCCGCGACACGCCGACCCAGCTGGCGAGATCTGCCTGTGACAGCGGAACCGCCAGGGTCACACCGTCCGCGGTGACCTGGCCACAGCGTCTTGCGAGATCAAGCAGCAGGCGGGCGAATCGCTCGGCACCGCTGCTCTCCATCCGTGTACGCAGGCTGCGGTTCAGTTCATGCTGGCGCTCCGCCATGACCCTTCGGTACACGTGTACCGCGCCAGGATGGGCATCGAGGAACGCGTTGAACCGGTCAGCACCCACGATGAGCGCCTCGACGCGCAGAAGCGCGCGGACGGTCGCGGTCCGATACCCGCCTAGGTCGCTGGCAAGCTCACCGATGACATCGCCCGGGCCGCGTAGTGCGAGGACTATCTCATGGCCTTCCATGGTCGAAGACAGGACCTTCACCCACCCGGTGAGCAGCACGAGCACATGAGTCGATGGGTCGCCCTCCATGCACAGAGGCGTCCCGCGTGCGAAGGCCGATTCCCGGCCTCGGGCCGAGAGTGCTGCCCGTTCGCCGTCACTCAGTGATGTCCAGAACCCCGTGGTGGGCGGTACTACCCGCATCAAGCCGCCGCTGTTTCGCCTCGGTCGCACCGGCTGCTGCCGCCGGTGCCGGTTTCCACCATGTGCCCGCCGAGCGGGCCGGGCAACCCCCGAGCGCGCCCCCAGCGCTCCGACGAGCCCAGCGGCTCAGCGCTCAGGCGCCTCCGAAGATCAAATCCGGCCCGCGAGGATCAGCAGCGCCAAACTCCAGGCGCAGAAGCACACGATCGCGAAGGTGGCCCACGTCAGCGCCAGATGAATTCGCGAATTGCGGAAATGCGCCGCGGCCAGCACCGCCTGCGCGCGCTCCCCCACAGCCCTCGGCGACATCACGGGCAGCCTCCGCATTGGCGTCCAGGGGACCTTCGGATCCACCGGCGCTCCAGTCAGGCGGCGCAGCTCGCCGAGCTGGTCCATGAGCGGCCGGCCCGCCACGATCATCAGGATGGCGGTCCTGATGACGCACAGCGCGACGACGGCGAGCAACCCGAGGTAGATCACGGTTCCCACACCCGCATGCAGTTTGACCGGCACCGCGACCGTCTCCACCGCGACGCCAACTGTCACAGCGGCAACGGTGATCCCGCTCACCAGCATGCCCGGGCGCGCATCGCGCAGCATTTCGGCCATCTCGCGGAGCGTATCCTCCGGTGCGTCCCCGGCAGACGGACGCTCAATCATCGACCTCTCCGTCTCGCTGGTGCTCAACAGCCCCGACCCAGTTCCGATCGTCATGATCGCCTCCACTGTTCTGGACTCCCACATCTTCAGGAGAACCCGAGCCGGGCAATCGGGCCGCTGCACCGGAGACAGCATCGCTGTCTCATTTGACGCAATACGAACTGTTTGTTCGTTTCGGCGGCATGGCCCGCCGACTGGAGCGGCGCCATGACCCACGCAACCGCGTCGAGCGCACGCGTCCGGTCCCGCAGCTGCTGCCGTCGCCAGCGGCGGGCGGCCCCTGCGGCCGCCCGGCCGGGCAGACGTTCGGGTAGCGAGGTTTGTTGCGCTATCCGTTGAGAGATAGGGATCCTTGCCGGTCGACGTGGCTGCCCCGCCGCTGCGCTGGCACCGAAGTTCCCCAGGTCATGGCCGCATTCATGGCAACCGCCGCGGCTGGCAGATCGCGATCGACGTTAGCGATCTGGTCCGTTGCCTTCTGGAAAGGGCACCTGAAGGATACTCAGCATCCCTGCATTGGCGGACGAATGTGAAACCCTGACGCACGTAGTATTTGTGCAGAGTTTTGTTTGTCTTCCAGACATCGATCCGGATCCACCTCGCTCCGTAGCCCTGCGCTGCCCGCCGCCCCGCCCAGTTCAGCAGGCTCGAACCCAGGCCGCGGCCACCGTAGCGCCTGGCTACCACGAGCCTGTGCACATACGCGGCCGGCTCGCCATCGTCCCACTCGCTCAAAAGCGGCTGATGGGCGGTCTCCTCCGAGGTGATGGTCGCCGCGGGAGTATCACCATCCCAAGCGATCCACGTTTTACCCTCGCTGATGTCAGCACAGATCCGAGCGTCTCGGGCCGAGCAGGAAGGCCAGGGCCTGGCCCACTGATCAGTGCCCTTGTTCCGCAGCCATGAAGCCGCTTCTTCCACGAGCCGGATTATCTGATTGTGATCATGATCGTTCGCTAGCCCGAGGCGAAAGGTCATCCTGCTAAACTCCTCGTGGGCGACCAAACCGCCCGCCATGGCGGGTCGGCCGCATTAAAGTTCAGAGCACTTGGCCAGGCAGTTGTCAGTAGCGGTTTGAGGACATACCTGGCTGACTGAGCCAATGCCCCAAACTTGCCCTGAAGTACACCGAAAGGCCTGGGTGCCAAGGAAGCTCGCGATCATCTTCCATTGAAAAATGATCATCCGAACCTCCGGCAATGGCTCCATGGTAAACCAATTTCGCCGGAACGTGCAGATGTAGCCAATGTGGCTAATTTTGCCTCGATTGCCCGAGGTTCACGATGTTTCATTTGTGACAGGCAGGCTAAGAGAACCCATGACCCATGCGGCGCAGACGCCGCCGCGCACCCGACCTTGCCGCGCGGGACACCGCCGCGCGCCTGGCGCCAGCGGCGTGCCCGGACGCCGACCCGTGCCCGGACGCCGGCCCGTACCCGGACCTTGCTGCGCCGGACCTTGCCGCCTCGCAGGTGCCAGGCACCGAGTCGGTCAACTGCCGGTCGGAGGGCCGCAAATGAACGACGGCCGCCGCCCTCGCAGGGCGGCGGCCGTCGGGTGTCTCGAGATCTTCCCTGGAAACGGCCATGCCAGAGCGGGGCCTCCTGGCCACGCGGCGCTTAGCACCTGCAACTGCCAGCGCGTCCCGCCGCCCAGTCCCGTCCGCCCCACGCCAGCCAGGTTGCCGCGGGAGACCCCAAAATGTGTGTCGCAATCAGTCAGCGGGGGTCGTAGTGCTCGTACCGATACTGCACTGACGGGCGACCGTGGCGCTTGGCCATACTTCACCTCCCAAAACTCCCGTGCCGACACAAACATAAGACTTTGCACCTTCGTGCTCAGTCATCTGTGGCCTCGCTGGATGTCAGCGAGGTTATTTCTCCGCAACCACCAAGCGCGTGCCTTGAAAAATCTCGCAGGCGGCCGGGAAATTCTGCTGGAACCCCAATGCGACGTCGGGAACTGCGGGTCAAAGGCTAGCAATGAGCTCGCCGAGAGGCGGCACTTCATCGGAGTCAATGACAAAATGATTCCGGTCGGCTGGGTAAACCGTAGCGGTGAACCGTATCGGCTTGACGCCCTGAGAATAGGCTGTCCGATGTATCACTACCATTAGCACCGATCCGTCATCTGGAACTTTGAAGAATGTGACCTCACCGGCATTTGGCGGTCGGACAGTGAGCCTGTCGCGGTAACCGACTTGCTTAATACCCAGTTTCTCCTCGATATACTTAGTGGCACCTAGGTCGATATCCCTCGCTAGCAACAGGTTTACGGCACCGTTCTCGACGAATCTCATCGGATAGAATGACGTCTGTAGCGAGGACGGGCTGGCGTCGATGAAACGCTCCTGGTGCCTGCTGACAACCGTAGATCCCTGCTCGATTCCCAGCTCCCTGGCGACGTCGTCCTGAGCGTTTTGCACTTCGATTCGTGGCGTGCCGACCCGGGGCACGCCGCCCTGCTGCCGGGCCACAACCTCGAACGCATAGCTCGAATCGCCTCCCACCCCGGCTTCGCTCGGGTTCAACGCGACGACGAATGGTTTGATCTTCTGGACGACGAACGTGCCACGCCCGGCCTGGGTGGTAACGAGCCCACGAGTGGTGAGCCACTTGATCGCATCACGAACCGTGTTACGTGAGGCGTTACCGTATTGCTCGCGTAGCTCAAGCTCGGTCGGGAGTTGGGTACCGGGCGCAAGCTCCCCGGACTCGATCTTCCCACGAAGATTATCTGCGATCTGCCGATAGAGCGGGTCCGTCGCCATGGCTTGTCCTCCTCGCGCTCTTCGCCAGTTGCCAAGAGATCGCACAGCATTGACTGGCAATCTTTGACCAGTGTTACGAGACCTCGTAGGGGAGGCGCCGAACCGTTCGCGACGCGTTGCCATGTTGTTCCCGTAGCTCTAGCTCAGTGGGAAGCTGCGGACCCAGTGCAAGCTCGCCGGACTCGATCTGCTTTCACAGGTCGTCGGCGATCTGCCGGTGAGCGGCCCTGCCACGCCTCCTCCCCATCTCGGCCCTGAGATGCCAACAGCAACTGCTGCGATAGATCTACCCAGTAACAGGTACTGCATACCTCAGTCGGCTGAGTTGGGTTGTCCCAACCTTTGAGGTTTGTGGGCGGGTAAGCCCGGTTACATACCCATCATGCCAGTTGTTGGGATGTTTGGAATCGGTCAAGATGAAAGAATAATCCAGGCAGCCCCACCATGTCAGCTGATCCGGCCACCTGGTTCAGGTGGAGTTACCCCAACCATGCGCGCGGGAGGTTGAGGTCGGTGGCTGAGCCTCGCGTCGCCAGACTGCCTGCTCGTGAACCCGACGCCGATCAGCGTCACGCCTGGCGTGCGGTGAACGAAAACGGTTCCGGCCTTGACCTAACCCTCCCGTCCCTCAAGCCTGCCGAACCTGTCGCAAGCTACGAAGCGGGAGCCCGCTACTGCCCTATGCTCGCGGTTGACATCAAGGCGTTCAACGACCCCAGGCGCGGGGAAGATGTCCAGCGGTTCCTCCGCGCAGCCATGTACGAACTGCTGGCCGGAGCCTTAGGCCAGTCCGGCCTGCAATGGTCAGCGTGCCACCATGAGGACCGGGGCGATGGGGTGCTGGTCATCGCACCGCCAGGTGCGCCCGCGACGGCGCTCATTGACCCCCTCGTGGACCACTTGCGGGCCGGGATCCGGCGGCACAACAAGCTCTCCAGCGAGCTCGCCCGGATCCGGCTGCGGACATCGGTGCACGCGGGCCAGGTCCACTTTGACGAAAACGGGGTCTCCGGCCACGCCGTCACCCTGCTGTTCCGGATGCTTGAGGCCGTCGCGTTCAAGCGCGCGTTCGACTCGTCCGGCACCGACTTCGCGCTCGTCGCCTCGGCCGCGCTCTACGAAGACGTGATCAGCCAGGGACCGGGGCTCATCGACCCGGGCATGTACGCGCCGCTCAACATCCGATGCAAGGAGACCCGCGTCCGGGGGTGGCTCTACCTGCCCCCGGTACCGAATCCCTTCCTCCCGGTCGTCAGCGGCAGCCGACGGCGGGCGGGTAGGTCCGCTAACGAACGCAGGAACCGGCCAGGACGTGCGGGCCGCCCATCGGCGCCGGGGCCCGGCGATGGGCTGCCAGGTGCAGAGCCGGCCGCCGCGGTTACGCCGCTGCCGGCCGCAGCGTCAATGCGGTTGCCTTCCGCCACTGCGGCCGCGCTCTCCGGCTCGCGCGCGCCGCTGCCGGGGGACCCACCGGGGCGAGAAAGCATGTCCGCACGTGCGAGGCTCATTGCGAGCCGGGCCGTGGCCCAAGGGTGGCTCGCCAGCGTCCCTGGCAGCGCCTCAGTGCAGGCCAGATTCCGCGGCGGCCTTCATCCAGGCCAGCGTTTCCAGCATGGTTGAGCGCAGCGCCGCAGCGGGCGCCGGGCGCTGGAGTCCGGGGCACTCGCAGGCCGGGGCGCGGCGGCGGGGGCGCTCACCGGTCACCGGTGAGCGGTCACCGGTTACCGGTCAGCGGGTCTGCTCCTGGCTCAAGCGGCGGGGCGCCGATGGGCAGACATGTCTTGCATTCGGGCACTGGCACCGGAGGGCCGCCCGCAGTGCGGCGGAGCACGTCGTTGTCGATCATGGTAGCGGACAGCAGCGCGCCGACCACGAGCAGTGCGGCGCAGACCACCATCGCGGCGCGGAACCCGCCCTCGAACAGAACCGCCGATTTGTAATCCGGCCCGGTGAGCCCGACGACGAGCGGCAGCCCGGCGACCGCGAGCAGGCCCGCGGCCCTCGCCACGGCGTTGTTCACGCCGCTCGCGACTCCCGCGTGCCGGACGTCCGCACTGGCAAGCACGGTCGCGGTCAGCGGGGCGACCACCATGGACAGCCCGAGCCCGAAGACGCAGACCGCGGGGAGCACGTCCAGTAGGTACGACGCATGCGCGCCGATCCTTGTCATGAGCAGCACGCCGACCGCGCACGTCAGCGCGCCCGTTGTCATCAGCCACCGCGGGCCGATCCGCTGCGCAAGCGCCCCGGCACGGGCGGAAAGCAGCAGCATCAACAGGGTGAAAGGCAACAGGGCCATGCCCGCCTGAAGCGGCGAGTAACCCGAGACCAGCTGGAGCTCGAGAACGAGCAAGAAAAGCATGCCGCTGAGCGCGCCGTAGATCACGAACGTCACCACGTTGACGGCGGTGAACTGGCGTGAGCTGAAAACGTCGAGCGGCAGCATCGGCGGTACGCGCTCCGGCGACCTGCCCCGGCTGCGCTCGACAACCACGAACGCGGCCGCCGCGACGACACCAGCGGCGGTCGCGGTCAGCACGCCACCACCAATCGCGCCATTCCCCGACGCCTCGATGAGCGCATAGGTGATCCCGCCGAGGGCAAGCGCGGCGAGCGCGGCGCCCAGGATGTCGAACCGGCCATGAGCGGACGGATCTCTGGTCTCTGGCACGTGCCGAATTGTCACGGCGACGACGGCCGCGGCGACCGGCAGGTTGATCAAGAACACCCACCGCCAGCCGATCGCCTGCACGATCCAGCCGCCGAGGAACGGGCCCACGGCACCGGCCACACCGCCAAGACCCGACCACGCGCCCACCGCCCGCGGCCGGTCGTCCGGGGCAAAGATGGCCTGGATGATCGCCAGTGAGCCCGGAGTCAGCAACGCGCCGCCGACGCCCTGCAGCGCCCGCGCGGCGATGAGCACGCCGATACCGGGTGCGAGCCCGCAGACCGCCGACGCGAGCGCGAACCAGACGGCGCCGGCGAGGAACACGCGGCGGCGGCCGAACCGGTCTCCGAGCGAGCCACCGAGCAAAATGAACCCGGCCAGGGTGAGGGTATACGCGGTGACTGTCCACTGCAGGCCGGCCAGCGAGGCGCCCAGGCTCCTGCCGATCGACGGCAGGGCTATGTTGACAACTGTCCCATCGAGCAGCGCCATACCCGAGCCGAGCACGGTCGCGAGCAACACCCAGCGTCCGGCCGGCTGGCCAAACCTGATGCCGCCGGCAGCGCTCCCGGCTGTGCCGTGTGGCATGTCAGACATATCGGGATCGTCTCACCCGGTGGTCGCGGCTTGCGCGCGGCGGGGACAACCTTGATCCCCGCGTGTCACGCCGGACCCGGCGCGCCACTATCCACCAGCCGGGGTACGGTCCTTAGCAGGAGCCGAAACCACGAGCCTGGAGAACGCGAGCGGCGATGGACGAGGAACTGCGCCCGTATCCGTCCCCGCATGAGCCGGTGCCGGCGGACGCGGCACGGCTGGTCGCCGAGCGCGCGGCCACCGGAATCGCCGAGGGCCGGATGCCGGGCATCTACCTGGGTCACGGCGCGCCTCCGCTCGTCGACGATCCGCTGTGGGTTACCCAGCTTTCCGCCTGGGCGCAGACACTACCCAGGCCCAGCGCGATCCTTGTGGTGTCCGCGCACTGGGAGGCCGCGCCGCTGACCATCGGTGCGACCCGGGACGCCGCACCGCTGGTGTACGACTTCTACGGCTTCCCCGAGCGCTACTACCGGACCAGGTACCCCGCACCTGGCGCCCCTGATCTTGCGGCGAAGGTCCGCGCACTGCTGGCGGGCGCGGAAGAGGTCACCGAGCAACCGAACCGCGGTCTCGATCACGGCGCCTACGTGCCTCTGACCGTCATGTACCCAGCCGCGGACGTACCCGTCCTGCAGATCTCCCTGCCGAGCCTGGACCCGGTACGGCTGATCAACGTTGGCAAGCGGCTGCGCCCGCTCCGCGACGAGGGCGTGCTGATCATCGGCAGCGGGTTCCTCACTCATGGGCTGCCGTACCTGCGCGACCACCACTTCAACGCGCCACCTCCCGCCTGGTCGGTGGAGTTCGACCACTGGGCCGCCGAGGCGCTGGACCGGGGTGACGTCGACACGCTCGCCGGGTTCCGGAGCGCGCCCGCGGCCCGTTACGCGCACCCGACCACCGAGCACTTCGTCCCGCTCTTCGTGGCCCTCGGCGCCGCCGACGATCCGGCTGCGCCGCCCACCCCGATCACTGGCTACTGGCTCGGGCTCGCCAAACGGTCCATCCAGGTGGCGTAGGCAAGATCGAACGTTGTCATTCGCGGCCGGTGACGGGGCCGGGGCCGACGGTGGTGAACAGATCCGGCGGAGCCCCCGGTGACGGTCCGGCACAGGCGTCGGTTACCGGCCTGGCTCCGGCGATGAACCGCACCAGGTCCGAACCGTGCACGACCCGTCCGGGGAACGGGTCCGCGGCTGCGAGCCTGGTCAGCGGCGCGATCGGGAGGCTGCGGCGGCTCGCCGCGAGCACCAGATTGCCGAAACGCCTGCCGCGCAGCACCGCCGGATCGGCGATAACGCAGGTTTCGGGGAAAACCGAGCGTACAGTGGCTGCTTGCGCCCGCGCGTAGCCAAGTTGACCGCCGTCCGCCGCATTGACGCCGAACACGCCGTCGGGGCTCAGTACCTGGGCAGCGGCCGCCGCGAACTCTACCGAAGTCAGGTGCGCCGGCGTCCGCCCGGCCTCGAACACGTCGGTGATCAGCACGTCAAAGGAACCGGCGGGAAGGTGCTCCGCGATCTCCCTCGCGTCCCCGACGCGGAGCCGCAGGCGCCCGCGCAGGCCGGCCGGCAGGGCGCGGCGGACTAGCGCGACCAGGGCGGCATCGACCTCGACCGCCAGTTGCCTGGAGCGCGGCCTGGTCGCCGCCACGTACCGCGCGAGGGTCAGCCCACCTGCGCCAAGATGCAGCGCGCGGACAGGCTGGCCGGGCGGGGCGGCCAGATCGACCAGGTGCCCAAGACGCCGGACGTACTCGAACTCCAGGTGTTCAGGTTCATCGAGGTCCACATGGGACTGGGGCGTGCCATCGAGCAGCAGCGTCCACGCCCGTGGCCGGTCCGCATCGGCGACAAGCTCGGCCAGGCCTAAATCGACCCGCTGCCGGATGAGCCCCGGACGGCCGGAGCGCTGCCGGTGTGCCATGTCACCAACTGTAAGAGCCGGACCCGGCCACCAGCGCACACGATCGGGCGCACCAAACCGCCCGCATCGATGGGCTCCGGCCTTCGGCGCAAGATATCGCCCACGGCTCGCGGCTGCCCGGCTGAGCCGGACCCGGTCAAGTGCTGTTCTGCAGAGCCCGGCAGGACGGCGCATCGCCGAACGCGTTCTTGACCGAGGTGTGCGTGCTCGACACGTACTGTTTGAGGCTGCTCAGCATGTCGCCGACATCACTGGCGGCACCCACCGCGGCGGCGCCGACGGCGACAATATCCTTGGTGAATTGCGCCGGTACACCGGCGCTCTGCAGTTGCGTGGCCGCCGACTTGACCTGTTGCAGGGCTTGCTGCGACCGATCGCTGGATGCCTTTAGCTGCTGTTGAGCTTTCTTCAGGTCCTGCCCAGAAGACGGCGGCAGATTACCCACCGAGGTGACTACGCGGCGAGCGGCTGCCTCGACGGCATTCACTCGCTGCTTCATCTGCTGTTTGGCCTGGTCGAGACTAGTTTGCGAACTGTTGATGTCAATCGTGATCTTGCTTGTCAGGCTGGTCAGCGACTGCTGGAGGGCCTGGGCCGACGAGCACACCGAGCCCGCCCATTGCTTCGCCGGACTGACCGTCGGGGTTGGCGGCGCCGCAGTGCCGCCCGAGGACCCGCAACCGGACACCGCCAGCAGACCGGTCATCGCGACAGCAAACGCAGCCGTTCGGGCCCTTCGGGCCATTCCCTCTCCAAACCCAGCCACCACCGGCCTCGGCGGGCCCGGCCTCGTCCCGCTGCGCGCAGACCCTTCCCGCGATCCATTGGTGCAATCAGACTCGACCATGCGGGTGGCCGGTGAACTCACCCAATCCGGGTGATGTCCGCAGGCCAGACCCAGGGCGGGCGGAAGGACCTACCGCCGGGGCGCGGATCTGCCAGGTGCTGGACCGCAGGCCCCGCCCGGCGGCGACGCCGTTCCCCGGTAGTCTGCTGAAGTTGTGACCTTCCCTGGTGATGATGACGAGGTGGCGACCGAGTATCGCCAGGCGCAGTTCCTGCTGCCGCCAGGTGCGGCTGAGCTACTTCTTATCCGGCACGGTGAATCCCAGCCCGCTCACCCGGCAGCGCCGTTCCCGCTCGTGGACGGGCACGGCGACCCAGCGCTCGCTCCCGAAGGCCGCCAGCAGGCCGAGCGTGTCGCTGGACGGCTCACCGTGCTGGACATCGACGCCATCTACGTAACCACCCTGCGCCGGACCGTGCAGACGGCCGCGCCGCTCGCGCGCCTGCTTGGGCTCACGCCGCGGGTCGTGCCAGGCCTGCGTGAGGTTCACCTTGGCACCTGGGAGGGCGGCTTGTTCCGCAAGATGGTCGCGGAGCACCACCCCCAGGCCGAGCAGATGTGGGCAGAGCAACGCTGGGACGTCATCCCGGGCGCCGAGACCGCCACGGCGTTCGCGGCGCGCGTACGCGAGGCGATCGAGCAACTCGCCGCGGCCCACCCGGGTCAGCGGCTCGCGGTGTTCACTCATGGCGGCGTCATCGGCCAGGCGCTCGCTCTCGCCAGCGGGTCGCGGCCCTTTGCCTTCATCGGTGCCGACAACGCATCGATCTCGCGCCTGGTCGTGTCCGGCCACCAGTGGATCGTCCGCGGATTCAACGACACCGCTCACCTGGAAACCAGGCCGGCCGACCCGTCGGGGACTGTCATCGCTGATACGACCCGGTAGCGGCGGGTGCGCTGACCGGGATCGCGGGTCCACGATCCGCTCCAGGCCTCGGGGCCTCCTGGCCGCGCTCCAGACAGCCTGCCTGAGGCGAAGGACTGCATCACCCAGGCGGCGTCACGTCCCGCGCATCGCCCGCAGCGATTCCTTGAGCGATCCCATCGTCGCAAGTACCGCTGTGGGTTCATAGCCGCAGTGCGCCATGCAGTTGGCGCAGCGCGGGTCCTTGCCGCGGCCATAGGAGTCCCAGTCGGTGGTCTCGATCAGCTCGCGGTAGGTCTTCGCATAGCCATCCGCCATCAGGTAACACGGCCGCTGCCAGCCGAACAGCGAATAGGACGGGATTCCCCATGCCGTGCAGCCGAAGTCCGCCTTGCCCTCAAGAAAGTCCAGGAACAACGGCGAGTGGTTGAGCCGCCAGCGGTCCCTGTTCCCGTCCGTGAACGCCTTGCGGAAGAGTTCCCTGGTCTCCGTCACGCCGAGGAAGTGCTCCTGATCCGGCGCCTTCTCGTACGCATACGCAGGCGAGATCATCATCTGGTCGACCTTCAGGTCGTCGTTGAGGTAGTTGAGCACGTCGATGACGGTCTGCGGGCTGTCGGTGTTGAAGAACGTGGTGTTGGTGGTGACACGGAACCCGCGCCGCTGACACATGCGGATCGCCCCGACAGCGTCTTCGAACACCCCGTCCTTGCACACCGACGCGTCGTGCCGCTCGGCGAGGCCGTCGATGTGCACGGCCCAGGCGAAGTAGCGCGACGGCTTGAATTTGTCGATGTGCTTGGGGATAAGTAGCGCGTTCGTGCAGAGAAACACATATGTCTTCCGCGCGACCAGCCGCCGGACGAGCTCGTCGATCTCCGGATGCATCAGCGGCTCGCCGCCCGCGATCGACACCATCGGCGCGCCACACTCCTCGATCGCGGCAATCGCCTGCTCGACGGGCATACGCTGCTTCAGCACGTTCGCCGGGTGCTGGATCTTGCCGCACCCCGCGCACTTCAGGTTGCAGGCGAATAGCGGTTCGAGCTCAACAAGCAACGGGAACTTCGACCTGCCGCGGATCTTCTGCCGCAGCAGGTAGCTGCCGATGCGGACGCTCTGACGCAGCGGCATCGTCATGATGACCGGACCTCCTTCGGCAAGGAAAAATTCACAGATTCGGTGGCTACCGAACGTTCTTCCACGTCAACGCGGCCGAGCCCGCGAAGCGCCGCGATCACCTCATCCACCAGCGCGGGCGGCGCAGACGCCCCTGCGGTCAGCCCGATCACCCGCGCTCCGGCAAGCCAGGCAAGCTGGATCTGCGTCACATCCTCGATCAGGTAAGCGGGCGGGCCTGCCCGCTGCGCCGTCTCCACAAGGCGGACGGAATTGGAGGAGTTCGCCGATCCCACCACCAGCACCAGGTCGGCGTCGGCCGCGACCGCCCGGATCGCCTGCTGCCGGTTGGTGGTCGCGTAGCAGATGTCGTCGCTGCCAGGCCCACGGGCACCGGGGAAACGTTTCTGCAGCGCTGTCTGAACCGATCCCGCCTCGTCCACGGCCAGCGTGGTCTGCATCAGGTACGCGACCCGTGATTCGTCGGCCGACCGCAGCCGCGCCACATCCTCGGCGGTCTCCGCGAGCGTCACCATGCCGGGCGCCTCACCCAGGGTGCCCTCGACCTCGTCGTGACCGGCGTGCCCGATCAGCACGACCTGATAGCCCTGATCGGCAAAACGGCGCGCCTCCGTGTGCACCTTTGCGACGAGCGGGCAGGTCGCATCCACCACCTCGAGACCGCGGCGCGTCGCCTCGGCCCGTACGGCGGGCGCCACCCCGTGCGCGGAGAACACCACGACTGAGCCATCAGGTACCTCGTCCAATTCCTCCACGAACACCGCGCCGCGATCAGCGAGCGAGCCGACCACGTGCGCGTTGTGCACGATCTGCCTGCGCACATAGACCGGGGCACCGTACCTCTCGAGGACACGGTCGACGATCTCGATCGCCCGCTCCACGCCTGCGCAGAATGACCGCGGCCCGGCGAGCAGGACCTTACGGTCACCCGCCGCAGCGGCCCACTGCCGCATGACCGGTCCCGCGCGGCGAAGCGCGCGCAGCGCGACGAGACCACCCGTCACGGTCCCCAGATGGAGCAGCGGCCGGTCCGGCCCGTCGCACACGGCGCGGAGCACCACGACGGGCCGGCTGCCCGCGGCGCCTGCCAGCGCCGCTGATTCCATGTCCACGAGCAGCGAACCCGCCGCCCCGAGCCGCTTCCGGCCTGGCCCGTGGGCCAGCCGCGCCGTGGTCACAATGGGCCCTGTCCGCGCCGCAAGCCCGGCGCGGCGAAGCTCACCGGCCAGCAACGGGGCGGACGGGCACTGGACAACCGGGCTGTCACCGCCATCCCTGCGCACCTCGGTGGCGACCACGATCTCCCCGGGCCGGAGGTCGCGGTCCAGCGCGCCACCGATACCGGTCACCGCCAGTTTCCCAAACGGCTGCCGCGCGATTTCGGAAGCGCGCCGTGCGGACCGCCGCGGGCCGAAACCAGTTCGGGCGACCCTCACCGCACCGCCCGCAGCAAGCCCAGCCAAGCCATGCCGGACCGCACGCGCCTCGATCCGCAGGGGTGCACACACGAGCAGGGGGCGCTGCAACGAGCCATCCTCCGGCGCGCTCACCTCATCGCCTCCCTCGCGGGGCCTCCACCGGGCGGTCGGTTATCCCCAGAATCTCGTTCGCCCATCCCATATGCCTTGACAACCTGCCAGAATCACCAGTAGGGCAACGCCCCCAAGGGCGGGTGGGCCTTGTTAGGGGACCTGACGGCGTTGAGGGAGTTGACGGCGTTGAGGGACCTGACGGCGTTGAGGGACCTGACGGCGAACCGGGCTTGCCGTCCGGCGCCCGTGGCGCGCATGGGCCCGGCAAGATCGGCACAGGACACTTCATGCCGCGCTCCCGTCGTAATTACCCAGGTAGCGGCCTAGCGCGCTGACCGGGAACATCAGCCGGTACAAGTGGTAATTGATGTAGAAGTCGCCCGGAAACCCGGTCCCGGTGAACTGCGGCTCGTCCCACGAACCTTCACTGGTCTGATGGTCGATCAGCCAGCGCACGCCGGCGTCCACCGCGGGCAGCGCCGAGGGTCCCGCTGATCCATCCGCAGCGAGCAACCCGATCAG
>Ga0335078_10004535_pt1 | contig 20560 bp, 21 predicted proteins | sample Lox_Sample_32_FD_206711 | JGI IMG/M metagenome (GOLD analysis project Ga0335078, IMG submission 206711) | Soil microbial communities from Loxahatchee National Wildlife Refuge, Florida, United States - Lox_Sample_3.2 | ecosystem: Environmental > Terrestrial > Soil > Wetlands | place: USA... | reverse complement strand
GCGCTTCGGCTGGTGGCCGACGTCCGGCGCCACGCCGACCGGGTCGACGCCGGCAGGGCCGGCGCCGGTCTCCGCTGTGCGCCGCCGCCCATCCCGCCTGCGCCCCCGCCGACCCGGCGCCGTCCACGAATAGGAGTACTTCGATGAGTCCGTCCACTGCCACTCAGATGACCTCGATCGCCCCGCAAGACCACACGTCCGTGTCTGCGGGGTCGCGGTCGCAGACCCTCGGCCAGATGATCCTCGACGCGGCCGCGCGGTTTGACGGTGTCGCGCTCCAGTACCAGCGTGACGGCCAGACGGTGAGGATCTCCTACCCAGCGCTCGGTGCGATCAGCACCGAGATCGCCCAGGGCCTGATCAGCCTGGGCATCGAGCCGGGGGACCGCGTGGCGATCCTCGGCACCACCTCCGCGGACTGGACGCTCGCCGACTGCGGATCGCTGTGCGCGGGGGCTGTGGTCACGCCGATCTACCACACGAACTCTCCGGAGGAATGCGCGTACGTGCTCGACCACTCGCAGGCGCGACTCGTGTTCTGCGACGACGCCGCGCAACTGGCGAAGATCGACCAGGTCCGCGATCGCTGCCCGATGCTCGAGCACGTCGTGACCTTCAAGCCGGCCGGCGACGCGATCACGCTCGAAGAGCTTCGCCACCGCGGCGGCGATATCCCGCCTGAGCGGGTGTACGAGCGGGTCGCGTCGACCCAGTCCGCCGACATCGCGACGCTCGTCTACACCTCCGGCACGACCGGGCCGCCCAAGGGCTGCATGCTCAGCCACGAGAACTTCATCGCCACCGTGCGCATGTACGAGCAGCGGCTCGGGCTCGACCGTACGCACTCGATGTATCAGTTCCTCCCGCTCGCGCACGTGCTCGCGCGCGTCGCCCAGGCCGTCGTCCTGAGCGTGGGCGCGCGCCTCATCTACTGGGGCGGCGACACCACCAAGATCGTCGACGAGCTGGTGGACGCGGGTCCCACCCACGTGCCGGCCGTGCCGCGGATCTACGAGAAGATGCAGGGCGCGATCACCGGCGAGATCTCGCGCAAGCCTGCCGTGCAGCGCGGGCTGTTCGAATGGGCCGTGCGATGCGGCGGCCGGGCGCGGAAAGCCCTGCGTGATCGCCGGCAGCCCGACCTGTTCACCGATGTCCAGTACCGGCTCGCGGACCGGCTGGTGCTGGCGAAGGTCCGGGCACTGTTCGGTTCCGAGCTTCAGGTCGCGCTGGTCGGCGCCGCGCCGATCGCGCCCGAGCTGCTCGAGTTCTTCGACGCCTGCGGGGTGCTGGTGCTCGAGGGCTACGGGCTGACCGAGACCTGCGCGGCGACGGCGCTCAACACCGTCGACGCGCTGCGCTTCGGCACGGTGGGGAAGCCGCTTCCGGGCGTGCAGGTAGCGATCGCGGACGACGGGGAGATCCTGATCCGGGGCCCCCATGTGTTCAAGGGCTACTACCGCGATCCCGATGCCACCGAGGAGGTGTTGACCGCCGACGGATGGCTTCGCTCGGGCGACCTCGGCGCGCTGAACCCCGATGGATTCCTGTCGATCACCGGCCGCAAGAAGGATCTGATCATCACTTCGAGCGGGAAGAACATCACCCCGGTCAACATCGAAAGTGCGCTCCGCGAGAGCCGTTACATCACCGAGGCGGTGGTCTACGGGGACAGGCGCCCGTACCTCGTCGCGATGGTGACCCTCGACCGCGACGAGTCGGTGAAGCTGGCGGAGCGGTTCAGGATCGCCACCGACCCGGTCACGATCGCCGCCGATCCCCGCGTCCACGCGGAGGTCCAGAAGGAGGTCGACCGGGTCAACCGCAAGTTCGCGCGGATCGAGCAGGTCAAGCGCTTCGCGATCCTCGGTCACGAGCTCACCCAGGCCGACGGCGAGCTCACGCCGACCATGAAGGTCAAGCGGGCGATCGTCTACGACAAGTACGGCGACGTGTTCGCCGGGCTCTACGAGCAACCTCACACCTCAGACAAGGAGTAAGTCAGCCATGCGCAAATGGATCACCATCGCCACCGCGGCGGTACTGTCGCTTGTGCTCGCGGGCGTCGCGCTCGCGGACTTCACCCAGGCGAGCAACATCACTCTGACCGCCACCCACGCGGGGAAATCGACCGGGATCAAGGCCGACATCCACTCGACCACCTCGCCGGGCGAGGCGCCGAAGGCGGCCAAGCTCGTCGTGATCACATTGCCCGCCGGGACGAAGTTCGGCCTCGCCCACGTGAAGCCGTGCAAGCTGTCCGACGGCCAGCTGACGGCCGGCAAGTCGTGCCCGTCGGCGAGCCTGATCGGCACCGGCTCGGCGACGGCCAGCGCGTTCCCGCTTCCGCAGCCGATCCTCGCCGGCGTGAAGGCCTACGCGGCGGGTCCGAACAAGATGACCCTCGTGGTCAAGGCGACCTCGCCTATCCCGCAGACGCTCATCATCCACGAGACCACGTCCGGCGCGAAGCTCACGATCCCAGTGCCCTCGCCGACGGTGGCCGGGTTCCAGGTCGTGCTCGTCTCCCTGAAGCTGAACGTTCCGGCGCGCGGTAGCGGCAAGACCGCGCTGGTCACCGCGGGCAAGTGCACCGCGCACAGCTTCATCGTCAAGTCGCACTTCGTTTACGCCGACGGCAGCCAGGCGGACCTTCAGAGCTCTTCGCCCTGCAGCTGACGCCCGAGCGCCTCCGTGCTTTCCCGTACCCGATCAGCGTGTTTTTCACGACGGCGCTGGTCGGGCGCGGCGGTAGGTTGCCGTCCATGACGTCGCACCTGCACCTTGCCTCATCCGACGACGACCTGGACGGAGAGCGACTGCCGACCACGGTCGTGCTGGCGGACGACCACGGGATGTTCCGCAGGGCCCTTCGCCGGCTGCTTGATGCCGAGGAGAGCGTGAGCGTCGTCGACGAAGCCTCGGATCTGCCGACGGCAGTCGAGCAGGTCGACCACCACCGGCCGCGCGTGCTCGTGCTCGATCTCGGCATGGCGAACGGATCGACGATCGAGGCGATCCGGCGGCTCCGGGCGCAGGCGCCCTGGACCGAGATCGTCGTCCTGACGACGGAGGAGAGTGCCCTGAGCGCGCAGCAGCTGCTGGCGGCCGGCGCCGTGGCGTTCGTGCTCAAGGACTGGGCGGAGACCGAGCTGCTGGAAGCGGTCCACCGGGCGGCGCGCGGGGAGGAGTTCGTCAGTGCGCGCGTCGCCGCCGGGTTGGAGGTGCTGCGAGAGACCGCCGACGGGGGCATGCTGAGCCCGCGCGAGGTCGAGATCGTCCGTCTGATCGCCCTTGGATATACGAGCGCCGAGATCGCCTCCAAGCTTCATCTCTCCCGCCGTACGGTTGAGACGCATCGCGCCCGGATCTTCCAGAAGCTCCGGTTCAGGACCCGCGCGGAGCTCGTGCGCTTCGCGCTGGATCGCCACCTGCTCGCGACGTGAGGGCGCCGACCCCGACGGAGACCTCGCGCGCCGACGCGGTCCAACTCGAACGGCTGACCGTGGAGCGGGGCGGCCGCATCGTGCTGCGCGATCTCACCGCTTCGGTCGGCGCCGGCCGAGTCACCGGCCTGTTCGGTCCCAGCGGTAGCGGCAAGTCGACGCTGATCCGCGCGATCGCGGGCGTCCAATCCGGGGTGCGCGGGACGATCAACGTGCTCGGCGAGCGGCCCGGGAGCATGGCCGTCCGTCGTTCGCTCGGATACATGACCCAGGACCCGTCGGTCTATGACGATCTGACGGTCGCGGAGAACGTGCGGTACTTCGCGGCGATCCACGGCGGTCAGATCGGTTCCGTGCTCGAACGTGTCCAGCTCCAGTCGCACGCCACCCAGCTCGTGCGCAACCTTTCCGGCGGACAGCGGGCGCGGGTGTCGCTGGCCACTGCGCTCGTGGGGCGCCCGCGGCTGTTGCTGCTCGACGAACCGACGGTCGGGCTCGATCCGCTGCTCCGGCGCGACCTGTGGCAGCTGTTCGGCGAGCTGGCCATCGAGGGATCCGCGCTGCTCGTCTCCAGTCACGTGCTCGACGAGGCGCGTCACTGCGATGAGGTCATCCTGCTGCGCGACGGCCGCATCGTCGCGCAGCTGACCCCCGCCGAGCTGGCGTCCCGGACCGGGACCGATGACCTGGACGAGGCGTTCATCCGACTGATCGAGCAGCGATGAGAACGGCTCGAACGCTCGCGACGGCACGGCGCGTACTGCTGCAGCTACGGCACGACCCGCGGACGATCGCGCTGATGCTGCTCGTGCCCTGCGTGCTCGAGACGCTGCTGCGCTTGATCTACGCCCACCACCGCGCGGCGTTCGATCAGGCCGGCGCCCCGCTGCTGGCGTTCTTTCCGCTGACCACCGTGTTTCTGGTGACCTCGATCGCGCTGCTGCGCGAGCGGGTCACCGGCACCCTCGAGCGCCTGCTCACCAGTCCGCTCGGGAGGCTGGAGCTGCTCGGCGGCTACGCGGTGTCGTTCGGCCTGCTCGCGACCACACAGGCAATCGTGGTGAGCGCGCTGACGCTCGGCCCGCTCGGACTGCGCGTGCGGGGCCCGGTTCCGCTCCTGGTCGTCCTGGCGGTGTGCGTGGCTCTGCTCGGGACCGGGCTCGGCCTGCTCGCGAGCGCGTTCGCCCGCAGCGAGTTCCAGGTCGTGCAGTTCTTCCCGCTGATCATCCTGCCCCAGTTCTTGCTGTGCGGCCTGCTCGTCGCGCGCGAGCGAATGCCGTCTGTCCTGCATGCGATCTCCGACGCGCTCCCGCTGTCCTACGCCGTCGACGGGATGCACCACCTCTCGCGCCAGACCGGCGCCGGCGGCGCCGTGACCGCCGACATCGCGATCGTGCTCGGGTTCGCCGTGAGCGCGCTGGTGCTCGGCGCGGCGACGCTGCGCCGGCAGACCGACTGAGCTGATTGCGGCGTATGGCGTGGTGGGGCTACGCTCCCATCAGGTCGCGGCGCTCGAACCACGCGACAGCGGCCGACGCGGATAGCACTCCGATCGCGACCATCACGATCGCCGCTTCGGTCCGGAACGGCTGGACGGGGATCGCGCCGACGTGGGCGAACGGCGTCGCGTCAAGCAGCCACTTGGGGACGCTCAGCAGCGATCCGGTGAGCTGCCAGAGGAAGGCGACGGCGACGAGGCCGTATGCGATCCCGGAGCTCGCGCGGGGAGTGAGGGCGTAGGCGAGCGCGGCGATGCCGAGGAACAGGATCGCGGTCGGCAGACAATTCGCTCCGGCCTCGAGCACTTTCGGCAGCGACACGTGCGCGCCGGCCGCTTGCGCGCCGGCCCACGCCCCGAACGCGGCGGTGAGCGAGATCGCGGCGGCCGCGCCGAGCGCGATCACGAGGCGGCCGGCAATCCAGCGCCGGCGGCCGATCGGCATCGCCAGCATCGTCTCGAGCTGCTGGTCTGACTCGACCTGACGGGCGGCGCCGACCTGCGCGCACATGAACAGGCTGAGTGCCAGCACGACGAAGATGAACACGAACGCGATGTAGCCGGTCGGCGTCGTGATGGAGCCTGACCCGAGCTTGGCGATCTCGTTCTGCATGCTGTGTGAGACGTCGGCCGGCGAGACACTCTTGGAGATCGAGCCGAGAATGAACATCAAGCACCCGATCGCTCCGATCCAGACGCTGAGCGCTCCGCGACTCGAGCGCAGCGCCTGGGCAAGGGGAGAAGACAGCATCCGTAGCCGCGGCTCGGCGCTGTCGCGGGCGGGCAGTACGCCGGTGCCGATGTCCCGCCGCGTGGCGATCCTCGCGGCGATGATGAACAGCGCCGTGCTCGTGAGGAGGGGGAGGAATAGCACGAGCGGCTGGGCTCCGGTGAGCGGTCGCATCTGCTCGGCCCACCCGAGTGGCGTCAGCCAGCGCAGCCAACCGATGCCGCTGAGCGTGTCGGCGATCACCCGCAGGATGAACGTCACGCCGATGACAGCGGCACCGAGCTCGAGCGCGATCCTGCGGTTGGGGGCCAGCTCGCTCGCGAGCGCTGCGATGCCTGCGCACACCACCAACACCGACGTGGTCGCGAGCGCGAGATAGGCTGCGCCACCGACCGGCAGGCCGCCGATCACAAACCCGGCGAGCTCGGCAAGCCACAGGATGGCGGCGCTCGCCAGGATCGCGCTCAAACCCGCGAGGTTGACGGCACCCCGTCCGACGGGCGCTGCGAGCACGAGCTCGCGCCGTCCCGCGTCCTCCTCGGTCCGCGATGCGCGAACCGCCGCCAGCAGCCCGAACACCGCGGCGGCGATCGCGAGCGTCCCACCCACGCGCCAGGCGGTGTAGCCGTTGATGGTGGCGATCGCGTGCGGCTCGCCGTAGAACAAGCGAATGCCCTTGTTGGTGCCGAAGCTGCGCGCGAACGACAGGCGATCGGCCGGCGTCGGGTATGCGCTACGGAACCCGGCGGGCTGGATGTAGGAGTATGCGGCGAACACGTACGCGAACGCGGCCGTGCGGATGCGCCCGTCAAGGAACGCGCGCCGCGCCAGCGGACCACCCGGACTCCGGCGACCGGCTGTCGCGGCCTGCCGGCCGGGCAGCGCGCGCTCAGCGACCGACATGCCCGTCAGCGCTGTCGTAGTGGTGCAGGAAGATCTCCTCGAGCGAGGGTTCGCGGCTCGTGAGCGAAACCACCCGCTGGCCGGCGAGTGAATCAATCAGCGGCCCCAGCCCTCCGGAGACCTCGTAGCGAACCGCGTTCGCACCCGCGCTGGTCGCGGTGACCCCGGCCACGCCGGCAAGCGTCGGCGGCGCACCACCGAACGTCACCTCCACCGTCCGGGTGCTGAGGTGACGCAGCTCTGCCAGCGCGCCCTCGTCGACGAGCTTGCCCGCCTTCAGGATCCCAACGCGGTCACACAGCGCCTCGACCTCGCTGAGGATGTGCGAGGACAGGAACACCGTCTGACCGCGGGTCTTGGCCTCCCGGATGCACTCCCGGAACGCGACCTCCATCAGTGGATCGAGCCCGCTGGTGGGCTCGTCGAGCAGCAGCAGATCGGCGCGCGTGGCGAGCGCCGCGACCACCTGCACCTTCTGGCGGTTGCCCTTCGACAGCGCCCGGATCTTCTTGCGTGTGTCGAGTTGGAACCGTTGGACGAGCTGATCGCGATAGGCGTTGTCCGTGCCGCCGTGCAGGCGCCCGAGGTACTCGAGCGTCTCCGCCCCCGTCAGCGCCGGCCACAGGAACGGCTCGCCCGCGACGTACGCGACGCGACGGTGGGCCTCGACGCGCTCACGCCACGCGTCGACGCCGAACAGCTCCGCGCGCCCAGCGCTCGGGCGATGCAGACCGAGGAGCAAACGAATCGTGGTCGTCTTCCCGGCCCCGTTCGGTCCGAGATACCCATACACCTCTCCGGCGCGGACCGTCAGGGCAAGCGCGTCGAGCGCGAGGGTTTCGCCGTAGCGCTTGGTGAGTCCTTCGGTAACAATCGCATCGGTCATCGTTCGGCCAACCGCTGGTACACGATCATACGGTCGCGGTGGACCGACATCGGTACATCGCCCGTCACCCCGCCGGATAACTACCGTTCCAGGAGCGAGTCCGCCGGGGTACGGTCCACGGCCACGATGGCCACTGCACTCGATCAGATGGCGGGTCGCCAAGCCGGCCCGCCGGTGAATGACCTCGGGCTCCGGATCAGGGCGCTGACCAAGGTCTACCGGACCGGGACGCGCGCCAACGACGGCATCACGCTGGACATCGCGCCCGGCGAGATCTTTGGCTTGCTCGGTCCGAACGGTGCGGGCAAGTCGACGCTTGTCCAGCAGGTGATCGGTCTGCTCAAGCCGACGTCGGGGACGATCTCGCTTGGGCGGTTCGATCTCGTGGCCGATCCCGACTGTGCGCGCCAGCTGTGCAGTTACCTTCCCCAGGCGCCGGTGCCGATTGAGTCGCTGCGGGTCCGCGAGGCGATCGAGTTGTCGGCGCGGATCCGCGGTGCGCCGCGCGACCGGGCGCGCCGCCGCGCCGATCAGCTCCTGGAGGCGCTCCAGCTTCGCGAATGGGAGCGGGCGCTCGGGGCGAAGCTCTCGGGCGGGGTCCGCCGGCTCACGGGTTTCGCAATGGTGGCGGTCGAGCCCGGGGCGCTCGCGATCCTCGACGAGCCGACCAACGATGTCGATCCCCTGCGTCGTCGCCTGCTATGGGACCAGGTGCGCGAGATGAGCGACGGCGGCGTGGCAGTGCTGCTGGTCACCCATAACGTGATCGAGGCCGAGAAGTCGGTGGATCGCCTTGCGGTGATTGACAACGGACAGGTGATCGCGGAGGGCACGCCCTCCTCGCTGAAGTCGGCTGATCGGGGGCGGCTGCGTCTTCAGGTGATGCTCGCTCCGGGAGTGGCCACGCCCGAGCTACCGGATTTCGTGGAACGGCAGGTTCGCAACAGCCACACGCTTGTCGCGGTCGTTCCGGAGAGCGCGGGGGCCGACGGCATCGCTTGGGCGCAGCGACTCGTCGAGCAGGGCGCGGCAGAGGAGTATGCGCTGGGGGCGACGACGCTGGAGGACGTCTACATTCGTCTGACAGGCCGGATGCGAGACAGCCTGGGCGATGGTTGATATGGCGACTGCCGCTGCACCTCCGGCGCGGGCGGTTCCGCGCCACGGGCCGCGGCATTGGCTTGACGGCTACTCAGCGATGCTGCGGTGGCACCTCCTCAGCCTGCGGCTGTGGGCGCCGGCGGCCGCCGCCATCGAGTTGCTCGCCGGGGTGGGGATGGTGTTCGGTATCGGCCTGCTCATCCCTCACATCTCGACGCGGGCCGCCGTGTATGGCACGACAGGGTCCGCCGTCGTCACGACGCTGCTGCTCGGCCTGATTCTGGGCCCGCAGCTCGTCGCCGAGCAGAAGATGAACGGAACTTACGAGTTTGTGCTGACGATGCCCGTCCCGCGCAGCGCAGCCGCGCTCGCCTGGTACACCGTGACGCTGGTGATCGGGCTGCCGGCCGCGGCGGCGACGCTCGCGGCGGGGATGCTCAGGTACGGGATCACGCTCTCGCCGGCGCCCCAGCTGGTGGTGGCGGTGCTGCTGAGCGTGTTCACCGCGACGATGCTCGGGTACGCCGTCGCCAACGCGGTCTCTCAGCCAATGGTGACGATCATCCTCTCGGAGCTTTTCATCTTCCTGGCGTTCGGCTACGCGCCGATCAACTTCCCGCCGAGCCAAATGCCGGCGTGGCTCGTGGGGATCAACCGGGGCCTGCCCTTCCTGCCGATGGCGACGACCGTCCGCGACGGCCTCACTCACCGCGTTGTCAGCGACGTCGCGATCTCCTATGTCGTCCTTTGTTGCTGGGCGGTGGGATCAGTCCTCCTGGCCCTCCTGGCCCTCGGGCGGCGGCGATGAGCGCCACCGCTCTCGCGCCCCGCCACGGCGCTGCCCGCTGGTGGAGCAGCTACCGGCACATGCTCCGATTCGAGCTGGCCAGCCAGCGGCAGTGGCTGCCGTTCATGCTGATCATCCAGATCCTGCTCAGCGCCGGAATGGCGGTCCTCTACGGCTTCTACCTGCCGGCGATCCCGCCCCAGCTTGCCGCCTTCATCGTCACCGGCACGCCGGCGCTCGCGCTGATCCCGATCGGGCTCATGTCGCTACCCAACGTGATCGTCAACCGCAGAATCGCCGGCAATTACGACTTCGTGCGGAGCCTTCCGGTTCCTCGCGGCACCGAGGTCGCAGCCACAGCGACGGTGTTCACGCTCCTCGCGATCCCGGGAATGGTCATCGCGCTCGCGCTCGCTTCCTGGCGGTACGGGATCACGCTCCACATCTCGCCGCTGATCGTGCCGGCCGTGCTCCTCACCAGCCTGATGGCGACCAGCGTCGGCGCGGCCCTCGGGCACGGGATCTCCAACCCGATGCTCATCAACCTCGTCGGCAATCTGCTGACGTTCGCCGTGCTTCTGTTCACGCCGGTCGTCTTCCCGCCGGCGCAGTACCCGGCCTGGCTCGTTCATCTGCACGAGGGTCTGCCGTTCTACAACATGGCCGTCGTCCTCCGGGACGCCCTCAGCACGGGACTGGTCGCACACGTCGGCCGCTCCTACGCAATCCTGCTCGGCTGGACTGCTGCCGGCCTCGGTGTCAGCTCGTGGATCGTCAGCCGCCGCGGCTGAGGCATCCCGCGCGGACCGACGGCGACGAGGATCCGCTCAGGTGAAGATGATCTGGCCGCCGGCGGCCAGGCCATAGAACTCCCCGACGGTGATGATGTCCTGCACCTGCGGGATGAAGTCCTCGATCGTCAGGCCGAACATGTCGACCGACGCCTTGCAGGCATACAGCCCGGCGCCGGAGTCGGCGATCATCTCGATGAACTCGGGAATCGGCGGGATGTCGAGCTTCTCCATGTCGCCTGCGAACTTGTGGGTGACGATCGCGGACACGCCGGGGAAGCCGCCGGCCCAGGTCGCGAGATGAAGGCCCGGGTTGCCGACGGTCGCCACCTTGACGTGGTCGTGCTTGGCCTTGTTGATCGCGTCAAGCCCGAAGAAGGTGAAGAACAGGTTGGCGTCGATCCCCTCCATGCGGGCGCCGTTGGCCATGATCAACCCCGGGTAGATGCCTTCGAGCGATCCCTTGGAGATGATGATCGAGACCTTCTCGATCGCCTGGACGGGGGGAGGGATGGGCATGCCGTGTTCGAGCAGATCAGTCATGGTGTCCTCACTTTCGGGTACCTGGGCGGGCGGCCCTAGATGCAACCTCGGGGCTTGGGGATGCCGGCGATCTTCGCGGCGAGCTTGGCCGGGCCCTTGGGAAACAGCTGGTACAGCTCCTTGATCGGGACCCCCGAGGCCTTGCCGAGCGTCCGGATCGACGGCGCGGTGCCGTTCTGCAGGTAAGTGCCGCGCATGAAGTTGATCACCTGCCAGTGACGGTCGGTCAGCTCGGCGATACCGCTCTCGCGCGCGATCTCATCGGCCATCGCCTCGGTCCACTGCTCGGGGTGGACGAAGAAGCCTTCGGGGTCACGCTCGACGGGGGTGTCGACGAGAGTCGTGGTTGTCATCGGATGCTCCTTTCCATGGAGGTGGCGTCAAGCTCTTTGCCTGCGAGCTGCATCTGCGGGGTGATCCCGAGCATGGGACGGCCGGGCAGGAGGACGTGCCAGTAGATCCACTCGAACGCGAGCTTGCCGAGATGGTTGAGCCGGGACTCCTCGAGCAGCCGCAGCGGCCCGACGCGCGGCTCCGGGAACCGGCCCGGCAGGGGCTCGGTGTCGTAGTTGAAGTCGATCAGAATGGCCTTGTGGAAGCCGGTCTCGATGAAGCAGTTGGTGTGGCCGTCGAAGCTGGAGTCGAGCTCGCGCCTGTCGAGGAAGCGGACGATGTTGCCGACCAGTGTCTCGCCCTGGAAATGCGCCACAGACCCGGCCTTCGAGGTTGGGACGTTGGTGGCGTCGCCGAGCGCGAACACGTTGGCGGCGGCGGTCGACTGCAGCGTCCCGCGGTCAACGGTGACGAAGCCGAGCTCATCGCCCAGCCCGGGCGAGCGACCGACGAACTCCGAGCCGCCGTGCAGGGGGACCGCGACCAGCAGGTCGAACCGAACCTCGCGGTCGTCCCAGCTGATCAGCCGCCCGGCGGCTCCGTCCACCTGGCCGGTGTTGAACTCGGTCGTGACCTCGATCCCCCTGGCGGCGAGCAGGCCCGATAGCTCGCGGTTGCACGTCGGCTTGGTGAATGCCCCGTCGAGCGAGGTCACGTACTCGATCTGGACCCGGTCGCGGATCCTGCGCTGCTTGAGGTGCCAGTCAGCCAGGAAGCAGAACTCGAGCGGCGCGACCGGGCACTTGACGGGCATGTCAACCATGTTGACCACGAGCCGTCCGTGGTCAAAGGCTCGCAGCGCGTCGCGCAACGCCGTCGCGCCCTCGAGCGTGTAGAAGCTGAACACCCGCTCCTGCCATCCGGGGCCCGTGAGCCCCTCGGTCTCCTGCGGTAACAGCGAGGCGCCCGAGGCGATCACCAGCACGTCATACGGAACCATCTCGCCGCCGGCGAGCTCGATGCGGTTGTCCGCGGTCTCGATCCGTTCCACCTCGGCGACGCGAAACTCGATCCCGTCATGAAGCTGCGCGCGGCGCGACCGCGCCAGCCGCGCGGGGTCGGCGAGCCCGAACGGAACGAACAGCAGCCCCGGCTGATAGACGTGGCGGTCGTCACGGTCGATCACCGTGATCTGCACCGCATCGCCGTAGTGCTTGCGAAGACGGTTCGCGGCAAGCGTGCCGCCGGTTCCACCGCCAAGGATCAGGATCCGTGGACGCATATACCGGATCGTCCGCCGAAAGCAGCTCCGCGCCATCCGTGCGACAGCGCACCAAACCGTGGCGAACTACGCCGGCGTCCGCACAAATGAGTAGTTATCCCGAGCGCCTCACGGGAACGGCACGATGGCATATCGCGCCGCGCATGTCACGCTCGGCAGTGACTGACAAATCGTCCGAGGAGTTCACGATGGACGCAATCGTTGTCTACGAATCCGTTTACGGAAACACGCGCGCGATCGCCGAGGCGGTCGCCGACGGATTGGGGTCGGTGCCGGTGCTGCCCGTGCACGAGGCCGCAGAGCAGAGCGGCACAGTGGATTTGTTGGTCGTCGGCGGGCCGACCCATATGCACGGCTTGGCCACGGCTCGCAGCCGGCGTCTCGCCGCCGAAGGCGTGCACGAGGACGGTGCCGGCCATGTCGAGCCCGGCGCCACCGAGGAACCTGGGCTGCGGTCGTGGCTCCGCGACCTTCCACCGAGCGCGGCGCACTCCGTTGCCGCGTTCGACACCCGGCTGGACAAGGCGCCCTGGATGACCGGCGTCGCCGCCCGGGGCATCGCCCGGCGGCTTCGGCGCCACGGGTTCGACGTGGTCGCCACCGAAAGCTTCCTCGTCGAGGATTCCGAGGGTCCACTCGAGAAGGGCGAGCTGGACCGGGCACGGGCGTGGGGGGCCAAGCTGGCGCGGTCCTTTGCGGCACCTGCCGCGCATCCTCTGGAGAGGTGAGCCGTGACGCCACAGGGTGCGTTCGCATTGCGACAGGCGGGCTCGCCCGCGAGGACAGTCACGCTGATCGAACTGGCCGGGGTCGAGAAGGTATACCGCAACGGCAAGTTGGAGTACGCCGCTCTACGCGGGGTCGACCTGGCGATATCGGCCGGCGAGATGGTCGCGATCGTCGGTCCCTCGGGGAGTGGCAAGTCGACGATGATCAACATGATCACGGGCATCGATCGCCCTACGGCGGGCACGGTGACGGTGGGCGGCGAGCGGATCGACGCGCTGGACGAGGAGCAACTGGCCGCGTGGCGGGGAAAGAACGTCGGGATCGTATTTCAGTTCTTCCAGCTGCTCCCCACGTTGACCGCGCTGGAGAATGCGGTCCTGCCACTGGATTTCGCGCGCCGCGGTGCCAAGCGAGAGCGGTTTGAGCGAGCGAGGCACAACCTGGAGCTGGTCGGTCTGAGTGCCAAGCTGGACCATCTGCCCTCTGAGCTCTCCGGTGGCGAGCAGCAGCGGGTCGCGATCGCCCGCGCGCTCGCCTGTGACCCCGAGCTGATCGTCGGCGACGAGCCGACCGGCAACCTCGATACGCACACCGCGGCGGACATGTTCGAGCTGCTGGCCCGGCTGAACGCCGAAGGCAAGACCGTGCTCTACGTCACCCATGATCTGTCGCTCGCGGAGCGCGCCCACCGCGTGGTGACGATCCGGGACGGCCTTGTCGCCGGGAGCTGAGCATGCACCTCTCAGCGGTTGCGCGAAAGTCGGTCACCGACCTGACGCGGCGCCGGGCGCGCGCGTTGTTCGCGGTCGTGGCGCTGGCGGTCGCGGTCGCGAGCGTCGGGCTGTTCGCGCTGCCGACTCTGATGAATCGGGCCATGAATGGCGAGATCGCCGCCAACAAGCTCGCCGATGTGACGATCACGGTCAATCCGCTGGCGCTGACTGCGGCCCAAGTGCGGGCGCTCGGGCAGCTGCCGAACGTCGTCGCGGCCGAACCTCTGGTCGTCTTCTCGACGTTGGACCGGGATGGCTGGCGGACGGTTCTGATCGGCAAGACCACGTTCGCGCGTCAGACGGTGGACGCGGTGACGGTGACGGCGGGTTCTGCGCCAGGGCCGGGCGCGGTCCTGTCGGACGTGCAGAACGCGGCGTTCGGCCGTGGCGTCGGCGGCGTGGGCGGGACGGCGCACCTGCTCGCCGGCAACGGCAACTCGGTGGCGCTGCCGATCAGTGGGGAGGGACGGAACCTCGCCGGCGGGCAGGACGTCGCCCAGAACGGGGTCGTGGTGCTATACGCCACCGCGCCGACGGTCGCCGCGCTCAGCGGGACGCCCGGCTATACCCGTCTTGCCTTTCGCCTGCGCGATCAATCCACGGCCGCGGCGCGCCGGACGGTGGATTCGATCCGCCGGTACCTGCGTACGGTGCCCGGGTTCACGGGGTTCAGCGACCTGCCCGAGATCCGCTCTCCCGGAGACTGGCCGGGCAAGAGCACGTTCAGCAACATCACCGGCATCCTCTACGTGGTCACGCTGCTCGCCCTCGTGGGGGCCCTGGCGCTGCTTTCGAGCACGATCAGCACGCTCGTCAGCGAGCAGACGCCGGAGATCGCGACGATGAAGGCGATCGGCGCCGGACGCAGACAGATCAGGCGCGTGTACGTGCGCACCGCCATGCTGCTCGGCGTGCTTGGTGCGATCGCCGGTGCCATGCTCGGGATCTTGCTCTCGTGGGCGCTCACCTCGTATTTCGCTTCCTCGCTGTATGCGATCAGCGCCCCGTTCAGCGCCGATCTGCCCGTGCTCGTGGCCGCCATTGCGCTGGGCGTGATCGGGCCGCCGCTGGCCGCGCTGCCCGCCGTGCGTCGCGCCGGGCGGCTGCCGTTGGCCGAGACGCTGCAGGCCGCAGGCTCCGCCGCCGGCCCCGAGGGCCGTCTGGACCGACTGCTCCGCCGCGCGCGTTTCCTTCCCCGCACCGCCCAGATCGGGCTGCGCGGCGTCGCCCGCCGCCGGCGGCGCAGCATCGCAACCGCTCTGCAGGTCGGGCTCGCGGTCGCCACGCTGCTGGCATTCCTCTCCCTGTCCACGAGCGTCGGGGACACCGTGAACCAGTCCTGGAACTCGTACCGCTACAACATCTCCGCAGGATCGACCCTGAGCCAAGCACTCCCGCGAAGCGCGGGAACTCTGATCGCGTCGATCCCCGGCGTGGCTCGCATCCAGCCGCAGCTGCGCAACAGCGTCAAGCTCGGCGGCCAGGACGGCTATGTCTGGGCACTGCCGGACCACCCGATGTACAGCTTCCACCTCGTCTCGGGCCGCCTCCTGACCGCCGCCGACACGCGCACACAGGCACGCGTGGTCGTCGTGGAGCAGAGCATCGCCCGTGCCAGCAACACCGATGTCGGGCAGCGCGTCATGGTGCGCACCGCAGCCGGCCAGGTGCAGTTCACTGTCGTCGGGATCGTTTCAGACCAGCAGCAGAACGGCACCGTTCTCTACGTTCCGCTGACCACGATGCAGTCCGTGCTGCACGAGCCGGGAGCAGTCAACGAGTACTGGATCCAGACCGTCTCCGCTGACCACGACCTGATAGACGCCACCAACACCCGGCTCGAGAACGCGTTCGCGGCGCACGGCCTGCAAATCGCGACGCAGAGGGAATATGTCGGCGCCGCAAACGACCGCGCCACCTACCGCGGCGTCACGACCGCGATCACCGTGCTCGGGCTGCTGATCGTCGCGATCAGCATGGTCGCGCTGATCAACACGATCACGATGGTCGTGCTCGAGCGCACGCGCGAGATCGGGATGCTGCGATGCATCGGCGCCCGCGCTCGCGACGTCAGGCGGATCTTCGCCACCGAAGGCATGACCGTCGCGCTCGCCGGGTGGGTGATCGGCATCCCGCTCGGCCTCGCGCTCGCACACTCCGTCGTGGCGCTCGCCGAGGACGTGTTCAACGAACACGTTGTGTTCACGTTCCCGGCCCTCAACATCCCGATCGCCCTGATCGGCACCCTCATCCTCGCGCTGTTGGTGATGCAGATCCCGCTCCGCCGAGCGGTGGCGTTCAAGCCAGGCGAAGCGCTCCGGTACACGCACTGAGGTCCGCGCGGAGGATCACCGCGGTTCGGGCTGCTGGTAGGCGGTCCAGTCCACCGGCACGGAATGGGGGCGGCGACGCTCGCCGGGCGGCGTGCGCGTGACGGCGGCGGCCCCGAGCGCGGCGGCGAGCAGGCAGGCCAGCGCACCCAGCGCAAGCCCGGCGCGCGGGCTGGCGAACTCCGACACCGCGCCGACGATCGGTCCGCCGATCGGGGTGCTCCCGCTGAACGTGACCGCCCACAGCGCCATGACCCGCCCGCGGAAGCTGGGATCGCTGGTGAGCTGCAGCGTGCTGTTGCCCGTGGCCATGAACGCGGTGCCCGCTGCCCCCACGAGTGCCATCGCCGTCAGCTCGCCCGGCAGCGCCGGCACGGCCGCCGCGGCGAACATCGCCATGCCGAACAGGACGGCGGCCGTGGTCAGGGGCTCGAGGCCCGTGATTCCGATCACCGCCACCACCAAGCCACCCGCCACCGCGCCGGCCCCCATCGCGCAGCTGAGGAAGCCGAATATCCTCGCTCCGCCGTGCAGCGTCTGATGCGCGAGCAGCGGCAACACCACGGGGAACTCGTAGGCAAGTGTTCCGACCAGCGCCATCATCAACAGCGGCACGAACAGGCCCGGCGTGGCCCGGACGTAGTGAAAGCCCGCGCGCAGTTGACCGCGTTCGTGCCCGGCGGGCCGCGACGGATGCAGCTCACCGGGCCGCATGACGGCGAGCGCCGCGAGCACCGCGAGGAAGCTGGCGCTGTTGGCGAGAAAGCACACACCGAGGCCCACCGAGGCGATCAGCCCGCCCGCGATCGCCGGGCCAACGGCTCGCGAGGCGTTGGTGAGCACGCTGTTGAGGCTGACGGCGTTCTGTACCCGTCCGCCGCCCACCATCTCCGTCACGAACGTTTGACGCGTCGGATTGTCCACCGCGGTGACGATGCCGATCAACGCCGCGATCACGAACACCATCCACAGCTCGATCGTGTGCGTGACCGTGAGCAGACCCAGCAGCAGCGCCAGCGAGGCCAGCGCCGTCTGCGTGCCCATCAGCAGAGGTCGCTTGGGCACGCGATCTGCGATCAGACCACCGTAGGCCCCAAACGCCAGCACCGGCAGGAACTGGGCGGCGAGCACCAGCCCGATGGCCGTGCCCGAGTGGGTCAGCTCGAACGCCAGCCACGACAGCGCCACCGACTGCATCCACGTGCCGGTCAGACTGATCGCCTGACCGGCGAAGTACAGCCGGTAGTTGCGTACTCGGAGTGCCGCGAACGTGCCCGCCGGCGGTTCGCGACGCGCGTGCCTAACCTGCACTGGGGCGGTAGGCGGGCCCGTGCGGCGTCGCATGATGAGCGGCGCGGCCCATCACGTCCGCTCCGCGCTCTCACCCAGGCCGGGGCCGCGTTGCCCCCGCAGCCGCCCGACGCGAAACACCACGACGCGCTCGTATTCGCGCACGATCCGGATCGAGGCCGCGAGCAGCGCGACGGCGACAAGGGCGAGGACCAGCAATGCGACAGCGAGTGCGGGCATCCCGAGCGCAGACTCTCAAGGCCCGGGTGCCGGGGCATCGGTAATCCGGCGCCAGGCGAAGTGGGCAACTACGCAGGTCACGGCGGGACCCGCTCGATTGCGGGCACCGCTTCAGTGCGAAGCGGCGGCCGGCCGGCGGCGCGCCGGTTTGGGCGCCCGGGTCGGTGCTCGATGCGACGCGGGTGGCTTCGCGGTCGCCGCCGCGGTGAGGTCTCGCTGCAGTCGCTCGAGATCGCGCTGCACCGCTCGACGCATCTTCAGCACGTCGCGCCGGGCATCGCGCAACAGCCTGTTCATGTCACGGCGTAGGTCGCGCATGCCGGTACCGAGAGTTCCACCAATCGCGGCGAGGTCCTTTTGGGCCGCCTCGAGTGATGCGCTGACGTGGTCGAGCCTGCGCGCGTCCTCCTCGGCCCGGGAACGAGCAGCCGCGGTCGCACGCGTCGGAGTGAGTTTCTTGGTGGCTGGCATCATGTCCTCCTTTCAATCGATGGACTGGCCAGAATCACTCAGATATTTCGACTGTACGCCCGTAAGCGAGGCGCGCCATCGGTACCGCGCCGCAGTGCGGCCAGTAGAACTCTGAGCCACTCTCCTGGACGCCGACCCGTCAGTAGTTCTCAACCCAAACACGCGAGATCGTGCGGATGGCGGGCGGCGCGGACAACCCTACGGTGACCCACCATGATGCCGATCTTCGCCAACAACCCACGGCGCCTGGGTCCGATGTCCGGGATCCGTCGATGAGCACCACACTCGTACCTCCGAGCTACTACGTCGTCGAGGCGCGAGGATTGCGCCCACGCGGGTATGAGACGGTGGCCGACGCCGCGGCCGCCATCTTCAATCTGGCCCCCTTGCCAACGACGGTCATGGCCGTGACGGGAAGTCGGCGGCGAAGTCTCTCCGAGGCGGAGCTACGCGAGCTCGGTCGGGGCGTTCGGGCCTGCCGGCTCTTTGCCGATCGCGCGCTCGACTAGTGGTCGTCCCGTATTTGCCGGGGGCGGCCGCTAGCCGCGGCGACCGAGTCCGTCTCCAGCACCTGCCGAACTCACCTCACTCGCGCTTGTCGAGCAGCTCGCGCAGGGGTTGTGGAAGGACACGCAGCACGCTCAGACCCTCGCCCGCGGAGATGTGACGCTGGAGCACCCGGGAGGCGGCGGTGGCCGCAAACGACGCTTGCGTCTCTCCGGCGAGCCTCGCCTCACCCGCGATCCTCGTCAGGAAGTTGTCGAGATCGCGGGCGCGCGTCGGCGTGCTGCTCGGATGCCAGCCCTCGTAGAACACGCCGCGTACGAAGATTGGCAGCTGGGCGGCGAGCTGTGCGGCATCGTCGACCGTGAGATGGTCGCGGAGCGCGTGCAGGAACGCGCGGAGGACACGGTAAGCCTCGTGTACGTCTTCGGTGCCGAGCTCTTCAGCGAGATCGTTGATCCAAATGTGCGCCTTTTCGACGCTTCGGTCCAGGATTTCAAGGCGCGTCGTACTCATCGAAGTGACCTCCAAGTCGGTGGGCGGCCGTCTGTTCCGCCCTGAGGTCATAGTGCTCGGCCGGCGTCGGCCACGCATCGGTAATTCCCCCTATTCGCGATCCGGTCGAGCCAGCGAGACGGGGCGCTGGCCAGCCCCGTCTGGCGCGGTCAGGTCTTGACGACTTCTCCGTTCGTCAGCGCTGGCCCCGCCGGTGCGCCGGAGAAGTCGCCGGCCGCCTCATTCTCACGATTGAGGAACGCGCCCAGCTCTCCGATGGTGCTCATCAGCGGTGCCGGGAATACGACCGTCGAGTTCTTGTCGACGGCGATCTCGATCAGGGTCTGGAGGTTGCGCAGCTGGAGTGCGAGCGGGTGGGCCATCATGACGTCGGAGGCATGGCCGAGCTCGCCGGCGGCGAGCGCCTCGCCTTGGGCAGCGATGATCTTGGCGCGCTTCTCGCGCTCGGCCTCGGCCTGGCGGGCCATGGCGCGTTTCATGCTGTCGGGCAGCTGGATGTCGCGGAGCTCGACGACGGTGACTTTGATACCCCATTCCTCGGTTTGGACGTCGAGGATCTCGCGGATGTTGCCGTTGATTGTGTCCGTCTCAGAAAGGGTCTCATCGAGCGTGTGACGTCCGACCACGGCGCGGAGCGTGGTCTGGGCGATCTGGTCGATCGCCGCCTTGACGTTCTCGATCGCCACGACTGCCGCGACGGGATCAACGACTTTGTAGTAGGCCACCGCGGACACATCGACGCTGACGTTGTCCTTGGTGATGATCCCTTGGGATTGGATCGGCAGCGTGATGATCCGCAGCGAGACGCGATGCACGCGGTCGACGAACGGCACGATGAAGATCAGTCCTGGTCCACGCGCGCCGTCTTTCACGCGTCCCAACCGGAACTGAACGCCGCGTTCGTACTGCTTGAGAATTCTGATTGAGAGTGCCGCGGCGACCAGCACGACCACGGCAAGCGCGACCACGTAAAGCATGTTGTCGCCTCCTTTCCGCCGAGCGATTTCGGCGCCGATCAAGGGGACTCAAATACTCCTATGCGCCCGGTGGCAGCGCATCCGTTCCAACAACGGCACGGGTTGCGGCAAACCCGTGGCGACCGCGAAGGCGTGCCGGTTGTTGAAGGAGGCCGTCCCGTTCAGGTCCGATCTGCGCATGGGTGACTGCGGAGCGCGACCCCCACCGGGTCTGCGATTGCGGGCGACTACTGAGCATCGCTGGTGGCGATCCCCGTCGCGTCGCGAGCTCGGCCGGACTAGCGTCGGCCTGACGCTCCTTAGGAGGAATCAATGCCGGGACCGATGGGCCGCATCTCGACGCTGATCAAGGCGAAGATCTCGAAACTACTACTGAACCGGCGCCGACCGGCCAGCCCGGCGATGCGTGAGTCAGATCGCTGTTGCTCGT
>Ga0335078_10004534_pt1 | contig 20561 bp, 22 predicted proteins | sample Lox_Sample_32_FD_206711 | JGI IMG/M metagenome (GOLD analysis project Ga0335078, IMG submission 206711) | Soil microbial communities from Loxahatchee National Wildlife Refuge, Florida, United States - Lox_Sample_3.2 | ecosystem: Environmental > Terrestrial > Soil > Wetlands | place: USA... | reverse complement strand
CAGGCCGGCGGGCGCGCTGGCCGGCCAGGCGGGCGCGCAGGACGGGCAGCCGGGCCGCGTTAGCCGAGCAGGTGGGCGCGGCGCCACAGGCGGGTCGCCGGCGGCCCGATCATCCCGGCGTCCCGCAGGAAGGCCACGATCTTCTCCCCGCCGTAACGGATCGTCTCGTGATGGGCGGGGTTCGCGAGCGCGGCACGGCGTGCCTGGCCGGGGTCCAGTCCGACCGAGCGGTACACCTCGGGGCTGATCAGGTTCCGCGACACGATGAAGGCGACGCGGCCGAGCAGCGCCCGCTGGGACGGCAGCTCGGCCAGGGACAGCTTCTCCGCGCTGCGGAGCAGTTCCGCCCGGGCGAACCCGATGTGCCTGGCCTCCTCCACGATGTGGATCCGGTTCACCATCTTGATGACCGGCTGCACCGAGTCGTCCACGGCCATCTCGCGCTGGTAGCGGTCGGTCAGCTCCTCGCCGATCAGGATCGCGCCCCACATGGCCGGGCCGTGGGCGATGACGGGCAGCAGCCGCCCGAGTGCGTGGATCCGCCGCGGCGGGCCGTAGTAGGGCACCCCCATCCATTCGATCAGGCGGGCGAACATCGTCGAATGGCGGCACTCCTCGGCCATCTCCGCGAGCGCGTACTGGACATGCCGGGTCGCCGGGTTTTCCTGGTAGGCCAGTTTCGCCAGCAGCCGCATGAGGATGCACTCGAGCCAGATGCCGAACCCGGCCACGCTCGCAGCCTCATGCTTGCTCAGTTCACGGCGCTGCTCCTGGCTGAGCCGCTGCCACAGGTCCGTGCCGTACAGCGAGCAGCGGTGCTCGGGCAGGAAGACCTTTCCCTCCTGCGGCGCCGCTGCCCAGTCGATGTCGAGCTCGGGATCGTAGGACCGGGACGCCGTCGAGCGCAGCAGGCGGTCGGCGGTCCGCTCCCGGTCGGTGTTACGCGGCCGGCCTGCGGCCGCCTGCTCCCGGTTCGTACCGTGCGGCCGCCCCGCGGGCGGCGCGCTGATCGTCCTCACCGTTCTTCCATCCTTCCGCGGTCGTCCCCGCCCCGGGAGGTCGTCCCGGGGCCATCCGTGGCGGCCCGCTCCATGCGCGCCCAGATGTAACTTGAAGTAACGGTTACCTTTGGTATCATCATCCGCGTGACGGGAACTGTCAAGTCCGGCGACGCCCGCCGGAACCGGTGGAGCGACCATCGCGCGCGCCGCAGGCGCGAGTTCGTGGACGCCGCGCTGCGGGTCCTGGAGGCTCAGGGCCCCGAACTGCTGATGGACGCCGTGGCGGCCGAGGCGGGGGTTACCAAGCCCGTCCTCTACCGGTACTTCCACGACAAGGCGGCGCTGGTGGACGCGCTGGCCGAGCGCGGCTCGGAGATCCTCCTCGACCGGCTGCTCCCGGCGATCAGGGCGGGCTGCCCGGCCCGGGCCCGGGTGCGGGACGCGATCGGCGCCTATTTCGCGGTGATCGACGAGCACCCGAACCTCTACTGGCTGCTGGCCCGGCGGGGGGGCGCCGACGGCGGCGGCCCGGGCGCCGGGCAGCGGGACAAGGAGTTCATCGCGACCACGCTCACCGCGGTGATCGGCGACTACCTGCGGGTCTACGGGCTCGACTCCGGCGGTGCCGAGCCGTACGCGTACGGGCTGACCGGCCTGGTGCAGAGCACCGGCGAGTGGTGGCTGCAGCGCCGCTCGATGAGCCGCGCGCACGTGGTCGACTACGTCACCCAGCTGATCTGGGCGGCGATCTCGGGCACGCTGCGCGGCGCGGGCATCGTGGTGGACCCGGACAAGCCCTTCCCAGAGATGCGCCCGGCGCTGCACAGCGTGGACGGCCCGCAGCGGGCCCCGGGGGGAACGGCCGCACCTGCGGCGGCGCGACCAGCGAGGAGGCCAGATGCCCGGGGTTGACGAGCCGGACGGCTACACCGGAACCGCCGTGGTGGCGGTCGGCGGATCCCGGTTCGACGTCCAGGTGGTGTTGCGGGGCCACTTCCAGCCCATCGACGGCCGCTATCACTGGTACGGGCGTATTGCCGCTCATGCGGGGCTGGACGGGCTGCTCCGCTCGGCCAGGGCGGCTGCCGTGCTCAGCACGCCGGAAGGCTCCGCGCCGTGCGAACTGTCCGAACCTGACCTCTCCGGGCGCTACCGGGTCACCGGCGTCTCCACCCCGCCGTTCCGTGCCGGGACAGCCCTCTCGCGGGAAGCAGACAGCGGGGCAGCGGTCCCGGGGGGAACGGGCAGCGGCGAGGCTGTCCCGGGAGCGGCGGATCGCGCCGGGGAGGCCCGGCCACGGCCGGCCGCGGCCGGCCTGCCCGGCCATGTGCGGGTGGCGATCATCGGCGCGGGCCTCGGCGGGATCGGCGCGGGCGTGCGGCTGCGCGAGGCCGGGGTGACCAGCTTTGTCATCCTGGAACGGGCTGGCGCCGTCGGCGGCACCTGGCGCGACAACACCTATCCCGGTTGTGCCTGCGACGTCCCGTCGCACCTGTATTCGTTCTCCTTCGCGCCCAACCCTGACTGGTCGCGCAGCTTCTCCCCCCAGCCGGAGATCTGGCGCTACCTGGAGGACGTCACCGATCGCTCCGGCCTGCGCGGCCACCTGGCCTTCGAGACGGAGGTGACCCGGGCGGCCTGGGACGGTGACCAGGCCCTCTGGCGGTTGCAGACCAGCCGCGGCGAGCTCACCGCCGACGTGCTCATCAGCGCCGCGGGGCCGCTGTCCGAGCCATCGCTGCCCGACATTCCCGGGCTGGCCGACTTCCCGGGCGAGGTCTTCCACTCGGCCCGGTGGGACCATGACCTCGACCTCGGCGGGAAGCGGGTCGCGGTCGTCGGCACCGGGGCCTCCGCGATCCAGATCGTGCCCGTGATCCAGCCCGTGGTGCGGCGCCTGGTGCTGTTCCAGCGCACGCCCGCGTGGATCGTGCCGCGCCGGGACCGCCGGATCACCGCGTCGGAGAAACGGCTGTACCGCCGCGTCCCGGCCGCCCAGAAGCTGGCCCGCCTGGGCATCTACCTGACCCGTGAGTCGGCCGTGGGCGCGTTCACCAAGCACCCGGCGGTGCTCAAGGTCGCCCAGCGGATGGCACTGCGGAACCTGGCCGGGGCCGTGCCCGATCCGGGCCTGCGCGCCCGGCTGACCCCTGACTACGTACTGGGGTGCAAGCGCATCCTGATCTCCAGCGACTTCTACCCGGCGGTGCAGCGGCCGAATGTGCAGCTCATCGCGTCCGGCCTGGCCAAGGTGGACGGCCCGGTCCTCACCTCGCAGGACGGCACCTCCTGCGAGGTGGACGCGGTCATCCTGGCCACCGGGTTCCACGCGGTGGACGCGCCCATCGCCGCCCGCATCTACGGGGCTGAGGGGATCAGCCTGGCGCAGGCCTGGGGCGGCGACATGCGCGCCCTGCGCGGGACGACCATCGCCGGCTTCCCCAACCTGTGCATGGTGATCGGGCCGAACACGGGCCTCGGCCACAACTCGATGATCTACATGATCGAATCCCAGCTCAACTACATCCTCGACTACCTCGCCACCCTGGACCGGACCGGCGCCGCCGCGATGGACGCCAGGCCGGTCGCGCAAGAGCGCTGGTGCGCGGACGTCGAGCGGCGGATGGGACCGACGGTCTGGAGCACCGGCGGCTGCGTGAGCTGGTATCTCAACGCCGCGGGGCGCAACCCGACGTTGTGGCCGGCCTCCACCATCCGGTTCCGCCGGGCCACCCGCCGGGTGGACCGGGCCGAGTACGACCTCACCACCCGGCGACGGAGGACGGCCGCCGGCTAGCGGGACCGCCCCCCGTCGTCCGCGGGTTCGCCGCGCTGGTTGTTGTGCCAGGTACTCCCTAGTAGGCGGTGGGCATGCCGTTGGCCGAGGACCTGGCGGACCCGGACATGTGCGGGCACTTGTGCCCCGGCCTGGCCCCCGGCGTCGCCGGGGCCTTCGGCGCCGGTGTCGCTGACGTCGCCGAGGTGGCGGACGACGTGTGTGGCGAACGGGCCGCCGGTGTCGAGGTGGTGGAGGCACTGGCCATGGTCAGCCCGAACGCCAGCGTGGCGCCCAGGGCGGCGCCGCCCGCGGCGGTGCCCAGGAGTGGCTTGGTGATCCTCACACGTTCTCCCTTCTGTTTCCTGCCGCCGGGGCCGCCGGCACGGGGCGGACCGGTGCTCCGCCTGGCTGTAGTAGGCCAGCCGGACCTGACCGGGCGCTGCGCGGTCTTTCTGAGCCAGCGCTGAACCGCTGGCAGGATGGGCGGGTGACCCGCAAACACCACACATCCAGCGTCTTCGTGTTCGGCCGCCCCACCGGCGGCTGGCGGATCGGGCTCATCAGGCACCCCCGGCTGCACCGGATGACGCTTCCCGGCGGCCACGTCGAGGACGAGGAATCGCAGGCCGAGGCGGCCTTGCGGGAGGTGGCCGAGGAAACCGGCCTGATGGTCACGCTGGTCAGCCCGCCCGCCGTGCCGGTGCCCGACGGCTACCGGCCCGTGCGGGTGGACCCGCCGTGGTGGATATTCGAGTACCAGGTGCCCCCGGACAATCACCTCGGCGAGGCGCACGTGCACATCGATCACCTGTACGTGGCGCTGGCCGACGGCACCCGGGCCGCGGCCGGCCCGGCCCACCCGTTCGGCTGGTACACGGCGGCGGACCTGGACGGCCTGCACATGTTCGACGGTGCCCGGATCATGGCGGCGTCGCTGCTGGCCGCGCTGGCGGCGGGCGAGATCCGCGGCGACAGGGCCGGCGGCGACAGGGCCGGCGGCGACGAGGCCGGCGGCGACGAGGCCCGCGGCGACGAGGCCCGTGCGGCGCGGGCCCTGCTGGCCGGGCTCAGCTAGCCGGCCCCCGGGTCGCGGTCGCCCGGCCAGAGCGCGAGCACGGCGTCGATGCTGTCCGCCTCCGCCGCGGGCTTGTCCGGCCGGTGCCGCAGCACCCGGGCGAACCGCAGCGCCACCCCGCCGGGATAGCGCGGGCTGGCCTGAACCCCGTCGAAGGCGACCTCGACCACGAGTTCCGGGACCACCCGCAGCACCCCGTAGGCCGCCCGCAGGTCACCGTCCGGGCGGGCGGCGGGTGGGTCAGCGAGTTCCAGCAGCCTGGTGGTCTGCCAGGCGAGCATCTCGTCGGTCAGCCCCTTGAACGTCTTGCCCAGCATGACCAGGCCGCCCGTGGCCGGATCGCGCGCACCGAGGTGCAGGTTGGACAGCCACCCGCGGCGGCGGCCGTGGCCCCATTCGGCCGCGAGCACCACCAGGTCCAGGGTGTGCCGCGGCTTCACCTTGATCCACTCACTGCCGCGCCGCCCGGCGGCGTACCGGCTGGCCGGTGACTTGACCACCACGCCCTCGTGGCCCCGCCGCACCGCGTCGGCGAAGAACGCCTCGGCGGCCGCGACGTCGTCGGTGACCATGCGCGGCACCAGCAGGTGCGCGGGCATCACCGCGGCCAGCCTGGCCTGGCGGACCTCCGCCGTCTCGTCGATCAGGTCGGTGCCGTCCAGGTGCAACAGGTCGAAGAAGAACGCGGTCAGCGGGGTCTCGGCACGCTGCCGCGGCACGTCCACCTGGCTGCCCGCGCGGCTCGCGGTGACCTGGAAGGGGCGCGGCCGCCCGTCGGGTGCCAGGGCCACCGCCTCCCCGTCGAAGACCGCCGCCCGCACGTCCAGCGCGAGCACCGCCTCGGTGATCTCCGGCACCCGGCCGGTGATGTCGTCGAGCGTCCTGGTGAATACCGCTACGTCGCGGCCGGCCCGGTGCACCTGGATCCGGATGCCGTCGATCTTCCAGTCCAGTGCCGCGGGCGACACCCGCGCCATGGCCGCGGCGACGGTGGCCGCCGAGGACGCCAGCATCGGCCGCAGCGGCCGGCCCACATCCAGGCCAAACGCCCGCAGCGCGGCCTGAGCGGCAGCCGCGTCAGGCTCTTTGCCCGTGGCTGGCCGCGCGGCCGCGGGTGCTTCCGCGCCCCCGGCCGGTCCCTCGCCAGCAGCCGGGCCCCACGCCGCGGTCAGCGCCGCCTGGGCCACCAGCGGCAGCGACCCGGCCAGCAGGTGGGCCCGGCGGACCTCCCCGGCGGGCACGCCTGCCGCGCGGGCGACGGCTTCGGCCATCACGCCTTCCAGCGCCCCCTGGTGCAGTTCGCCCGCGAGCAGGCGGACCAGGAACTGGCGCTCGGCGCTCGTGGCCCGGCCGAACAGGCCAGCCAGGAGGCGTTTGCGCTCCGCCTGTGAGCCCGCCCCGGCGACCTGGCCGACCGCCTCGAAGACGGCGTCGGTCTCGGCGACCGTCAACGGGTCCCCCTCGGGCGGCGCGGCGCCCAGCAGGCCCGGCAGCGACGCGTAACCCACGCCGATCTGGCGCTGCCGCAGCTCCCCGGACAGGAACGCCACCACCACCGGGACCTCGCGCGGGCCGGCCCGGCGCAACAGCGCCGAGATCTCCGCGATCTTGGCAGTGCGGCCGGGTGTCGCCGCGACCGCGTCCGACGTCTTGACCAGTTCGCGCAGCAGCACAAACCGCATTGTGCCGCACGCCCCGGACACCCAGGTCAGCCGCCCGGGGCGCCCTCGGCCGGGTCAGGCGGTGCGCACGCGCCCGTTGACGTCGCTGCCGGCCGGGCCCGCCGCATCGCCGGGGCCGCCCGCCGGGGCCGCGGGGCTGGTCTCCGCAGCCAGTTGCTCCGTGGCGCGGGCGTTACGCCGGTTCAGCAGGTACGCGGCGGTGGCGCTCAGCCCGGCCGCCGTGATCAGCCCGGCCGCCATCAGCGCCCAGCGCCGGTGCCTGCGCGGCGGGGCCGGCTCGATCCGGCGCGCCGTGGCGCTCAGCATGGCCGCCATCCTGGGCGCGACCTGGTCCTGCAGGGTGTGCCCCGTGCGCTCGAGGCGCGGCGCGGTCCAGGTCCGGGCGTGGTGCACGCCCTTGCGGGCAGCGGCGCCGGCCGAGGCGGCCAGCGGTCCCGCCTGAGCGGCGGCGCGTCTGGCGCGCTGCTGCACGCCGGTGGCCGTGACGCCCTTCCCCTTGTTGGCCTGCGTCTTTGTCAGAAGGGACACTGTGAGACCTCCCCGAATGTGTTTCCCGACCCGAGGTACTTCCCCCCACTCGTGCGCTCAACCCCCGGCTGGGCGGTTCGCCGTGATGGTCCCGGTATGCGGGTATGCTCAGGCGACGCCATCTTGAAAGGGTCTGTCCCTGGCAGTGCCCAGGTCGTGCCAGGATCGAGCCATGACCACAACGCTGACCGCTACATTGCGGACCAACCAGGGCGACATCGTCCTGCGGCTCTTTCCCGACCATGCCCCGGAGACGGTTCGCAACTTCGTCGAACTGGCCCAGGGATCCCGCGAGTGGACCGACCCGCGGACCAGGCAGCGGTCCACGGACAAGCTCTACGACGGGACGGTCTTCCACCGGGTGATCCCCGGTTTCATGATCCAGGGCGGGGACCCGCTGGGCACCGGTACCGGCGGCCCGGGCTACAAGTTCGGTGACGAGTGCCACCCGGACCTGTCCTTCGACCACCCGTATCTGCTGGCGATGGCCAACGCGGGGCCCGGGACCAACGGCTCGCAGTTCTTCATCACCACAGTGCCCACCCCCTGGCTGACCGGCAAGCACACGATCTTCGGGGAAGTCATCGGCGGCAGTGACGTCGTGGACAAGATCAGCCAGGTCAAGACCGACTCGCGCGACCGGCCGGCCAATGACGTCGTCATCGAGTCGGTCGAGATCACCGAGGAATCCACGGGGTAACTCATGGCCACCCAGCAAGCCCCCGGCGCCGGGAGCGGCTCGGGTGTGCCCACCTGTTACCGGCATGCCGGGCGGGAGACCTACCTGTCCTGCACCAGGTGCGGCCGGCCTGCCTGCCCGGAATGTCTCAGATCGGCCCCGGTCGGGCAGCAGTGCGTGGAGTGCATCAAGGAGGGCGGCCGGACCGTCCGGCAGCCCGCCGGGGTCTTCGGCGGCCGCGCGGTGTCGGGCGCGGTCGTCACCTGGACCCTTGTCGCCCTCAACGTGGCGTTCTACCTGGTCGAGTGGGTCTACCCGAGGATCGTCAACTACCTGGACCTGGTGGGCCTGGCCGTCGACCCCACGATCCACCAGGTGGTCGGGGTCGCCCACGGCCAGGAGTACCGGCTGCTCACCTCCGCGTTCCTGCACGAGCCGGGGTTCTCCGGATTCGGCCCGGCCCACATCATCTTCAACATGTGGGCCCTGATCCTGGTCGGTCCCGCGCTGGAACGCGTGCTCGGGCGGGTGCGGTTCATCACGCTGTACCTGGTGAGCGCGCTCGGCGGGGCGGTGCTGTTCTACCTGATAGCCCCGGTGAGCGAGCCCTCGCTGGGAGCGTCCGGCGCCATCTTCGGGCTGTTCGGCGCGTGGTTCGTGCTGGCCAGGCGGCTCAAGGTGGACGCGCGGGCCATCGTCTTCCTGATCGTGCTCAACCTGGTGCTCGGCTTCGTGGTGAGCGGCATCGCCTGGCAGGCCCACGTGGGCGGCCTGATCAGCGGCGGCCTGCTGACCGCTGCCTACGCCTACGCGCCGCGCAAGAACCGGGCACTGGTGCAGGCCGGGGCGACCGTCCTGCTGGTGGCGATCATGGTGGTCGCCGTGCTGGTCCGCAACCACCAGCTCATGACCGGGGCCCTGGGCTGAGCGGCCCGGGTCACCGCCGCGGCGTTACCGCCACTTCGTGGACAGCGCGACGCCCGCGATAATCAGCGCGAACCCGATCGCGAGATTCCACGCCGCGAGCGCGGCGATGGGCAGGCTGCCACCGGTGATGTAGTACAAGGCGATCCAGGCCAGCCCGACCAGCAGGCAGCCGAGCATGGTGGGGACCAGCCAGCGCGGGCTCACCTTGGACCTGGCCGTCCGCGGTGGCGGCGTGTACACCGCCTTGCTTCTGGTGCGGGACTTGGGCATGGTCGCCTCCTAGATCATGGCCCGGTGGGCGTGGGCGAGGGCGTCGGCGACGGGGTAGGCGACGCGGATGGCGTGGGGCTGGGCGTGGCTGCGTTCTCCACCACAGTAAGGGTGACCTGGGTGCCCGTGGGCTCGCGCTGCCCGCTGGGCGGCGTCTGGGCGGTCACCGTGCCGTTGGCGAGCTGGGGATTGCTGGTGTGCTGCACGCGGATGTTGTCGAACCCGGCGTTGTTCAGCTTGCCGACGGCGACCTGGTAGTTGTCGCCGATCACGTACGGCATCACCGACCCGCCGCCGGTGACGAAGATCGTGACGGTGCTGCCGAACTTGGCCTTCGTCCCGGCCGACGGGTCCTGCTTGACCACGGTGTTGGGCGGCGCGGTCGCGTTGTTCGACGGCTGCTGGCTGACCTGGAACCCGGCGGCCTTCAGCGTGCTCTCCGCCTGCCCCGCGGACTCGTGCTTGACGTCGGGGACCTTCACCATCTTCGGCCCGCTGGAGGCGAGGATCGTCACCGTGGTGCCCGGGCTCACCACGTTGCCGTTGGCCGGGATCGTGTTGATCACGTGATCCTTGGGGACGGTCGTGCTGGGCTCGTCCTGGACCTTGTACTTCAGGCCCGCGTTGGTGATCTCCTTTTCGGCCTGGCTGACCGACAGGCCGTTCACCTGCGGCACGGCATGGTTGGAACTGCCGCCGCCCAGGATCGCGTAGGCGACCCCGGCCACCACGCCCAGCACCACCAGCGCGCCGACGATCCACAGCACGATGGGCAGCCAGCGGCGCTCCTTCTCCGGCGGGTAGCCGTCGTCACCATCGCCGTACTGGTAGCCGGGCATGCCGCCGGTCGGCCCCCCGGCCATGGCGGTCGCCGCGCCCGCGGCCCCGTAGGCGGCGGTGCGCGGCGCCGCGACCGGGACGCCCTGCAGGGCACGCTGGATGTCCTGGCGCATCTCCGCGGCGGACTGGTAGCGCTGCGCGGGGTCTTTGGCCATGGCCCGCAGCACGATCGCGTCCGCCCACTGGGGAACCTCCGGGTCCACCCGCGACGGCGGCACCGGGTTCTCCCGCACATGCTGGTAGGCGATCGCCACCGGCGAGTCGCCCAGGAACGGCGGCCGGCCGGTGAGCAGCTCGTACAGCAGGCACCCGGTGGAGTACAGGTCGCTGCGCGCGTCCACCCGCTCGCCGCGGGCCTGCTCCGGGGACAGGTACTGCGCGGTGCCGATCACCTGCGCGGTCTGCGTCATGGTCGCCTGCGCGTCGCTGACGGCCCGGGCGATGCCGAAGTCCATCACCTTGACCTGGCCGGTGCGGGTCAGCATCACGTTGCCGGGCTTGATGTCGCGGTGCACGATCCCGTTGCGGTGGCTGTAGTCCAGGGCGCGCAGCACCCCGTCGGTGATCTCCAGTGCCCGCTCGGGCAGCAGCCGCCGGTCCTCGCGGAGCAGGTCGCGCAGGGTGCGCCCGTCCACGTACTCCATCACGATGTAGGGGATGTGCTGCCCGCCCGTGGTGTCCTCGCCGGTGTCGTACACCGCCACGATCGAGGGGTGGTTCAGCGAGGCGGCGGACTGCGCCTCCCGGCGGAACCGCGCCTGGAACGTCTGGTCGCGGGCCAGGTCCTCGCGGAGGGTCTTCACCGCGACGATGCGGTCCAGGCGGATGTCCCGTGCCCGGTACACCTCGGCCATCCCGCCCCGGCCGACGATGCCGTCGAGCTCGTACCGTCCCCCGAGGAGGCGGGGCTGTGTCATGTCTCGCACTTGTCGTGTCCGTCCTGGGTCGTAGCCAACCGCTGGTCCGGGGTCCTCATCGCTTCGCCGACGTGTTCAGGTAATGCATGTATGCCTTGATGATCTGTACCGCAACAGGTGCGGAGGCGTCCGCGCCGAGACCACCGCCCTTTACCACGACGCCCACGGCTATCTCCGGGTTGCCGACTGGTGCGAAGCAGGTGAAGACGGCGTCGTCGAGGCCGGTGTTGTTGACCCCGTTCTGCGCGGTGCCGGTCTTCGCCGCGACCGTGATGCCGCCGAGGTCGGCGACGATGTCATGCGCGGTGCCGTAGGGCTGGGCGACCACGTCGGCCATCATCCGGGACACCTGGGCGGCCACGGCCGGGCTCACCGTGTGGTGCAGCACGGTGGGCTGGGTGGTCACCAGCGCGTTCAGGTTCGGCGCGATCACCTTCTGCACCAGGTAGGGGCGCATCAGCGTGCCGTGGTTCGCGATCGCCGCGGCGAACATCGCCTCCTGCAGCGGGGTCACCGTGTCGTTGTACTGGCCGATGGCCGAGTACGCGGTGAAGTCGGGGTTGGACACCGGCGGGTAGCTGCTCGGTGACACGGGGAGCGGGATGCGCAGGGGCCGGTTCATCCCGAAGGCGTTGGCCTGGTGGCGCAGGGCGGAACCGCCCAGGTGCATGCCCAGGCCACCGAAGACCGTGTTGCACGACACGGTGAAGGCATAGATGAGCGGGACCTTGCCGCCGCTGCCGCACGGCAGGTTGTCGTAGTTGATGAGCTGGTGGGTGGTGCCGGGCAGGGAGAGGTTGGTCGGGGCGTAGTAGGGCGTGTCCGGGGTGTACTTCCCGGTGGAGAAGGCCGTGGAGCTGGTCACGATCTTGAACGTGGACCCGGGCGGGAAGGTCTCGTTGATCGCCCGGTTGAGCAGCGGCTGCTGGGGGGAGTTGAGGTACTTCTTGTCGGCCTTGTTGAGCTGGGTGCCGTTGAGCGTGGCCAGCTTGTTGGGATTGAACGACGGATAGGACGCCAGCGCCAGGATGGCGCCGGTCGAGGGCTGGATGGCGACCGCCCCGCTGGGCAGCCCGGTGGCCTTGAGCGCGTCGTAGGCGGCCTTCTGGGCCACGGAGTTGATGGTGAGCTGCACCGCGGCGCCCTTGCGCGGCTTGCCGGTCACCAGGTCGATGAGGTTGCGCACCGCGAGCCGCGGGTCGGTGCCGGCCAGCAGCTTGTCCTCCGCCTGCTCGATGCCCGTCTTGCTGTAGGGGGTGTCGAACCCGGTCACCGGCGCGTACGTCTGCCCGGCGGGGTAGTAGCGCTGGTAGCTGTAGATGCCGGGGATGTGCTTGGACTCGGCGATCGTCTGGTTGTCGGCGGTGATGATCGACCCGCGCTGGTACTGGTACTGCTGGGAGAAGGTGCGGCCGTTGCCCGGGTCGCTCGCGAGCTTGCCCGCCTCGAACCCCTGCACGTAGTTGGTGTTCGCCAGCAGCAGCAGGAACATCACCAGGCAGGCAAGGGAGACGCGGCGCAGGGCATGGTTCATCCGCCCCTCACCACCTGCGTCATTCCCTCCTCCTGGATCGGCTGCGGGGCCGGCCGCCGGGCCGTGTCACTGATCCGCATCAGCAGGGCGATGAGCATCCAGCTCGCCACCAGGGACGACCCCCCCTGAGACAGGAAGGGCGTGGTGATCCCGGTGAGCGGGATGAGCTGTGTCACGCCGCCCACGATAACGAAGACCTGCAAGGCGATCACAAACGCGAGACCGCCGGCCAGCAGCTTCGCGAACGGATCCCGGACCGCGACCGCCGCCCGCAGGCCCCGTTGCACGATGAGCCCGTAGATCAGCAGCAGGGCCATCAGCCCGGTCAGGCCGAGCTCCTCGCCGAACGCGGTGATGATGAAGTCGCTTTGCACGAGCGGGGTCAGGTACGGCTGGCCATGCCCCAGCCCGGTGCCGAAGATCCCGCCGAAGCCCAGCCCGTACATGCCCTGGGCAAGCTGGTAGGACGGCACGCAGACGGTATGGACGCTCGCCGAGCCGCAGAACACGTTCGCGTACTTGAACGGGTGCAGCCAGATGGCGAACCGCACGCCGACATGGCTGAACAGCTTGCTGGCGGCGTACGCGCCCGCCACGAACAGCGTCGCCCCGATCAGCAGCCACGACGTGCGCTGGGTGGCGATGTACAACATGATCAGGAACATGCCGAAGAACAGCGCCGAGGTGCCGACGTCGCTCTCGAAGATCAGCACGAGCAGGCTGGCGCCCCAGGCGATGAGCACCGGCCCCATGTCCCGTGCCCGGGGCAGTGCTATGCCCAGCACATGCCGCCCGGCCAGGGAGAGCACCTTGCGCTTGGTCACCAGGTAGCCGGCGAAGAACACGGCGAGCGCGAGCTTGGCGAACTCCTCCGGCTGGATGCTGAACCCGCCGAGCGCGACCTGGATCTTCGCTCCGGTGCCCGGTACCTCGCTGACGCTGTTGGGCAGCAGCGCCGGCAGGGCGAGCAGCACCAGCCCGATGACGCCGAGCGTGTAGGTGTAGCGCTGCAGCATGCGGGGCTCGCGCACCACCACGAGCACCGCCACGAACGCGAGCACCCCGATGGCGCTCCAGACGAGCTGGAACGTGGTGGTCGATGCGCTCATGGTGGAGATGGCATTGCCGGGATTGCCCCCCCGCCCGGACTCCTGCAGCCGGTAGATCATCACCAGGCCGAGGCCGTTGAGCAGCGCGGCCAGCGGCAGCAGCAGCGGATCCGCCCACGGGGCGAGCCTGCGTATGGCCAAGTGGGCGGCGAGCATGAGGACCGCGAACAGCACCCCATAGGTGGCCAGCCCGGTCGGCACCTTCCCGTTCAGCCCGAGTCCCACGCTCGCATAGGCGAACAGGACCACGCCGATGGAGAACGCGAGCATGACAAGCTCGGCGCCACGCCGCCCCCGCGGCAGCGGCACCGCGGCCAGGCCCATCGGGGCCATGGCCCCGGTCGAGCCGGCGCCGTCCCCCGCTGCCCCCAGAACGCTCACGAGGAACCCCCGGAGCCGGTGGCCGGGGGGGCCGGGCAGCCGGCCGGGATGGTCGGCTGCGTCCCCGCCGGCTGTTTCGGCGGCGTGGCGATGACCCTGCCCTTCGACGACCGCTGCACCTTCAGGTTGCCCCACTTCTTCAGGTAGGCGGCCTTCTTCTGCTGATACTGGGCCTGCGACGCGTTGTACGCCTGCATGGCCTTGTCGGCGGACTGGCAGCTCTCGTAGTCCTTGCGGATGGTCGCCACGGCGTCCTGGGCGCCGTCCAGGTTGGTGGGGGACAGCGTTGCCTCGATCGACGCCCGGTCCTGGGACGGCACACCGGCCAGCGGTATGCCGGTCTGCTGGTGTACGTGGGACAGCTTGACCCCGGCCACGGACTGGTTGATCCCCTGGTAGATGACCACCTGGCCACCGTCGGCGCCGACGTAGTACTGGTCCTGGGTGTACCGCCAGCCCAGGTAGGCACCACCGATGATGACGACGAGCAGGAGCACCACCAGCGACGTGACGATCGGCCACCTGCGGCGCCCCGGCTCGGTGTCTTCGTCGTCCGGCTCGGCCCGGGGCGCTGGATCGTCGTGGTCGACCACGACGGCCGCCTGCGGCGCGGTCTGCGCCAGCAGGTGTGCCCGCGCGGCCGGGCTGTCGTCGCGCAGCGTCGGCCTGCCGCCGTTGGACGCGGCGCCCGCCAGCACGGAGACCCCGCTCGGCGCGGCCTCGCTGTCCACCACATCGGCGACGATGCAGGTGATGTTGTCCGGCCCGCCGCCCTTGATGGCCAGCTCGACAAGCTGCAGCACGGCCTCCTCGGGGCTGGCCACGGTCGCCAGCGTCCGGTGCAGCGTCTCCTCGCTGACCACCCCGGACAACCCGTCGGAGCACAGCAGGTAACGGTCGCCGGCCCGGGCGTCCCGCACGGACAGGTCGGGCTCGGCGTCCGAGGTTCCGTCCAGGGCGCGCAGCAGCAGCGAGCGCTGCGGGTGGGTGGCGGCCTCGTCCGGGCTGATCCGGCCGTCGTCCACCAGCGACTGGACCAGCGTGTGGTCGTGCGTGATCTGGACGAACTGGCCGTCGGACAGGACGTAGGCGCGCGAGTCCCCGATGTGGCACAGCGCCACCGTGCTGCCCGACCAGAGCATGGCGGTCAGCGTGGTGCCCATCCCGGTGATGGACGGGTCCGCGCTGACCATGTCGTGCAGGATCTGGTTGGCGTGAGCCACCGCGGTGGACAGGGCGATCCGCAGTTCGTTCGGGGGGAGGTCGTCGTCCAGGCCGGCCAGCGCGGAGATGGCCACGGCGCTGGCCACCTCACCGGCCGCGTGCCCGCCCATCCCGTCGGCCACCGCCAGCAGGCGCGGGCCCGCGTACGCCGAGTCCTCGTTCCCTTCCCGGAGGAGGCCGACGTCCGAGCGGACCGCGTAGCGGAGTGCGAGTGTCATCTGCGGAGTTCCAGAACGGTCTTGCCGATGCGTATCGGCACACCCGGAGGCACCGGCGTCGGCTGGGTCACCTTCTGCCGGTCGAGGTAGGTACCGTTGGTCGATCCGAGATCCTCAACAATCCACTGACCGTCCTGCGGGAACAGCCTCGCGTGTCGGGTCGAAGCGTAGTCGTCGTTCAGCACCAACGTGGCATCATTTGCCCGGCCAATGGTGATTTGCTGGTCGGTCAGACCGATCGAGGTCCCGGCGGCCCCGCCCGCGGTGACCAGCAGTCGCTGCGGCGTTCCCCGGGTGGTGCGCCCCTGGCGGGGCGGCCGCGGGGCCTTTGCCTGGCTGGCCTTCCGCTGGCGCCGCCGCTGGCGGCCCGGCCGGGTCGAACCGAACAGGTCCGTGCGCACCACACCTACCGCCGCGATGACGAACAACCACAGGACCGCCAGGAAGGCGAGCCTGATCAGGAGGAGGGTGAGCGTACTCATCGGGTCATGTGTCCTCGGGTGGCCGAGACCGCGTGTGCCTTTCAGTCTTTGTCCCGCCAGGGAATCAGTATGCGGCGTCCCGCCGGAATACCAGGGTGGTCCGCCCGAGCGTGACCCGGGTACCGTCGGTGAGCGCAACCCGCCGCACCGGCTCGCTGTTGACAAAGGTGCCGTTGGTGGAGCCGAGGTCCACCAATACCACCTGGTCGTCTTCGACCCGCAACTCGGCGTGGTGCCGGGACACACCTGGGTCAACGAGCCGCAGGTCGCAGTCTGTTCCACGGCCCAGCATCGTCACCGGTGAGGTCAGCTCGAAGGTGCGCTGCTGGTTGCCGTCCATGCCCGGCTCGGGGCTGGACACCAGCAGCCTCGGCCGCCCGGCGAAGGCACCCGGCGGGCGCGGCAGGTCACTCGCGGGCCGCCGGATCTCCCCGCCCTCGACCGTCGTGCCGCGGATGACCCCCGACCGGATCCGGAACGTGCCCGTCGTCAGGTCGGGCACGCCCTCGAAGCGCATCCGCACCGGGCCGACGAAGGAGTACCCCTGCTCCTTCGCGTGCTCGCGGGCCAGGGTGGCAAGCTCGATGCCCAGGCTGTCCGCGTAGACCTCCAGGCGCTCGTGGTCCGCGTCGGACAGTTCCACGACGAAATCGTTCGGCACGAGCGTCCGGCCCTGCGCGACGATCGCCGCGCGGTCGTCCATCTCGCGCTGAACCGCGCTGGCGATCTCCACCGGCTCGACTTCGGATTTGAACGCCCGCGCGAAGGCACCCTCGACCATGCCTTCGAGCCTTCGCTCGAAGCGCTGCAGCACTCCCACCGGGTACCTCCTTCCCCTGCTCGCATCCGATGGTATCGGCGGTGAGGGGGAGCATGAGGTCGTGCTAACCTGACTCGTTGCCCCGGGCGGGTGGCGGAACGGCAGACGCGCACGGTTCAGGTCCGTGTGTCCGCGAGGACGTGAGGGTTCAAATCCCTCCTCGCCCACGAGCCGGCTCATGGTGTTCGGTGCCTTCGGCACCTTCCCTGTGGGCCGCGATTTTTTCCGGGGGGCGACCCCCCGGGCCCCCACGGCCCCGGCCTGGGTCCGCCGCATCGCTTTCCGTCTGCTGCCGGCCCCGGCCCCCATGGCCCCGGCCCGGATTCGCTATTCGCTTTCCGGTTGCTGCACGGGTTTCCGTTCTGTCGCGTGGCATGGTTGCGCGTCTACTGCCCTTCTTGGGGCCGCAAACGAGCAACCATCGCGGTCGGCGTGCCGCCGTGGGGTGGGGGTGGGGTACGGGAGTGTTACTCGAGGGGTAGCTGGCTCGGATGGGCCCTCAGGGGACCACGATGACCGGGCAGCGCGCGTGGCGGGCGAGCCAGCCGGGGACAGAGCCGGCCATCTGGTGCCATCGCTGCCGGGGAGCCCCTATGACCAGGGCATCCGCGGTGAGTTCCTCGGCGGCGGCGGACAGTTCCCGCGCCGGGTTACCGTGGCGCATGATCACCCGGACGTCCACGCCGGGGCAGTCGCACACCTCGGCCAGTTCGGCGCGGACCCAGTTTTCGGTCTCGGCCCGCGCCCGGGGCGCACCGATGACCTGTCCGGTGAGCGGCTCGCAGTAGACGCCGGGGGTGACGTGGACGATGACCAGTGGCCGGGACAGCCGCTGGGACACCCCGGCGGCGTACGCGAGCGCGTTCCGGCTCGACGGAGACCCGTCGTAACCCACCACGACCGGGTGGTCCAGGCTCGCGGCCGCGCCCGAGCGGCGGCGCTCCTCCTGAGTGCGCCGCTGCGGCTCTTCTGGCTGGCCGTCAACGGGCGAAGGCTCTGCTTGGTCCATGGCCTCTCGTCCTTGTTAGGTCCATGGTCCGCCCCCGGGGGCACTCCCGCAACGCTCTGCGAGAGCAAGTCCCATTATAAGTTACTTAGTTTGTACCAAACAACTAAATCCACCACGGTCCCGTCGAGCCCGAACCCGTGATGTCACCCGAAGTGGCTCCACGAATCAGGACAAAACGGGCACCAGGACGACCGTTTCGAATGAAGAGTACGGCCGTCCGCATGACATGTGCTTGATGGCGGGCTGCGGCGGGCCGGCGGCTGTGGCGGGCGGGGTGGCTGTGGCGGGCGGGCGGGTTGAGGCGGGCGATGGCCGAGGCGGGTCGGGCGATGGCCGAGGTGGGGCGGACGGCGGCGGGGGGCGGGGCGGGGTACGCGGCACGGGGTGGCAGGCGGCAGAATCGATGGTGTGCCGGAACTGCCAGAGGTGGAGTCGCTCGCCGTCTTCCTGCGCGAACGCGCGACGGGAGCGGAGATCGACTGGGCGGCGAGCACCAGCATCTCGGTGCTCAAGACCTACCAGCCCGATCTCGGTGAACTGTCCGGCCAGAAGGTCACCGGCACCGCCCGGTATGGCAAGTTTCTCGACCTGGTCACCGGGCCCGAGCCGCTGCACCTGGTGATGCACCTGGCCCGGGCCGGCTGGCTGCGCTGGCGGGACGACCTGCCCGAGCAGCGCCCCAGGCCGGGCAAGAGCCCCCTGGGCTTCCGGCTGCGGTTCGCCGATGGTACCGGCTTCGACCTGACCGAGGCGGGCACCAAAAAGCGCCTCGCGGTCTACCTGGTCACCGACCCGCAACAAGTGCCCGGCGTGGCCACGCTCGGCCCGGACCCGCTCGCCGACGACTTCACCCCGGCGGTCCTGGCGGGCCTGCTCAAGGACCGGCGCACCCAGATCAAGGGGGTGCTCCGGGACCAGAAGATCATCGCCGGGGTGGGGAACGCCTACTCCGACGAGGTGCTGCACGCGGCGAAGATGTCGCCGTTCAAGCTCGCCTCCAGCCTGACCCCGGACGAGGTGGCCGCGCTGCACGCCGCGATGATCGGCTCGCTCCGGGAGGCGGTAGCGCGGTCCGCGGGCCTGGCCGCCGCCGACCTGAAGGCGGAGAAGAAGTCCGGCCTGCGCGTCCACGGCCGGGCCGGCCAGCCGTGCCCGGTCTGCGGCGACACGGTGCGCGAGGTGTCGTTCGCGGACTCCTCGCTGCAGTACTGCCCGACCTGCCAGACCGGCGGCAAGCCACTCGCAGACCGGCGCATGTCCCGGCTGCTGAAGTAGGCCCTCACCAGTCGATCTCGAACCACACCGTGCGCCCGGCGTCCCCGCCGTCCCGGCCCCACCGGCTCGCCAGCCGGGCCACGATCACCAGCCCGCGCCCGCCCGGCCCGGCCACGTCCCCGGGCCGCCACGGTCCGCCCTGGTCACAGACCCCCACCCGCAGCCACCCGGGCACCGTGGCGGCGACCACGGTGAACGCGCCGCCCGGCCGCCCCGACCAGCTGTGCAGCACCGCGTTGGCAGCCAGTTCGGACAGGCACAGCAGCGCGTCGTCGCCGGCCGGGCACCCGTCCAGCACCCCGGCGAGGAAGCGGCGCGCCGCCCGCACCTGGCCCGCGGCGCCCGGGAACGCCCGGCCGGTGGCGCGCAGCGCGGCGGGTGCGGACAGGTTGGCGGCCATGGCCCTCCGTTCGCGTCGGCTGAGCTCTGCTCACTCGCAGCCTGTCGCTGCCGCACTACGCTTTGGCAGAGCAACCAGACATGCGTAACGCCCAGTGCCCCACCCGTGTCATCCCCGACGCTGATGTGAGGTCGTGTGACAAATGGCGCCGTCCCGTGACAACGACCAGTCCGCCTTAGCCCTGTTCGCGGCCGAACTCCAGGCCGCCCGTACCCGGGCAGGCATGTCGCGGGACGACCTCGCGGCGCGGATCAACTACAGCCCGTCCGGGTGCCCCGGCTGGACTTCGCCCAGCGCTGCGACGACGCCCTCGGTACCACCGGCACCTTCGCCCGCCTGCACGAGCACCTGCGCACCGCCCCGTTCCCCTCCTGGTTCCGCCCCTTCGCCCAGCACGAAGCCGAAGCCACAGCACTCCGGACGTTCGAACTAGCCCTGGTCCCGGGGTTGCTCCAGACCCCCGAGTACGCCCGTGCCGTGTTGTGAACCCGGGTGGGCGCGAGCGAGGACGAGATCGACCAGATGGTGTCCGCGCGCATGGAGCGCCAGGCCATCCTCGACCGGGACGAGCCCCCGCTGCTCTGGGTGGTGCTCGACGAAGGTGTGCTGTGCCGTCCAGTGGGCGGCCCTGACGTGATGGGCCAGGTAGAGCACCTGATTGAGACGGCGCAACGTGCCAGCGTGGTGGTGCAGGTGATCCCCGGCGCGGTCGGCGCGCACGAGGGCTTGGCCGGGGCTTTTGTGATCGCGGATTTCCAGGCGGCGCCCAGTATCGTGTATCTGGAAACGGCGCTGACCGGGCTGGTAGTCGAGCGCCCGGCTGATGTCAGCGCGGTCACGCTCCGGTACGAGACGCTGAAGACCGAGGCGCTGCCCCGGGCGGCCTCGCTGGAACTTCTGAGGGAAGTGGCCAAGACATGGACCTGACCGGCGTTAGCTGGCGCAAGTCCAGCTATAGCGGAAGCAACGGCGGCAACTGCGTGGAGGTCGCCGAGGTGTGGCGCAAGTCCTCCTACAGCGCGAGCAACGGCGGCAACTGTGTCGAGGTGGCCGCCACACTGCCTGATGCGGTCGCGGTGCGCGACTCCAAGGACCCCGGCGGCCCGCAGCTGATCTTCACCCCGCACGACTGGGCCGCCTTCACGGCGTCCCTGCGCACCGGCGCCTGACAAGAGCCGCCCGGCAGGCCATTGCCGGGCGGATCCGGGGTGCTGGCAGCAGGCGTTCAGCCCGCTGCCAGCGCGCCGTGTCCGCGCCCGCCCCTCAGGCCGCCCGCCTCTCAGCCCTTCCGCCGCCTGTATCTGGCGACACCGCACGCGCTCTGTACATATCGGGACGCGTACACAATTCCCCCGCTATGCCCGGCGCGGCCACCTGCATCGTGCTGACCGGCGGACCCAGCGCGGCGGCA